>Ga0209395_1004824_pt1 | contig 15542 bp, 8 predicted proteins | sample GOMGulsemesocosm_3_FD_184635 | JGI IMG/M metagenome (GOLD analysis project Ga0209395, IMG submission 184635) | Methane-oxidizing microbial communities from mesocosms in the Gulf of Mexico - GOM9D Gulf of Mexico (SPAdes) (version 2) | ecosystem: Environmental > Aquatic > Marine > Cold seeps... | reverse complement strand
CGAGGTAAGAGATTATCAGAAATTGACGTGAATACCAGCGCATTATTAAACTTTTTTTACAGTTAATTGACAGTTCGAAAGAACAAAAAAACATAAGCGAGCAATAGCAGTACCTGACAACAGATCCACCAGTTGATAACTTTTTCTTATTACAAATTAGTATAAACAAGATACTTTAATATCAATTATGTATTAACAAAAAAATTAGTATGAGTCTTTATTATGCAATTAAAGTATATTTAAACATCGCTGTGCAATCTATACATAACAGTAAACTCTTCGTAGAATAATAACGTTACTGAGTTGTGACCACTTCCTGTTACTTACTCGGCAATAATATACAAAATACCAAGAAAAACAGTTTACTATAAATACTCACCTGATCTGTCAATCGTTGTTTATTTGTTGGTTTCTTCTTTGTTTATTCGTATATTCAAACCAGAATAGAGTAACTTAGCTACTCTATTCTGGTTTCCCCTCTTAGTTTTATATTCAAAATATTTAGTTATCTATTCACTAAATCTTTAATTTTCCCCTTAGAAAACCAGCTATATAAGACCGGCAGCACAAATAGCGTTAATAGCGTTGCCGTCACTAAACCACCAACGATAACACTGGCAAGTGGGCGTTGAATCTCAGCCCCTACACCGCCTGACATCAACATAGGTATTAGACCAAGTGCAGAAGTAATGGCTGTCATCAATACCGGACGTAAACGCGAAATAGCACCATCAAACACAGCGTCGGCAGTATCAACACCATCTTTTATCAATTGATTAATGCTTTCCACCATCACTACACCATTAAGTACAGCGACACCAAACAAGGTGATAAAACCAACCGAACTAGGCACTGATAAGTATTGTCCTGAAATATATAACGAGAAAATACCGCCAATTACCGCTAAAGGAACATTCACTAATATCAGCATAGCTTGACCTACTGAGCCAAAAGCGAAATACAGTAATAAGGCAATTAACGCCAATGATAACGGTACGACCACAGCAAGTCGTTGTTGTGCGCGTTGTTGATTTTCAAACTGACCACCAATAACTACAGAGTAACCAACAGGCAAGTCCACTTGGCTGTCAATAGCTTTACGGATGTCCGCCACTACGCTGCCCATATCTCGACCTTGCACATTGGCTTGAATAACAACACGTCGTTGTACGTCATCACGACGTACTTGAGGTGGACCAGACTCAAATCTCACAGTGGCAATATCACCTAAGCGCACCCAAGCACCGGTCGGTGACTGTATTCTAAGATCAGCTATCGCCTCTTGATTATTACGGGATTTTTCTTCAAAACGCACATAGATATCGTAGCGTTCATTGCCATTAATTATTTGCCCTGCGCTCACACCACCAATGCCTTCTTTAACCACTGCCATAACCTCACCAACGGATAAACCATAGCGAGACAGTTGTTGTCTTTTAGGTTTTATTACCAATTGAGCTTCGCCGGAAATTTGCTCCAAGGCGACATCTCTAGCCCCGTCAATGCCCTTGATAGCAGCTTCAATTTCTTGACCTTTTTTAGCTAACATAGCTAGCTCAGGACCAAACAGTTTGATGGCAAGTTGCGCTTTTACACCTGAAAGCAATTCATCAACACGAGTCGCAATAGGTTGAGAGAAGTTAAGTAATAAACCAGGGAATTGCTCAAGCTCTTTCTCCATTAATGCCTGTAGCTCAAAACGATTACTAGCGCTTGTCCACTCAGACACGGATTTTAAACCAATATATATTTCAATATTATTAACCGGCTCAGGGTCTCCACCTATTTCAGCACGGCCAATGCGGCTTAAGGTGTATTCAACTTCTGGAAATTGCATTAGCTTAGCTTCAAGAATTGGTGCAACCGACAAGGCAGTTTCCAAACTTGATGAAGGTGCTAACGTCGCTCTTAGGTTAATAGTGCCTTCTTCAAGTTCAGGCACAAACTCTGTGCCTATTTGTGGTACCAAAGAGCCCGCAGTAACAAGTAATAACACTGCAGCAGCAATAACCACTTTAGTATGCTTCATCGCTGCTTTAAGGCCTTTACGATAAAGCTTGTCTAATGGTTTTAATACAAAGCTTTCTTTCTCTTTGACACCCTGTTTAAACATAAAAGTTGCTAAAGCAGGTACGACAAACAGTGCTACTAAAATTGCAGAAATAACTGCTAAAATAATACTAATAGCCATTGGCTGGAACAATTTAGCTTCAACACCTTCAAAACTGAACAAGGGTGTAAACACCACTAAAATAATTGAGGCGGCAAAAAACACTGGCCGGGCTACTTCTTTACCCGCTGCCTTTAATCGTAAAGGGATAGCAGCTTCATCACTTGCTATATTATGTGGATCCGTATCTGGATTGCTTGCTTGGCCATTTTTATAATGGGTGGAGTCAGGTCTATTGAGGTGTTTGAACATATTTTCGACCATGACCACAGAGCCATCAACTAACATACCAATAGCAACGGCAATTCCCCCTAATGACATTAAGTTAGCTGATAAACCTATCCAAGACATCACCATTAAAGCGATAGCAATGGAGATTGGAATAGAAATTAACACAAGGAATGTTGCGCGTAGGTTCATTAAAAACAACGCTAATACGATTGCAATGAAAATAAAGGCTAAGGCTAGTGCTTCAACCACAGTATCAACCGCTTTAGTAATTAAGTCCGCTTGGTCGTAAAAAGGTTCAAAACGAACACCTTCAGGTAGTGCTTGGTTGATCATAGGAATACGTGCGCTAATACCGTCAATGGTCGCTTTAGTATTTGCGCCCATACGTTTTAAGACAATACCAGAAACCACTTCACCTAAGTTTTCAATGTTACCTTGTGCGTCTCTGCGGGTCATAGTAACCGCACCTTGACGAATTTCACTGCCTAAAGACACTTTAGCGACATCGTCAATAGTAACCACAGTGCCATCTACGGTTTTAACAGGCACTTGTCTAATATCAGCTAAACCTGCTTCGCCACTATTAAACCAACCTGTGCCGCGAATAACGAGCTGTTCTTGCCCGCGATTCATATACCAACCACCAACATTGGCATTATTATTATCAAGGGCGCTAACAATATCTTCTTGAGTTAACTGATATGATAATAATTTACTCGGCTCAATATTAACTTGATATTGCCTAACATTGCCGCCAAACGATAATACGTCAGTAACGCCATCTACCGGCATAACCAATAACTTCACTATCCAGTCGTTTAAGCTTCGTAAGGTCATTGAGTCATAACCCGAGTCTTTATCAGCAATTAACAAATACTGAAATACTTGACCTAAGCCAGAGGTGTTTGGCCCCATAGCTGGAGTACCAACACCTTGTGGAATTAATTCTTTCGCTGCTTGTAAACGTTCAAATACTAATTGGCGCGCAAAATATATGTCAGTGCCTTCTTTAAAAACAACAGTAACACCCGACAAACCTGTTTTAGAAATAGAACGTACTTGCTCTACATCAGGCAAGGCGTACATTACTGCTTCAATAGGATAAGTTATTAACTGCTCAACTTCTTCAGCGGCTAAACCTGGCGCTTCTGTATTTACTGCGACTTGAACATTGGTTACATCAGGAAATGCATCTAAATTAAGTTTCGGGATCACCATCACTGAAGCTGCCATTGTGGCAATCAAGGCGAGAATCACGAGTAATCGATTATTGATCGACCAATCAATCATTTTATTAAACATAATGATTCACCTACTTAGTGGTTATGCGGATCAAATCCGCCTTTAGCTATTTCAGAGGCAACAAAAAATGCCCCGGTAGTAACCACTCGGGTATTAGCAGCAATACCGATAATTTGACGGTAATCACCTAAAGGCTGCCCTAATTCAACTTCAACCGCCTCAAATTCTCCAGGATGATCTTCAACAAATACTGTCCAATCACCATCTGCGCCACGCATCAGTGCCGTTTCAGGTACTGCAATTACCGGTGTTTGAGTATCAAATTGAAAGTTAACATTAACAAACATGCCTGAATGTAAAGTGTCATCAGTATTATCGACTGATAACCTAACGATGCGTGTACGAGTAGTTGGGTCGATAGTATGCGCTTCTTGAATTACTTTAGCGTCATGTACCTGTCCAGAAAACTCAACTTTGGCCATAGTACCGTTTGGTAGACTCAGTTTTTTATTTGGAGAAACCCGTGCTTCAACCCATAAGTCCTTTTCATCCGCTAAAACCATTATTTTTTCACCCGCAGGAACCCGCTGCCCCTGTGAGAAGTCATCACTCAATACCACACCTGAGCGTTGAGCCACTAAGGTATATTCACCAAGGTTTGATGAATTATTTTTAACAATATCTTCAATCGCGGCTTCAGTTAGACCAAAAGCAGTCAATCGACCATAGGCTGAGATATAATCTGTTTCACTCGCTAATAGACGACTCTCACTGACAGTACCACGAGCTAACTTTTTAGTACGTTGCCATTCGCTATAAGCAACACGGTATTGTGCTTGCGCATCTGCCATAGACTCACTAAATAAGGTAACCAGTGCTTGGCCCTTGGTGACATGTTCACCCAAAATGGCATGACGGCTAATAACCACAGATTCTGTTCGTGGTGACACAATATAACTAGTGTAACCGTTGGCTTTTATTTCTCCGGGCGCATAAACACGCTTAGCAAAAACCTTGGGGATTAAAGTGGAGACTTTAATATTGGCTAATGCCATTTTTTCAGGGCTAAAGCTGATACCTTCATCATGTGCCTCTTCCTGCTCTTTTTCATGAGTGTGTTTGTCTTTTGCTGTATTATTTTTAGCTTGTGAAACCGTAGAAAACACGGTGATGCCACAAAATAAGCTGGTTAATGTTATTAATGTTATTTGTTTTCTAATGGTATTTTTCATTGAGAAAAATTTCATGATAATCTCTTAATTTAAGAATAAAACGTAGCAACAAATCTCAGTTAAAGCGCTTTATAAGGCTCTAATTAAAGTTAAGTTTGTTGCAGATAATTTATTTTAAATTAAGCTATTGGAGGGCGAAAATCGGGGCTCGCGATTTGGGAGGAAAAAATCACATGATAAGGCTGTTGTTGGTTTTTAACCTGTGCCGACAATACCATAGTGTTTAGTAAATCAAGATACACTAGGTTGCTATGATGGCAATGGTTTGCATGACAATCGGGATGGTCAGCATCGCTATGTTCATTTTCACCATTGAGTGATTCCGTCTGAAAAGTTAACAATTCGTCGTCATTATGATGATCACTATCTTGATGATTACTTTGACGATCACCTTGATGAGAGTGAGCAAGACTTTTCAATGGTGATTTTTGATGAGAATCTTGATGGCTAACATTAATCGCTGCGATCGTATTAACCGATTGCAAAGCAATCAAGATAACAACAATGTAGCAGAAAAAAATACGCACAAATAAAACCCACACAATAGAAGAAGGAATGTTTAAAGCAAACTTATTCTAACAAACCTGTATAAATAATAACAACACTTTCCTTTTCAGCATTTAGCCACTCCATTATTAAGAATGAGAAGTGTTTTTATTGAGCTCACTTTATAATTTTGTTATCTTTTCCAGCGAAAATACCAAAAGGATTCGAATGTCATGAAGTACTCCCTTATTACCAGCTTGCTGTTAAGCACCATATTATCAGCTTGTTCTTCCAACGCTGTTAAAGTTTCAATGTCTAATACACGTTTTGATAACCCAGAGGTGAGCAGTGAGCCATTCAAGGTTAATTTAGCACTAGGTCACGGCGGCAGAACAATATTAGCCATTGAAGATACAGGTGATTATAGTGATGATAGTCGTACTGAAGTTTATGGTTTTGCTCGTGGCAACATCACGGCAGCTAAAGGCTTGGAGATATCGGTACGTAATGATGAAGACTCTGCGACTCGTATAGGCATTAAGTATCAGTTTTATGGAGCACATACTGAAGAGTCTATGAGAGGAAATCTTTCGCAAGCATTTACGCTTGGTTATGAAAGAAATACAACGAAGGAAGACTTCTACTCTAGTGGATATTCTAGCGATTGCGACTCCTTATATTGTGAATATGTCTCTGACCTTGGTGCTTGGGAACACGATACTGATGTTTATGATATTGCTTGGGTAGTTGGTTACAGGTTTGCAGAAAGAGATATAATTTATGGCGGCCCTTTCTATCAATGGGGACAGCTCAAAGGCCAAAAAACTATCGCAAATTCCGCTGTTGAGCAACTTAAAAGCGATGGAGACATGATTGGTGCAAATGTAGCTGTAGAGCATAGGTTCTCTTTTGGTATGGGTTTAGCCGGTGAGTTGGTTTACTCCAAGCTAAGCTGGGGTAATTTTAGTGAAACAGAAGCTATTTTTAACTTTAAAATAGACTACCAATTCTAATGAGTTACTATGGATACCCTCAACTTAGTACAAAGCCCAAATCATTCCAAACAATAATATTGAAACTATTTACTTTAAAAAAGCGAGTTGTAACATGAAAAAAATTATCCAATTGTCACTATTAACCTTAGCATTAAGCCCTGCTTTAGTGATGTCTAAAACAGTGAATGCTCATAGCAACATGCCGCAATCAGTTGCACCAGCGAATGCTAACGTTTATATAATATCTCCTGCCGACGGTGCCACAGTGAATGGTACTTTTACAGTTAAATTTGGCTTAAAAGATATGGGTGTTTCACCTGCAGGATTTGAGAAAAAACATACTGGGCATCATCACTTGTTAATAGACAAAGAAACGCTACCTGCGTTTGATAAACCTATGGGTGGTGATGTAAAACACTTTGGTGGTGGGCAAACAGAAACGACCTTAACATTAGCTAAAGGCACACATACGCTACAGCTCATTTTAGGTGACCATCATCATGTGCCACATAATCCAGCGGTTTTCTCTAAGAAGATTACGATTACTGTTGAGTAGAGAATCTCGCTACAGATAAGTTAGAGCGACTCCACCTAACAGAGTCGCTCTAATTAAAAATATCAACTTATCTAGGCATTGACCGGACTTTACAACGTGACAAACTCTTCTGCTGACGTTGGGTGAATAGCAATAGTATTATCAAAATCAACTTTAGTAGCCCCCATTTTCATGGCAACCGCAAAACCTTGCAATAACTCATCACTGCCAAAACCAATACTGTGTAAACCAACCACTTTTTCTTCTTTGCCAGCACAAATTAACTTCATACGTGTTGGGTCACGATGATCTTCGGTAATCGCCTGATAAAGCGCGGTAAATTGCGAATTATAAACGGTGATATTCTCTTCACCGTATTCACTCATCGCTTCATCTTCAGTAAGACCAACAGTGCCAATAACTGGATGACTAAAGACTACGGTAGCAATGCCTGAATAATCTAAATGTAGCTCAGGTTTATTGTTGAAGAGGCGTTCACATAAACGGCGACCTGCCGCAACAGCAACTGGAGTGAGCTGTGCTCGACCGGTGTTATCACCTACTGCATAAACACCTGCAACGTTGGTATTTTGATATTTATCTGTTTTGATAAAACCTCTATCATCAAGTGCAACACCAGCAAGTTCCAGGTTAATATTATCGATAGCTGGTTCACGACCAATCGCCCACACTAATTTTTCAACTGGACCAATCGTTTTACCATTTGTTAAATGCACCATTAAATTACCATCAGCTAATTTTTCAATACGCTGTGGTGAGCTGTGGTTATGCAAAGTAGGACCATGTTTGGCCATTTGCTCAACTAAGGTATCACTAAGCATATTATCAAAAGCACGGAGTGGTTTTTCTTTTCGCACTAATAAATGTGAGTCTGTGCCTAATGCTTGAAAAACACCGGCAAGTTCAACGGCAATATACCCAGCACCAACAACAGCAACACTTTTAGGTTGCTCTGTTAATGCAAAAAAACCGTCTGAATCGATACCATATTCTGCTCCCTCAATTGTTGGGGTAGCAGGTCGGCCACCTGTTGCTATGGTTATATGATCAGCGGTAATTCGTTCACCATTAACTTCAACGGTATTTTTATCAACAAACTTAGCGAAGCCATTAATCACAGTGACATCATTAGCATCAAAACCGCGCTGATAAGCAGCATGAATACGTTCGATATATGCTTCTCTGTTTTTAACTAATCGTCCCCAGTCATAGCTTTTCAAGTCAGTATTAAAGCCATAATCATGAGCATATTTTAACGCATCACTTATTTGCCCTGCATACCACATCGCTTTTTTAGGTACACAGCCAACATTGACACAAGTACCACCAATATATTTGGCTTCAATTACAGCGGCTTTTTTACCTAACTTGGCAGCTCGATTAGCTGATGCTATACCACCACTACCACCACCAATAGCCAAATAATCAAAATGTTGTGTCATGTGTTCACTCATTAGTTAATATATGCAATAAATAATATGTGGTTACAAAAATGGTTTTATTCAAGTGGCGAAAGCATATTAATAATAAATCACCACAATAGTAAACTTGAACTAAGATACTTTAACCATTAACTCTGTTTTATCTAATGATAAAAGTATGGTTATTTCTTCCGCTGGTACTGGCTTACTATATAAGTAACCTTGAATAAAATTACATTGTTTAGCCACCAAATAATGTAACTGTTCAACGGTTTCAACTCCCTCGGCAATACAGTGCATATTAAGTCTTTTGGCTAATACTAACGTGGTATCAACAATTGCTTCATCAGCTTCACTAAGTCCAATGCCTGAAACAAAACTACGGTCTATCTTAATAATATCTAGAGGAAGTTGTTTTAAATACGATAATGAAGAAAAACCGGTACCAAAGTCATCTAGTGCTAACTTTACACCTAATGAAGATAGCTGACGCATGGTAGTAATTGCATTTTCAGGTTGTAAAATTAGCGCACTTTCAGTAACTTCAACGCGCAATATTGTTGCCGGTAGCTGATAACGCGTTAAGAGTTTATTGATGTAAGACACTACATCACCCTCAACAAAATGCTGCACTGAGAGGTTAATTGATACGTAAAAATCAGGTCTTATATTGTGCCATTCTTTTAAGTCTTTACATGCTTGCTCTAAGGCCAGCTCTGTCATAGTAATAATTAAATTCAATTCTTCAGACAAAGGAATGAATTCAATTGGTGGCACTAATCCGTTAGCAGTTTGCCAACGCATCAACATTTCTACACCTACCGCTTTACCCGTATAGGCATTAACAATGGGTTGATAATGATTGATGAACTCATTATTTTTTACGGCTAATTTTAACGCTGACTCTTTGCTTAGCCTTTCCATGGCTTCAATGTTCATTTGCGCGGTATAAAACTTAAAGTTATTTTTTCCTGCTTGTTTGGCATGATACATAGCAACATCTGCATGACGTAGAAATTCACCAGAATCATTGGAATCATTAGGGAATAAGGCAATGCCTATGCTGGCACCAACACTGACTAAGGTGTTATTTAAATCAACCGGTTTACTGATAGTCTCAATAATTTTTTCCGCTATTCTACCAAGCTGATTATTATCATCAAAAGACTCAAGTAAAACCACGAACTCATCACCACCAATACGTGCTACCGTGTCATCTAATCTTAATGCAAAAACTAAACGTTTGGCTATTTCTTGTAATAAGCTGTCTCCATGATCATGACCTAATGAATCATTTACTTGTTTGAACCGATCTAAATCGATGAAAAACAATGCAATAGGTTTCTCTTGTCGCATAGAGAAACCTATCGCATGTTTAATGCGTTCAAGCAGTAACGTACGATTTGGTAAACCCGTTAAGTGATCATAGTTCGCTAATAACCTTAATTCACTTTCAGCATTTTTTTGTGCACTAATATCCGTTAAAACAAATAAATAATGAATTGCATTGGTAATTGAATTTCGACCAACGGTGACATTAATAATAACGTGGTACTCTTCACTTTTTATGGTTATTAACTCTTCACCACGCCAATGCTCAGCCTCATTTAAAGACAACATTAATTTATAATAAAAATTCCGCCGCTTTTGGCTAATGCCTAACAACTGAGCACTAAAATCAAATTCTTCTTCTGGCCAATTAAATACCGCTCGCATCGACTGATTTGCCGTTACTCTTGATATTTTTTCATCAATAATAAGTACCCAGTCTTGGGTTTGTTGAAAGGCATCACCGTAATATTGCGCACGCTCTTCACTAGCTCGTGATTCGGTAATGTTAGTGTATGAGCCCGTGACTCGAATAGGACGATGTTCAAGATCAACAGCAACAATTTTTCCTAAATCTTTGTACCAAAGCCACCGCCCATCAAATGTTTTTAAACGATAAGTACAAACAAAGTTATCGTCGAGGTTGGCATTATTAATAAACAGCTGCCAGCAACGTATAAAGTCATCATGATCTTCAGGGTGAATTAAGGCCACATGTTCATCAAAGCGATAAAAGAGTGCTTCTTCTTTGTAACCCAGATCTAATGCAATACGTTTACCAAACATTAAGCTTTCATCTGCTTGCCAATCCCATACTTCACTATTACTACCTGTTAAAGCGAGTTGTAGACGATTCTCTCGATATTTTACTTGTTCATGAGCATCTAGTAATAACTGCTGTTGGGCCCTACGATATCGGTACCAAGCGATTGCCATTGAGCTTAAGGCAATAAAATATAAGATAATTGCAAACGGAGAGCGCCAAGGAGCATAACTAACATTAAGATTTAGATGAATGGGTTTCGACAAAATACCTGTTGAAGGTGATGTTGCCCGAATTTCCAAACGGTGTCTCCCAGAGGAAAGTGTCGGGAAAGTTATATAACTCTCTCGAGTGGATGGATAAGTTACATCCGTTTCGCCAAGCAATTTATAATCAAAGATAATGTTCTTATTGTTAAAGTAGGAGAATGTCGAAAAGTCTATGCGAATGCCTACATCGTCATAGTGTAAATCAATTATATCATTATCTCTTAATACCTGAGCATGGAGTAATTCTCGAGATAATACCTCTATATCGGTAATGTAGACACTGAACTCAGACAAACTTTCTGTAGCAGTAAGCTGCATAGGATCAAAAAGACTTATGCCCTCCATTGAACCATATATAAACCGATTATCAGCTAATTTAGTATAGGCTCCGGCATTGTACTCCATTGCCGGAAAACCATCCTTAATAGAAAATTGACGAATATGAGCGCTCTTGGTATCTAGCTCAAAAATGCCTTGGTGAGTAGAGAACCAAATATGGTTGTTTTCATCTGCCATTACTCCATAGACATTGTTATTAATAATAGAGTTACCTTTATGGAAAAAGTGCGTCATCTCATAGGTATCAAGTGACAACGCCAATAAACCTTTACCTGAAAAAGCCAGCCATAAGTTATTTTCAACAATTTCCCAAGAGTCAATATATGACCACTCGGTTTCAATTATACCGGGGTGTTGGTAGAGCTGCTTTACTTCCCTTGCATCAGTATCGTAATGAAAAAGCGCATTGTTTGTTGAAAGCAGTAGTTTATTACTATCGGGAAAAAAGCCTAATATATTCCAAAGTTTATTCTTGTCAAAAGCCGCATTTAACTCAGCTAACTCGTCTATTTTCCCCGTTAATAATGAAATACTAAATAAGGATTTATCATCAAGAACCCAAAGTCGCTGTTGTTCATCAATCTCCATAGTATAAATATCTGGCTGTAATCGCTCATTAACTTCTTTAGAAAAAGGCAAATCAATAAGTTGCTGACTTTGCAGATCAAATAAGATGATACCTACAGAAGTGGTTAACCAAAGACGTTGTTGGTCATCTTCAGCTATCTTGAATATGTCGCTTTGGTTAAAGGCGCTTTTAGTCTCTGATGTCATGAGAAAGGTTTGTACTTCATTAGCAACAATATCTACACGATTTAAGCCGTTATTTGTGCTAACCCATAAAATATTTTCGGTGCTTTTTTGTTCCGAAATATTACTAACAACGTTATTGCTTAGACTATTTTTAGCTTGACGCTGATAACGAAAATTTTTAACTAAGTTTCTTTTAGGGTTCCAACTAAAAGCCCCTAATGAATTTGAACCCAACCAAAAAACACCTTGATTATCAATTGTATGAGAAATAATCTTATTATCGGTTATTTGTTCAGAACTATCAGCCAAACCAAATAAGAACTCGGTACTCTTATCTGATAAATGCACAACAGATAAACCCTTATCACTACTGATGAACAGCTCCTCTTTATAGGGCACAAGCTGCCATACCGACAAGTGCTCTATCAATAAATCATACTTTGGTAGCTCACTCAGGTCATTTATATAATCATTAACCTTAGTAATATCTAAAGTGAAAACACCATCATTAGTACCTGCATATAACGTTTTCTGATTAATATATAAGGTGTATGTTTTAGTGGCATTAAAATTGTCATACTGGTGGGGGCTAGCTGAGGTATGGGATATTTCAGGAAGTTTCTTCCATTTGTTTTTCTCAATATGATAAACAAATATTCCTTTTCGGCTGGCGAAATAAATAACGCCATGATTAATAAAGATCTTATAAATACTATTAAAGCCAGAAAGTTGCGAACTAAAATCAACTATTTGTTGGTGAGTTTTCTTATTGACGTTATATAAAATTAAACTCTTTGAGGTGGCAACCCAGTAGTTATTATTTTCTCCCTCTAATACATCAACAATAAAGTTTTCAGGGTTGTAGGGATCTTTATCAAAAATCAACTGGTATAGATCGGTTTTCATATCAAAGGTATATAAACCTTTCCCTACAACATTTAACCACATCAAGCCTTTACTATCTTGCTTAATCATAGTGCCCGCAAAAGAATCAAAATCATCATCTGGGCCTAATAAAGGTCTTACTTTAAAACCATCATAAATATCTATGCCATTTTCAGTACCTAGCCACAGGTAACCCGTGTCATCTTGAAAAAGAGTATTTACAGTACCTTGAGATAAGCCATCATCAACAGATAGTTTATTTAGTAATAAATTGTCTACTTTTGCATAAGTAACTGGCGCAAGGATAACAAGAGTAATAAAAACACTTAATATTAATCGCAACCTGATAATAAACCTCTTAAACATAAGCTCTCAACAGCAACATTAACCATAAAAAAACACCCGAGTTATAAAAATATAACTAACTGTGTCTTTGTGCAAATATAAATCAATAAAAACCAACGTTTTCACTTAATGAATACAATAAGATTACTGCAATAAAGTAATATCAATACCTGTTGATAAAGCGTAACGATAATAGCGAGGTATATTTAATAAGCAAAAAATATTTTTTAACTATCACCTTAAAAAACTTGAATATAGCCTTCCTTGGTCTTACATCGGTAATAACACTTAATAAAATATAACTCCTATGACTAATCCTTTACAAATAGCGACTGATTTACCTGCCTTTTCTCAAATAAAACCTGAACATGTCAAACCCGCTGTAGAAAAAGCCATTGCTGACTGTAAAAAGGTAATCAATGAAGTATTGAGCAAAAACAGTAATTTTACTTGGGCAAATTTAGTTATCCCCACTGATGAAGCTGATGATGTTTTGTCTAAGTTATGGTCTCCAATTTCACATATGAACTCAGTTGTCAGTAGTGATGAGTTACGTGATGCCTATGAGTCTTGTCTGCCACTTTTATCTGAATACGGCACTTTTGTTGGTCAACACCAAGGTCTATATCAAGCCTATCAAAACCTTAAGGATAGCAGTGAGTTTAGTAAATTAGATACTGCCCAACAAAAAGTTATTACCAATGCACTACGCGATTTTACCTTATCAGGCATAGCGTTAAGTGAAGAAGATAAAAAACGCTATGGTGAAATAGTCACGCGTTTATCAGAGCTGAGTTCAGGCTTTAGCAATAATGTATTAGATGCTACTCATGCTTTTAGTATCACTATTGAAGATAAAAGTGAGCTAACTGGCTTACCTGACAGTGCCTTAGCTGCCGCTAAAGAATTAGCGCAATCAAAAGAGCAGCAAGGGTTTACCTTCACTCTTGATATTCCAAGCTACCTGCCGGTAATGATGTATTGTGATAATGCCGAATTACGTGAGCAACTTTATACAGCTTTTGTTACGCGTGCCTCTGATCAAGGACCCAATGCAGATGAGTTTGATAACAGCAACATTATGAATGAGCTGCTGGCATTGCGTCATGAACTGGCCAATTTGTTAGATTTTGATAATTACGCTCAGCATTCATTAGCGACTAAAATGGCTAATTCAACAGACGAAGTAATGGGCTTTTTAGAAGACCTTGCGGTTAAGTCTCAACAACAAGGCAAACAAGATTTTCAAGAATTAACGGACTTTGCGTTTGAAGAGTTTAATCAAAAAAACTTACAGGCATGGGATCTCGCTTATTACAGTGAAAAACTAAAACAAAGTCGTTATGCCATTTCTGACGAAGAGCTACGTCCATATTTTCCAAAAGACAAAGCCGTTGCGGGACTTTTTGAAGTAGTAAATCGGTTATTTGGTTTAACTATCAAACAACGTGACAATGTAGATACTTGGCATGATGATGTTGAATTTTACGATGTATTTGATAGTGACAACAACTTACGTGGCAGCTTCTACCTAGACCTTTATGCACGTGAGAAAAAACGTGGTGGCGCATGGATGGATGTATGTGTAGGAAGAAGTCAGTTAGCTGACGACTCCATTCAATACCCCGTTGCCTACTTAACCTGTAATTTCAATGGCCCTGTAGGGGATAATCCGGCATTATTTACGCATAACGAGGTGGTTACCTTATTCCATGAGTTTGGCCACGGCATTCACCACATGTTAACGCAAATTAATGCTAGTAGTGTTGCAGGCATTAACGCAGTACCTTGGGATGCAGTAGAATTACCAAGCCAATTTTTAGAGAACTGGTGCTGGCAACCAGAAGCATTAGCCTTTATTTCGTCTCACTTTGAAAGTGGAGAGGCATTACCTCAAGCAATGTTAGACAAAATGTTAGCGGCGAAAAACTTCCAATCAGCCATGCAAATGTTACGTCAACTTGAGTTCAGCATTTTTGATTTCACTATGCACGCTAGCTTTGACCCTAAAGCCAGTAACAATGACCTGCATATTCAAAACACCTTAAACAGCGTACGTGAGCAATATTCAGTAGTGACAGCGCCTGCATTTAATCGCTTCCAACATGGTTTTAGCCATATCTTTGGTGGTGGCTATTCTGCGGGTTATTACAGCTACAAATGGGCTGAAGTATTATCAGCAGATGCTTTTGGTTTATTTGAACAACAAGGCATCTTTGATCAAGCGACTGGGCAATCATTCTTAACAAATATATTAGAAAAAGGTGGCAGCCAAGAGCCGAGCAAACTATTCAAAAACTTTAGAGGTCGTGCACCAGAGATTGATGCTTTATTACGTCATTGTGGCATAAAGGCATAAGCGGTTTAAATCCAAAACATGCGTGATTAAAATCCCGCCTACGGCATTCATTCGTAGGCGGGAACTTACGCTGCATGGATGCAGCTTATTAGAGAATGCAGGACGCACATTCTCCTGTTCGCGCTTACTGAACTTTGCAATGGCATAAAAAATACTCATTTTAATTA
>Ga0209395_1004822_pt1 | contig 15548 bp, 12 predicted proteins | sample GOMGulsemesocosm_3_FD_184635 | JGI IMG/M metagenome (GOLD analysis project Ga0209395, IMG submission 184635) | Methane-oxidizing microbial communities from mesocosms in the Gulf of Mexico - GOM9D Gulf of Mexico (SPAdes) (version 2) | ecosystem: Environmental > Aquatic > Marine > Cold seeps... | reverse complement strand
AAGTTTAGAAAAAAACAAGGAGAAGAAATTGACATACAATCTCGCCTTGTTGTACAGTTTAATGATTCTCTGTTGTTTAAAATACAGGAGAAAGATACCTTGATAAAAGTAGAAGAATCAGAAAAATTACAGATAGAGTTAGATAAAAAGGATAAAGAAAAATTAGTTTCTCAAATTAATAAAAGAGCAAGCAACTATAAAAGAGAGATTCGAGTAAAACAAAAAGCAGAACGAATAATAGCAAATAAAATTGATGCGATTATTAAGGCTGCAATTGCAAAATCAAATAGAAATAAATCAAATAAAAATGCGAAAGGATTTGCCTTAACACCAGCGGCGAAAGCATTGGCTAAAAGATTTGTACAAAATAAAGGAAAACTCCCGTGGCCAGTAACAAATGGATTGGTTATTAGAAGATATGGTACCCAGCCACATCCAACGTTTGGAGGCATTACAATTACAAGTCCTGGATTGCATATTGGTACAAATAAAGGGACTTATGCAAAAAGTGTTTTTAATGGTGAGGTATTAGCAGTTCAGTTGCATTCTGGAGGAAAAAAAGCAGTCTTAGTACAACATGGAAATTATATTACCACTTACAATAATTTAGAATCCTTATCGGTTAAAACAGGAGATGCGGTTACTACAGGACAAAGATTGGGTAAAATATTTACCAATAAAGTTACCGGGAAAACAACGTTAATTTTTGTATTGCATAAAGAAACCCAAAGACAAAATCCAAAATACTGGTTGTTAAGAAGGTAGCGGGGTTTTCATAATTTTTTTAAGTATATTTTTCTTTGTTATAACAGCTGAGGTTAGCACGCCAGAAAATAAGGCTGCGGCAACTCCAGCAGAAACGATATCTTGTCCAGTTAAATAGAAGTTTTTAATGGGTGTTCTTGGTTGTAAAAAACGTTGTCTAAATCTTTTAGGCGTATGATCTAATCCATAAATTTCTCCTTTCTCGTAATTTACAAAATGTTGTGTTGTTAAAGGTGTTGAAAGTTCATAACAATCAATTTTTCCTTTTATTTGTGGTATTTGTTTGTAAAGTTCTTCCAGCAAACGTTTTGAAATTTTTTCCTTCAATGCAGTATACTCATCACCGCGTTTCATCCATTTAGTGCCCTCCCAATTTTCAAAAATGTCATATGGTAAAAGCGTTATGATATCAATGGTGCTTTTGCCTGGATATCTGTTAGGCCAATCTGGATCTTTTGCTGAAGGAAATGAAACATAAACTACAGGAAAAGGGCTGTCTATATCTTTTAAATAACGAGCTACACAGGCATCATGATCTAAATCTTTTGGATAGATCCATAGATTTGTTTTAGGAAGCGCTAATTCGTTTGGAGATCCTTTTAAGCCGATATATAAACAAGCATGTGAAACTGATGGAGTCACTTTTTCTAAATGTTTATTGAGTTGGTGTTTTAGTACAGTGCTTGGTGGTAGCAATTTTTTGTAGGTGCTAATTACCCCGGTACCGCTAATAATGTTTCGTGCTTTAAATATTTGCCCATCGGCCATTTTTACGCCAATAGCTTTGTTGTTTTCAACGATAACTTCTTCTACTGCTGCGTTAATTAAAATGGTTCCTCCCGCTTGTTCTATGACTTTATCTGTTGTTTTAGAAATTTGAGAAGAGCCGCCAATCGGAAAACTCGCGCCACCAAAATAATGTCTAGCAACAGATGCGTGCATGGTAAAGCTACTTTGTTTTGGAGGCAATCCATAATCTCCATATTGACCAGAAAGTACTTTTATCAGTTCTTGGTTTTTTGTGAGCGAACTTAAAACCTGGTACGTAGTTTTGTTAGATAATTTTAAAAAGGGCTTTCGCATGTTGTTTCCAAAAAGGGTGCTTATAAATTTGGGAACAGCCTTTTCCATGTAAAAACGTTGACTCGCCTTTGTTGCTTCAAAAACCAAGCTCACATAGGTGTCAATTGCCGCTTTTTCTTCAGGAAAATATTCGTGTAATTTTTCTTTAAAATTAGAGGTGCCTTTTACAAAATCGTAGCTTTTATCTCCAATAATGATGGTATCATAGACGTCTCCCATATCTGCCCATTTTAACTGCGCATCAGTGACATAGTCAAATACTTTTTTTACAACAGAAGTGGGTCTTTGTACATCACCAATGTAATGTATTCCAACATCCCATTCATATCCTTTTCTTTTAAAAATATGGGTAAATCCTCCAGCAGTATAGTGTTTTTCTAAGACAAGAACTTTTTGGCCTTCTTTTGATAATATGGCTGCGGTCGTTAAACTTCCCATTCCAGAGCCAATAATTATGGCATCGTAATAACTGGCTAATTTTGGATTTTTCTTGTAAGATTGGATCATAAAAAATTAGAAGATGTTAGGCTAGCTAATATACAATCTTAATTTTTTAGAAGGTTAACGTAAAAATAATAGTAGTTAACTGAACAAGGCTTTTAATTCTGTAGCATCATCCGGATTCATTTTTCCTGATAAAATCAAGCTCAATTGTTTTCTTCGTAAAGCGCCATCAAAACGCTCTTTTTCTAGCGCGGTTTCAGGAACAATTTGGGCTACGGGAACTGGACTACCAGTTTCGTCTACCGCAACAAATGTGTAGATGCCTTCATTTGCTCTTGTTCTTAATCCAGATTCTCTATCTTCTATCCAAACATCTACATATACTTCCATAGATGATTTAAAAGCTCTTGAAACTTTTGCTTCTACAGTAACAACACTACCCACAGGTACAGCTTTTGCAAAAGAAACATGATTTACAGAGGCAGTAACTACAATTCTTCTAGAATGACGACGGGCTGCAATACTACAAGCTCTATCCATTCTTGCGAGTAATTCACCACCAAATAAATTATTCAACGGATTTGTTTCAGCGGGTAAAACTAAATCGGTCAAAACTGTTACAGATTCTTTTGGAGTTTTCGGGCTCATCAGAAAAAAGATTTTAAATTTTCCGCAAAGATAAGTAATAACAGGTTAATGTTATTGAAGTATTCGTATTAAAAAGGAAAATTTAGTGTAATTTCTTTATTAATAACCATGCGTCTTCAGAAATATTATATCGAATATTTGCTAAGGATTTATACGCTTCAGTTCTTGTTTCGTGACTTGAATAAATAACTTGAGTTAGGCCCCATTTATTTTTACCGATAATAGCTGCTTGAAACCCTTTGGCTTTTAGTTGCTTCAGTTTTTTCTCAGCATTTTCATGAAATTCAAAAGCACCAGCTACAATATGAAAGTTTTTAGGTGTCTCTTTAGTAACGTTTAATTGAATGGTTGGTAAGGGGTTGTCTATGACAAAAGTTGCCGATTGAATTTTCTTTTCAACAGCTTGTTGTTGCTTGGCATATTGCTCTTGCAATTTAGTTGTTTCTAACTGGTTCCATCCGAAAATTCCAACTGTAAAAACAATAGCAGCTGCAGCGGCATATTTAATAAAATTAGAAGATTTTTTTTGAGCTGCTACAACAGGAGCTAACTTTTCAACTTGAGTTTTATATTCTAAACGTTTGATTGCGGGCGAACTTAAAGTGCTCATTCCAAACGATTCTGTTAAGTAATTCGATGTGGTATTTGGCTCAAACGTAATTTGTTGCTCATTGTTTAAAGATAAGCTACCAACTTTCCCAATAACTACAGACTCAGTTTGTAATTGTGTAGTCCAAATTTGTACGATCTCAGCAATTTTTTGGGTTGCTTTTTCAAAAGAAATGTTTTCTGAAGAAGCCATATAATTTGCCAACAAACCATCATTATTTATAAGATGTGAATTAAACGTAATTTGTTTAGTCGGAGGATAAAATGTGTGTGAAAAATGATTCACTTTTGCTGAAATAGCATTGGTTACAAATCCTCCAAAATCAGGAACAATTACGCAATCGTATCTGTATAATAAATCGTTGATGTAGTTGGTTAAAGTCATAATAACAAAGTTAGTAATTTTTTTAAAAAAATTAGAAAGAACTCATAAACTTATCAACAAAAAATTATTGTATATTGAGTATCAAATTGTTAGGTGTTGAAAAAGGAAAAATTACTTGCTGTTCTGCGTTTGCAGAAAACAAAAACCGTGGGAGATATTTTGGCAAAAAAATTAATTGCCGCAACTGGAGATGTCTCTCAAATTTTTGAGGAAAAAACAGCTAATTTGTTAAAAATTAATGGAATCGGAACCTTGGCAACAAAGGGGTTGTTTGACAAAGAAACTAAAAAACTCGCCGAAAACGAATTTGAATACATCATTAAAAATAACATAGCAACTTCTTATTTTTTAGAGGATGCTTACCCAAAAAACCTGCAACAATGTATTGATGCGCCAATTTTGCTCTTCAAAGATGGCAATATGGATCTTCATAATGATCGAATTATTAGCATTGTGGGTACACGGAAAATGACTTCCTATGGACGTGATTTTTGTGTAGAATTAATTCAAGATTTAAAGGTGTATAATCCGATTATTGTAAGTGGATTTGCATATGGAGTTGATATTTGTGCGCATAAAGAAGCATTAAAAAATGAATTGCAAACTATTGCGGTTTTGGCACATGGATTTGATCAAGTTTATCCGAGGGTGCATAAAAGGTATATCAATAGTGTGAATGAAAACGGAGGTTTTATAACAGAGTTTTGGCATAATGAAAGTCCGCTCAGAGAGAATTTTTTAAAACGAAATAGAATTGTTGCAGGTATTTCTCAAGCAACAATTATTATAGAATCTGCAGACAAAGGAGGGGCATTGGTCACTGCAGATATTGCCAATTCATATAATAGAGATGTTTTTGCTGTTCCCGGACGAACTTCTGATTTATTTAGTAAAGGATGTAATCAGTTAGTAAAAATGAACAAAGCAGCATTGTTAACTTCTGCAGAAGATATTGCTAAAATGCTAAATTGGGATTTGTCACAACCGAAGCACTCAAAACCAAAACAACATCAATTATTTATTGATTTGAGCGATGTAGAACAAAAAACCTATGATTATTTATTGAAAAATGGAAAACAAACAATAGATGTAATTTCGCTTAAATGTGCAATTCCGATATACAAATTAGCCCCAATGTTGCTGCAATTAGAGATGAAAGGGGTGTTAAAACCATTACCAGGGAAAATGTTTGAAGTGGTGTAAAAAGTTTTATCACTATTTTTGAATGAAATAAACCTACAAGATGTCTAGTGAAGAAAAATTAATGTCTAAAAAGAAACCAGCGTTTCCTGTAAATGAAAAGCTAAACAATTATTTAGTAGAACATAGTAGGGCCATTAAGATTCCTGTTTTTTATGATGATTTATTGCGTTTTCAGGGTTCTGTAGTTGTGTATGATAAAAATGATGAAGATACGTTGTGGGTCCGTACTTATTATGCAGAGCATGAACGAGTAGAGATTGATTTAAGTTTAAAAAAAATCTATACAATATTGCATTCTAACGGAAATGAGGACGCTATTAAATATTTAAGTGTAGATGCAGTAGATTATTGTACGTTTGGGAATTCGAAACCATTTAGAATAAAAATTCGAAATGTTTTGAATGATAATTATATCTATTTTTATATAAAAAAAACAGATGCCTCTCGGGTATATGGATTAGAATTGGAGCATATTTTATCGCCACATAATCTAAACTTTTTAGTGTATAAGAATACCTTGATAGAAGAGCATATTGCAGGGATTCCTGGAGATGTGTTTATCAAAGAGATGTTGCCCAAGTGTACAGAAGCAGAAAAAGCACAAATAGCCAAAGAGTTTGTGAAATTTAATGAGCGTTGTATGATACGCTTATTGGGAGACATGCGTTCTTACAATTATGTAATTGTTCCTACCCATGATTTTGATCATGTTGTGTATAAAATTAGAGCCATAGATTTTGATCAACAATCTTTTGAGGGAAAACTAAAAGTGTATAATCTGCAGTTTTTTAAGGAGAATTTTAAAATGGTTGATATGGTTATAAGAAAGTTACTGCCAACATCTATTGAGCAATATAAAGTTGAAGAACGATCCATTATAGCAAAACGAATGATTAGTTCTTATGATAGAATTTCACATTTAATAGAGTGTATGAAAAAGGATGTCATTTCTTTTGATAAAAACATAGCGCTTTTGAAAACGGAAATTTATGGTTTTACCAATGATATTGCTTTTAAAAAGTGTAAAAATATGGGAGAGATATTAGAAACGATACTCGTTTTTGTAAAACGTAATTATTTAGATATTAGTGCTGTTTAGTGGTTTTTCTTTGATCGGATACTCTCTATAATCACAGTAGATAAAATCAACATGCCACCAAAAAAAGTTTGCAATGTTGGAATTTCACTTAGAAAAAAGAAGGCCAAAATAATTCCGAATATAGGCTGAATACTGCTGATAATACTTGCGGTAGAAACTGAGAAATAGTTGAATTTTTGAACCATTAGCGTATGGCCAATTGCTGTAGTTAGTAAAGCTAATAACAGCACATAAGGGTATTGAGTTTCTATGCTAGATGTGTCCATTAAAAACAATGTGGGTACTAATAAAATTGTAATTAGCAGTACTTGATAAAACATTAACATGGTGCCATTATATTTTGCAACATGTTGTTTCATGATTAATATTCGCAATGAATAACAAAGTGCAGAAATTAACCCCAATCCAATCCCTTGAACATGTGAGCTTTCTAAATTAAATTCAGGAGCTAAAATGTAGATTCCGAGTAAAACAATAATGCCTAAAACAATATGCATTGGATTAAATTTGGTCTTCATAAATACAGGTTCTAGCAAAGCTGTAATTACCGGAAACGTGTATAAGGACAACATGCCAAGAGCTACATTGGATAGTTTTAATGCATAGAAATAGGTAACCCAATGAGCTGCCATAAAAATGGCACCCAATATAAAAGAAGCAATGTCTTTTCTAGAAGTAATTTTAAGGTTGATTTTTTTGTGTTTGCAGTATATAAAAAGAAAAACCATGGCTAATGAAGATCGCCACCACACAATTACTGGTGGAGGCATTTCGATGTATTTTCCTAGAACACCAGAGGTGCTTATAAAAAGGGTGGCTAATAATAATTCGAAAATATGTCTAAGGTGTGCGTTTTTCAATTTATACAGATTTTAATATGGACAATGCTTTCGAAACGGAATCGATATGAATAAAGGTAATTAACAAGCGTAGTCCGTTTTTGGTTTCTTTTTCTTTCATCACACAGTTTTTACTGTTTTTTTGTACATGTTTTAGCATGTTGGTGAAATTTTCTGTTTGATAGAAGGGACTTTGCTGATCGGATACAAAATACCCAATCATTCGTTTTTTCTTTAAAATAATTTTTTCCAAACCAAGTTTTTTAGCCAGCCATTTTATACGGACACTGTCTAGTAAATCTACTACTTGAATTGGTAGTTCTCCAAAACGATCGATCAAGCGCGTTTCGAATTGAATCAATTCTGCTTCTTTGGTTAAACTAGCGAGTTCATTATATAAATTTAATCGTTCAGTTATTGAATTCACATAATCATCAGGAAATAATATTTCAAAATCAGTATCGATTTGTACTTCTTTTACAAATTCTTTTGGTTTGGAATCATCAGTTGGGTAGAGTTCTTTAAATTCATTTTCTTTCAATTCGTCAATGGCTTCGCTTAATATTTTTTGATAGGTATCAAATCCAATATCATTGATAAATCCACTTTGCTCACCACCCAGTAAATCTCCTGCACCACGTATTTCTAAATCTTTCATGGCAATGTTTAACCCACTTCCTAAATCAGAAAACAATACCAATGCTTCAATACGTTTTCTGGCGTCGTCTGTCATCATGTGATATGGAGGTGTCACAAAATAACAAAAGGCTTTTTTGTTAGACCTACCAACACGACCTCGCATCTGATGTAAATCAGATAGTCCAAAGTTATTCGCATTATTGATAAAAATGGTATTGGCATTTGGGACATCTAAACCACTTTCAATAATAGTTGTTGAAACCAATACATCAAACTCATTATTCATAAAGCCAAGCATCAATTCTTCAAGTTTTTTACCTTCCATTTGTCCGTGACCAATGCCTATTTTAGCACTTGGAAGTAGTCGTTGTAAAAGACCAGCAACTTCTTTAATATTTTCAATTCTATTGTGAATAAAAAAGACCTGACCACCTCTAGAAATCTCATAAGAAATAGCATCTCTTACGGTTTCTTCAGAAAAACGAATTACATTAGTTTCAATAGGATGCCTGTTTGGTGGTGCTGTATTAATAACAGATAAATCTCTTGCAGCCATTAAGCTAAACTGCAGCGTTCTTGGTATTGGAGTTGCAGTCAGTGTTAAGGTGTCTACATTCTCTTTTATGGTTTTTAATTTGTCTTTAACAGCAACGCCAAATTTTTGTTCTTCATCAATAATAAGGAGTCCTAAATCTTTGAAGTTGATGCGTTTATTTGTTAGTTGATGTGTTCCAATTACAATGTCTACTGAACCGTTTCCAATACCTTCAATCACGCCATTTTTTTGACTCGTTGTTCTAAATCTGTTTAGGTAATCTATGGTAACAGGGAAGTTTTTTAAGCGTTCGGAGAGTGTTTTAAAATGTTGAAAAGCTAAGATCGTTGTGGGTACTAATATAGCTACTTGTTTTCCGTTATCTACTGCTTTAAATGCCGCACGAATAGCTACTTCCGTTTTTCCGAAACCAACATCACCACAGACCAACCGGTCCATGGGTTGTTCTTTTTCCATATCTGCTTTTACATCTTGTGTTGCTGTATATTGATCTGGTGTATCTTCGTAGATAAAGCTTGCTTCTAATTCGTGTTGAATATGTGTATCTGGGCCAAATTTGAATCCTTTTTCAAGCCTCCTTTTAGCATATAATTTAATTAAGTTAAAGGCGATGTGTTTAACTCTTGCCTTGGTTTTTTGTTTAATTTTTTTCCATGCTCCAGAGCCTAATTTATATACTTTTGGAGGTTTTCCATCTTTGCCATTAAACTTAGAAATTTTATGCAAAGAATGAATACTTATGTACAAAATATCACGATCTCCATAAATTAACTTAATCGCTTCCTGCTTGTTGCCTTCTACATCAATTTTTTGCAAGCCTCCAAACTTTCCAATTCCATGATCCATGTGTGTTACATAATCACCAATTTCTAAATTTGTCAATTCCTTTAATGTAATAGACTGCTTTTTTGCATAGCCGTTTTTTAATCGGAACTTATGATACCGCTCAAATATTTGATGGTCTGTATAGCAAACAATTTTTTCATCAGAATCTATAAACCCTTGGTGCAACGGAAAAACGACGGTTTCATAATTCACTTCTTGTTCTACATCGTCAAAAATATCATGAAAACGTTGTGCTTGTTTTTCGTTTGCACAAAAGATATAATTCGAATAGCCTTGTTTAGAATAATTGTTGAGGTTTTTTATTAAAAGATCAAACTGTTTATTGAAAGAAGGTTGAGGTTGTATGTTGTACGTAATATTACTTTTTGTTCGGGCTTTTTCTGGTTGATTGATAGACGCTAGGGTAAAATCTTGTAATTGTTGCTGTATAAAAGCACCGTCGCAAAACAATTCTGAAGGTTTAGAATGTTTGATTTCTTTTGATAAATCACCAAAAGCTTCCGTTGCTTTGATAAAGAATTTATCAAGTTTACCTACTAGTAGTTCTATGTTTTGTGTAAAGATTACAGTTTTTGAAGAGATGTATTTTAGAAAACTCTCCCTGCTTTCTTGCAACGATTTGTTTTCTACATTGGGCATGATGCTCACTTTTTTGAGCTTTTCTTTTGAGAGTTGTGTTGCTACATCAAAAGACCTAATACTATCCACTTCATCCCCAAAGAACTCAATTCTATACGGTTCGTCATTCGAGAAAGAAAAGACATCTATAATTCCTCCTCTCACCGAGAATTCCCCGGGTTCGGTTACAAAATCAACACGATTAAAATTGTATTCGAATAAAATTTCGTTTACAAAATCGAGTGATAAATTATCAGCCACGCTTACCTTTAAGGTGTTTTTTTCTAACTCTTTTTTTGTGACTACTTTTTCAAATAAGGCATCAGGATAGGTAACAATAACCGCGGGTTTTTTTCTAGAATTAATTCTATTTAAAACCTCAGAACGCAACAATACATTTGCATTGTCTATCTCTTCAATTTGATAAGGCCTTCTGTAAGAGCCAGGGTAGAAAAGCACATTTTTATCGCCTAGTAATTGTTCTAGGTCGTTTAAATAATAGGCTGCCTCTTCCTTATCATTAAAGATTAATACATAGGGTTTTTCTACTTCTTTAAAAGTTTCTGAAATAACAAAAGACAACGACGATCCTACCAAATTCGATATTTGAAAATGGTTTTTATCGTGTTGTAATTCGGATAAAATCTGCTTTGTGAATGCAGATTTTTTGTAGTGATTTACAATAGTCTGTTTACTCAATGGTACTAAATTTAAGCAAATGTACTATCTATTTGGAAATTACACTGTTAAAAATGGGTTTTATCAAAAAAAACAATAACTTTATCAAAATAGAGTTATTAGTAAAAGAAAAAGAATACGTATGGGGAAATATTTCGTTTTTTTTATGACTTTCTTCTTTGTTGGAGCACAGTTAGTTGCGCAAAACAAAGAAAATAAATGGGTTGTTGGAGCAAGTGTTGGAATGGTAAAGTTTAATACCGTAGACTCTAAAGTTGTTGGAGATCAATTTAACTTTCAAATTCCTAAATTAAATGTATCTAGGTATTTTTCTAATAATTTAACAGTAGATGCTGGTTTTTCTATGGGGGCTATTGAAAAAATTTCTGGGATGTTTTCCAATTCCCTAGATTATGTGTCAATTGATCTAGGCGCAAAGTATGATTTTGGACAGGCCAATGAGAATTTAGTTCCTTATCTATATGGTGGTGCTAGTTTTATAAGCGCAAATAGTGAAATGACCCCGACGTTAAACTTTGGTGGTGGTGCAACATTTTGGTTAAACTCCAGGTATGGTGTAAACCTTCAATTGTTATATAAATCTGTAAAAACAACTACCGTAAGCATGCGTTCTCATACCTATTTCTCTGTAGGTGTTGTATATAGCCTTAAATTAAGAACGTTGGTACCGAGGCTTTGGAGCCACAATAAATAAATTACGAGTACACTTTTAATTTCTTTAAAGCCTAAGATTACTATTTAAAATCTTATGACAGGTTATACCCCTTTCATACTAATTTTCTCTGCTCTTATTCCATTTTTTGCTACAATACAAACCTTTCGTTTTTTCTTTGTATAGAATTTCTTGCTTAAATAAGTTAGCAATTCTATACAAACCAATGCTAGCATTTATACAATAAAAAGGCGGAATCCGAAAAGCCAACGAGTAGGAGAAATAGTAATTAAAAGATTTTATTATGAATGTATTAAAAGATATTATCGAGATAGCCATTGTTGAGGACATTGTTGAGGACATTGAAGGTGTTAACAATGTTAGAAATGTAAGACCAAAGGGTTTTGATACACCTATTCGTTTGAGTAAAGGTGGAATTAAGAAAGTCACAGGATTTGACGGACAATTAGCGTCATTAACTTTAGATGTAATTTTTTTAGATTTTACTCATGCGCGTACGTTTTTACCTCCAATTGTGTTAGCTAAATCGAAAAAAAGAGAAAAAGGAAATAAGTTCAGTTTCCTAGGTTTTTTTGCTGTTCGGGCAAGTAACTTGAATGAAATTAAAAAAAGTTTTCATGTTTACATGAAGCAATCTTGGACAGGCACTGATTTCACTCCTGAGTTCTTATTAGATTATAGTGGGGCTCAGGCTAATGACTTAGATCCTTTTGTGTTATTTCAAGTTAGTTTTGAATTACAATTTACGAATGCTCCAAAAAGTATCACAACGTATATCTGGAATCAAGATCCTGAAGGATCAAGAGGGACGGAAACCGCTGTACAAGAAGACGATGATTAGAAGTTGTAAAGAGTTTAAAAAAACCAGTATTTATACTGGTTTTTTGTTAAGATTTAAATAGTAATTTATTCGGCTAATTGTGTTTAAATGTATAGAAAGATTGCTATTCTTATTTTTTTTCTAATCTCTTGTGTAACCCTTGCTCAAAAGAATAATAAATTAAGTGTTTTTTTTAAAGCTGTAGAATTAAAAAGTACTGATTTAGAGTTTGTTGAAAACCTTGGTGAAGCTAGGTTGTTTTTCTTAAAAAAGCAGTGGGATTCTACATTGATTCATGCTGCAAACCAAATCAATAAACAGGTGTTGGATGAAAGGGAAAACAACTATGCTCATTTTTTTAAAGCGTATAGTTTGTATAAGAAAAAGTTATTTGAGCAGGCGAATAAAGAGTTTGATAAGGTTTCAGAAACATTTGATTTTTACGAGAGAGTTTTTCTTTACAAGGGAAAAATAAGATTAGAGCAACGAAAATTTAAGCAAGCTATTCTTAGCTATAGGAATGCACTGGAGGTTATAGAAAAAGATGCTATGGTTGGAGTCAGAAAAGCTACCATAGAGAATAACATAGGGCTTTGCTATTTACATTTAAAACAATTTGAAAAGGCTGATACATATTTGTCAAAAAGTATTGAAGGGCTTGAGAAGAAGGGGGATACGATTAAACTTATAAATTCTTATGGGAATATCGCGACGATGTATTATGATCAACTAATAGATGAGAAAGCAATTCCGTATTTTAAAAAAGCCTATAATTTATCAAAATACGTTGTTGATTTAGATGTAAAAAGAAGGGTTGTTAAAAACATGGCGGTTGTAGAAGAGAATCGTAAAGATTTTGCCAAAGCTTTAGTCTATAGAAAAGAATATGAACGATGGAATGATGCGTTGAACAATCAAAACCGTATTTATGAAACCGCTCAACTAGAAAAGAAAATTGCCGTTGAGCAAAAACAGAAACAAGTCACTTTTTTACAGGCTGAAAATAAAGTAAAAGAGGAGCAAAAAAAAGTGTACTTGTATTCAGGTGTTTTTCTGTTATTTCTATTGGGTATTTTATTTTCATCTTACAAAGGGAAAGTAAAACGCAATAAAATTATTACTACTCAAAAAGAAAACCTAGACGCCTTAAACGCTACAAAAGACAAGCTGTTTTCTATCGTGAGTCACGATTTACGTTCTTCGGTACATGCCTTAAAAACGAGTAACTCGGCTTTGTCAGAAAGTCTCGTAACCAAGAATTTTAATGTACTGGAAGGTTTGTTACAAACAAATAGCGCTATTGTAAATGGCGCCTATAACTTATTGGATAATTTGCTGCATTGGGCCTTGTTGCAAACAAAGCAATCGTATTTTGAGATTGCATCCATGCGTTTGTTTTTTATTGTAGAGCAAGTTACTCACAACTATAAACCCTTGTTGTTAGAAAAAAACATCTCTTTTGAAAACAAGGTGTTAAAGAGTGATGTGGTCTATGTAGATCAGGAATCGCTAAAAATTATTTTACGGAACTTAGTAGACAATGCCATTAAATTCTCCAATCAAAACGGTGCAATCAAAATCTATACTAGAAACAAGGATGCACATATTGAGCTTGTTGTAGAAGATACTGGTTTGGGAATGGATGAAATGACTAGATTAGAATTATTAAAAGAAACGGTGTTGTTGTCTAAGAAAAAAAATGATGGAACTATTGGGACAGGCTTAGGGTTGCAGTTGTGTAAATCGATGCTTAAAAAGAACCACGGAAAACTAGCTATTGAAAGTGAGTTAGAAAAAGGAACAAAAATGATCGTCTCATTGCCTAAACACCTACAAAATGGATAATGTAAACATATTGATAATAGAAGATACTACATCAGAAAGTGATAGATTGGTACAGGTTCTTACAAAGAATAATTACAAGGTAGTTGGAATTGTGAAAACCTATAAAGAAGCCTTAGCGGCTTTCTATACATCTGACGTGAAAATTGATATTGTAATTATCGATATTTTTTTAAATGGCATTCCAGACGGAATTACCTTTGCTGAAACCATCAATGCCGTTCCAGGAGAAACAAAGCCTTTTGTGTTTTTAACCAGTTCTACCGATCGTCAAATATTTGAAAGAGCAAAATTGACACAGCCTTTTAGTTATTTGATAAAACCATTTAACGAATTCGAAATTTTATACGCTATTGAAATGGCTGTAGAAAAATTTTATGCTCAAAATGATGTGTTTCTAAGTGGAGAAGAAGATACCGTGATCAGCTCAGAATACTTATTTATAAAGAAAGGTAAAGGCTTAAAGAAAGTACACATTTCGGAAATCATTTATATTGAAGTAGAAGAAAAGTACTGTAATATTATTACTGAGAAAGAAAAGTTTGTCATACTCATTTCTTTGGTTAAAATCCTAGACTTGTTAAACAACACCAACTTTTGTAGAACACATCGAAATTTTATTGTCAATACAGAAAAAATCATGGAGATTATACCTGCAGATAATCTCATCTTATTAGCTGGAAATTACAAAGCCACACTCAGCGATAAGTACAAAGACCTCATTAAAAAAGTACGCACCTTAACATAATTCCTTTCTGTCAATTCGAGTGATTTTTCAACAGAAAATAGTATCTGGAAGCTTTGCCATTTCGTATATACTGAATTCATTTCAGTAAAATGAACCTTGTAAAGAGTGATTGAGAAATTTTATCATTCGGTGTAGGAGTTATTATTTTGCGCTTAGATTTTATATCATGAGATTTCTCGTCGCTCCTGTTGTCGCTTTGTCGAAATGACGTGTGTGTATTCATGCGTTTTCTCACCGTTTATACTGAGCATTACTGAAATAAAAACCCCATTCTTCATTTCAACGCTCTTATGGATATAAATTCCTGCTTCATTCCTTTTTCTTTCTAAAACTTAGAATACTCAACTAATTTCACTCCAGAAATAAGCGCACTAGTACATTTATTTTCAACACTTGTTATTTATCATTTAAAAGTAGAAGCTCATCTGTGTGTACAGAATTTATAATAGCTACTCATTGAATTGATGAATAAACACCAAAAGTGGAGCAGACACCACTTTAAAAAACGAGGCGGAACCTGAAAAGCCTTGTGAAAAGAGTAGGGAAAACAATTAAAAATTAAAATTATGGAAGCATTTAACGGAAAATGGAAAGATCAAAATAATGATATTATTACAATTGAAGAATCAAACAATATGGCGGTTCTTAAGTATTCTAATGGACGTGGGCCTTTCTCAGGATATGGGCTTGATTTAGGGTCGCCAGTAATTAGTGTGAATTTTTCAGACGATTCTAATCCAAATGAAAGTTTACAGGCAGGCGTGATGGATTTTTCTAAAACATCAATTACCTGGAGCAATACAACTGTTTGGAAGAGAAATTAACAACGCGTTTCGGAAGCTTAAGGAATTTCTTAAGTAAAACCAAAAAAGGACTGACGTTATAATTGTCAGTCCTTTTTTATATATAAAAATAAATTTTAAAAATACCTGCCAAGGCAAACAGACAAGAAGCGTTGTTTGCTGGTTTGTTGGCCATAGCTGCCTGTAAATTATTCCAAATAATGCTCTAAAAATTAGGGCTAAATGTTAC
>Ga0209395_1004821_pt1 | contig 15548 bp, 13 predicted proteins | sample GOMGulsemesocosm_3_FD_184635 | JGI IMG/M metagenome (GOLD analysis project Ga0209395, IMG submission 184635) | Methane-oxidizing microbial communities from mesocosms in the Gulf of Mexico - GOM9D Gulf of Mexico (SPAdes) (version 2) | ecosystem: Environmental > Aquatic > Marine > Cold seeps... | reverse complement strand
GTTTTTGCTCATAATTGATAAAATCATAAGCAAAGCCAAATTGCTGTAAGAATTTTTGCTTAAAGTTTTTAATATCCACCAGCTCTGACAGGTTTTCTTGATTTAACTCATCAAAAACCGCTTTCACGGCCTGTTGCATACTGGCATTACACTCTAAATCATCCACTCGTAAATATTGCTCAGGCTTTCTGGCCTTATCAAACAGACCTTCGCTAAACAAGCGATTCACCTGCTGTAATGTATTTTCAAATTTGCCCGCTTTTTGCTGCAACTGCTGCAACACAGAGATATACAGTGGCATGCCTGGAATCACCGAACTGGATGGCGTCACTTGCGCCTGCAGTACTGCAATACTGGCTTGCCCGCCCATATCCACCAAAGAATTATCAAGAGCAATAGCAGTTTCATGTAAGTGAGCCTTTGCGCATCCCAAGGTGCCTTCCGCGTATATGGATTGCGCCTGTTCCGGTCCCATATAACTGTAAGCGACGGTCTTAAAGTTTTCGGCCAATACACCTGCCTTCTTTAAACGCAAGATCCACTCTTGCCAATCTTCACCACCCATCACTTTAACGGTGGCATCTACTTCTTCCTGATTGGCGGTTTCGATTTCTATGTCACGCAAATTTTCTTCGAAAACATCCAGAGTGCGCCCATGATAATCTTTACCTATGGGTTTGATGGTACTTACGTATTCTGCAACACCTTTAATTTTTCGCTTAGGTGCCGACAAACTGTAAACCAGTACATCAATTTTCTTGTCGTTTTGCTGCAGCTTTTGAATCACCCAATCTTTGGCATTCTTTTGAAATGCATCTTGATTGGTACTGAGCGCCATCTTGTTTGCACGTCGGGCGTAATACTCAAATGCCTGGTTATTATACCAACCGGCACTGCCATACTTATGGGCTTGCGCAGCACGATCGGAATAAACACCAATGGTATCCATGCCCGCAGAAAAAGTTAAAGCCAAACGAGACGCTAGACCAATACCCGAACTGGCACCTATCACTAATGCAGTTTGGTTTTTGCCGGTTTTTATTGGCTTGTCTAGCGCATCTAACATCTGGTTATAAACACTGTAGAAACAACCAACAGGATGAGCATTTGTACAGATGTTATTTTTAATTCTTGGACGATACATTCTTTTCTCCCATTCGCTTATGAGTTGCCGGCTTATGTTAACGACTTTATAAAAAGCCAAGGCAACTGGTCATTTAATGCAAACACTATAAAACAAATAGCTGCAGGAACTTGACCTTGGGTATCAAAGAATTGATTGGGCGTGACAAGCACAAGGTAGAGACCCTGTGCTTGGGTTGAGAAACAAGCAGAAAAAGGAAGGTTAGTAGATGCGGCGCAGGTGGCCTGTTATCTCTTCTCGGTCGTGATACAAGTGTTTGAATGACATCTCTACTTGCAGCTCAGACTTGGCAATGATCTCTTCCATTAACTCAATGCACTTCTGCACTTCCTGGTAGCGCTTTTTCATGGGCAACTTAAGGTTAAAAATCGCCTCACTGCACCAGTCGTTGGCAATCCATTGAGCCATACGCTCTGCCACCTTAATAGGGCTTTCTGCCATATCACATACCATCCAATGGGCTTTTTTACTGGGGCTGAACTTAAACCCGTCCACCTCATGATGTGTCACTTGACCTGTTTCCATTAAGTCCCCTTTCATAGGGCCGTTATCTATGGCCTCTACCATCATGGAGCGCTTCACCAACTGCCAGGTCCAGCCACCGGGCGCCGCTCCCAAGTCCACCGCTCGCATGCCCGCACTTAGCCGCTCACCCCATTGGCGCTTGGGAATAAACCAATGCCAGGCTTCTTCCAACTTCAAAGTAGAACGACTGGGCGCATCCTTGGGGGATTTAAGGTGCAAGATGCCATCGGGCCATTTACAGGCGTTATCGGTAAAGTGATAGCCCACCAAAACCTCTTTCCCCTCTAAAAACATGATCATCAAACGGGGGATCTTATGGTTACGCTTGGCACTGAGACGGTTCTTTTTACGCAAACTGGCCGCCAAGGGGGCGGTTAGACTCTTGCACAAGCGGCTGAGCGTCTTGGCCTCATTGGTATCCACATGAATAATCTCCACCTCACCACAATGAGGGATGCCGTCCATTTCTTGAGAGATGGCCGACACCCTGTCCTCACCCGTTAAATGAACCACATCGCCACAGATAAACCACTGACGGGCAAATATAAGATTACGAAAGCGCACATGCTCTACCAACTGTTTAAGCTGGTGATCTTCTGCCACAAAGCTCACCCAAGCTTGATCGGTTTTGGTTTTACAATAACCAAAACAACCCGCCTGCCCGGCCAGATCCTGAATCTCTGCCGCGGTTTCGGCCTCAAAGCCCTGCCGACACAGCAGCACCAATTGTGTCATTGCCATATTTTTCAATTCCAAAGTCTGTTCTGCCCCATGAACAAAGGGGCGTTATGTGTTTTTTAGGCAGCGCTTAATAAACTGTGCGCTGGCTTTAATAGCTGTATCTATGTGCTGCTCATGCTTAAAACCACTTTTTACCCTGGGTTTAAGGTCATGATTACCGTCTTCCAGCCACAACACCTCTATAGCAGAGGGTAAACTAAGACCCTCTACCAAATCTTTATCACCCAAAGCATCTCGAGTGCCCTGCATAATGGCCATGGGCACGGCCAAGTCAGGCAGATGGTCGGTACGTAATTTCTCGGGTTTACCCTGAGGGTGAAACGGATACCCCACAGCCAGCACACCTTTAATTTGTGGGTGCTCCGGTTGCATGGCCGCCAGTATGCTGGCCATGCGCCCGCCCATGGATTTACCTATTAATACACAAGGCCCTCCCACCTGGGCAATTACCTGCTCAAAACACTCAATCAGCTCTGGCTGGCGATTGGGGGGGCGCTTTTTACCATTTAATCTGCGCTCTTGCATATAGGGAAATTCAAAACGCACCACTTTAATGTCAAGTTTGGCCAGCCCTTGGCTAAATACACCCATGAATTCGCTGTCCATGGGTGCACCAGCACCATGGGCAAAAAAGCAGGTATATGGGTTAGTTGCACCATCTATGAGTTTTTCCATTAGCACCCCCAGATAAAAGGCGGCAGTGTAATCTACCGCGCCAAAATTACCAGCTGTTGTTTTTTTAACCAAGCGAAGACATCACTGCTAGACTTTAATTCAACTTTGCCAATTAACATTTGTACGTTTTACCGACAAAACAGCTAACTTATTGTTGAGAAAGAAAAAAGGTTGATGTGTATCAGGCTTTACTGATTGCTTTTACACAGCTCTTTCTTGATAATTGCGCCGATTTTTTAACTTGCTGCTAATGGAACCTAATACATGAGCACTGCTATCGAGCAACCCAACTACAACTATAAGGTGGTAAAGTACTTTGCCATCATGGCCGTGGTGTGGGGCGTTGTGGGTATGTCAATCGGCGTACTCATCGCTTCACAACTGGTATGGCCTGAACTGAACTTTGATACTCCGTATTTAACGTTCTCCCGATTACGACCCCTGCACACCAATGCAGTTATCTTTGCATTTGGCGGCTGCGCCCTGTTTGCCACCTCTTATTATGTGGTGCAGCGTACCTGTCAGGCCCGCATTTTCTCCGATTCACTTGCCATGTTCACCTTCTGGGGTTGGCAGCTAGTAATCGTGGCGGCAGCCATTACCCTTCCTTTGGGTTTAACCTCTACTAAAGAATACGCTGAGCTGGAATGGCCCATCGACATTCTAATTGAAGTGGTTTGGATCTCTTATGCTATCGTTTTCTTCGGTACCATCGCCAAACGCTCTCAGCCGCACATCTATGTGGCCAACTGGTTCTTCGGTGCCTTCATCATTACCATCGCTATCTTGCATACCTTTAATAGCATGGCGATTCCAGTGAGCATGTGGAAATCCTATTCCATCTATGCCGGTACTATCGATGCCATGGTGCAGTGGTGGTACGGACATAACGCAGTAGGCTTCTTCCTGACAGCTGGCTTCCTGGGCATCATGTACTACTTCATCCCTAAACAAGCTGAACGTCCGGTTTACTCTTACCGTTTGTCTATCGTTCACTTCTGGGCGCTGATCTCTATTTACGTTTGGGCCGGTGCTCACCACCTGCACTACTCTGCACTGCCAGACTGGGCTCAGTCTGCCGGCATGGTAATGTCCTTGATTCTATTGGCACCTTCTTGGGGCGGCATGATCAACGGCATGATGACCTTGTCTGGCGCTTGGCATAAATTGCGTACCGATCCTATCTTGCGCTTCCTGGTGGTATCCCTGTCTTTCTACGGCATGTCTACCTTCGAAGGCCCAATGATGGCCATCAAGACCGTTAATGCCTTGTCTCACAACACAGATTGGACCATTGGTCACGTGCACTCAGGCGCATTAGGCTGGGTTGCCATGGTTTCATTTGGTGCAATCTACAACCTGTTGCCAGTGGTACTGGGCAAGAAACAAGGTGAAATGTATTCCATCAAGTTGATCAACATTCACTTCTGGTTGGCCACTTTGGGTACCGTACTTTACATCTGCGCTATGTGGGTGAACGGCATCATGCAAGGTCTAATGTGGCGTGCAGTTAACGCAGACGGCACTTTGACTTACAGCTTTGTTGAGTCACTTGAAGCGTCTTACCCTGGTTATTTTGTTCGTGTATTAGGTGGCGCCTTGTTCCTGACAGGCATGCTGCTAATGGCGTACAACACATACAAAACCGTTCGCGGTGCCCATGCCGAACAAGCCAAGCTAGCTCAGGCATAAGGGAGAGGATTACATGAAACACCACGATATAGTTGAAAAGAACCTCCCGTTGATGATCGTATTGATCGTCATCGCTATTAGCTGGGGCGCGTTAGCAGAAATCGTTCCCCTGTTTTTCTTAAAAAGCACCACTGAGCCCATCGAAGGCCTTAAGCCTTTGGGCGCGGTAGAACTGGAAGGCCGTGACATTTACATCCGTGAAGGTTGTCACGTATGTCACACCCAGATGATTCGCCCGTTCCGTGCCGAGACCGAACGTTACGGTCACTACTCGCTGGCCGGTGAACACGTTTATGAACACCCATTCTTATGGGGCTCCAAGCGTACTGGTCCGGATTTAGCCCGTGTTGGCGCTCGCTACTCTGACGATTGGCACCGTGCTCACTTATACAATCCTCGTGACGTAGTGCCTCAGTCAAACATGCCTTCTTTCCCTTGGTTGTTTGAACAAAAGGTAGATGGTCGTGACACACCCAAGAAGATGACCGCCTTGCGTTATGTAGGCGTGCCATACACAGATGAGCAAATTGCCACAGCAAAAGATACCGCTGACGGCGTGCGCGAAATCGATGCCCTTGTACTGTACCTGCAGCAGTTGGGCACAGTGTTAACCAACAAGCGGTAGAGTTATGGATATTAATGACGTGCGCGGTTTAGGCACTGTATTCGCCTTAATCGCCTTTATCGGCATCATCGCTTGGGCTTATAGCTCAAGCCGCAAGACGCGTTTTGACGACGATGCCAACATGGTATTTAAAGACGAAGACATCGCGCAGCGTTCAGCACTAGCGGAGACAACGAAAAATGACTGAATTAACCACCTTTTGGCACTTATGGGTAAGTGCCATCGTAATCGGTTCCATGATTGCGTGCGGGGTGTTATTAACCCTTACCCTTAAAAGCCAAAAGTACAACGAAGAAACCGACCAGACCACGGGTCACGTCTTCGATGGCATAGATGAACTGGATAACCCAATGCCTAAATGGTGGCTGTGGTTCTTCTGGAGCACCATCATTTTTGGTGTGTTTTACATTGGCGTTTACGGCATTGGCGGCTGGACCGGTTTTTCAGATTGGTCTTCACACGGTCAATGGGAACGAGAAATGAGCAAGGCCGAAGAAAAATATCAGCCTTACTACGACAAGCTAAACACTATGTCGGTGGAAGAATTGGCCACTGACAAAGATGCGCTGGCCACCGGCCAACGCCTGTTTGCTTCTAACTGTTCGGTTTGCCACGGCTCCACGGCCACCGGCGCGTTGGGCTTTCCTAACCTTACCGACAGTGACTGGTTATATGGCGGAAGCGCAGACGCCATCAAACAAACCATCACCCATGGTCGTACCGGCATGATGCCAGCAAACGGTTTAAAAGCCGATATGACAGCCACTGAGCGCAGCGACATCGCCGCTCACGTATTGTCATTGTCTGGACGCGTTGGTTCTGGTGACGCTACCAAAGGCAGTGCATTATTTGCAACTGCTTGTGCTGCTTGTCACGGTGGCGACGCCAAGGGCAACCTGTTAATGGGTGCACCTAACCTAACCGATAATATCTGGTTATACGGCGGGTCACAGAAGCAAATTGAATTTACCATCCAGCATGGTCGTGGTGGCGTAATGCCTGCCTGGAACGAAATTCTAGGTGAAGACAAGATTCACGTTTTGTCTGGCTACGTATATTCACTGTCACAAAAGCAGTGAAATTGAGCTAGCTCAATTTGTTTAAAGAAAGCGGCCCATGGCCGCTTTTTTTATGTTTATTAGCTTGTCTGAATACACTAATATAGCGCCAAAATAGCCCCAATATTAGACACGGAAATACTCTACCTGCCCAAAAAATATTGCAGTTGTGAAGATCTCCTTACAGCTCAATAACGACTAGACTTAAGTCACTCGCAGTCAACCAGTATTTTCTCATTAGCAAGGTGGTAAGCGATGAGCGAAATCCCTATAAAAGACGTTACCCCGGTCAACATACATGAAAAGTACGATGGCATTGCCGCCAAACACAAAGAAGGCAAGCTTTACGTACGCTCCATCAGCGGCTTTTTTCAAAGAATGCGCACCGTTTCCCTATGGGCCTTGATGATTGGCTACTTTGCCACTCCGTGGATTAATCTGGGTGGACATCAAGCGGTGTGGTTCGACTTACCCACTCGCCAGTTTCATATTTGGGGCATTACCTTCTGGCCACAGGATTTTATTTTACTGTCCTGGTTAATGATCATTGCCGCCTTTGGGCTGTTCACCATCACCACCCTAGCTGGGCGCGTGTGGTGTGGTTATACCTGCCCGCAAACCGCCTGGACATTAATTTTCATGTGGGTGGAAGAAAAGGTAGAAGGCAGCCGCAATCAGCGCATCAAGCTGGATAAAGCCCCGCTTTCCACCAACAAATTTACCCGCAAGGCCATTAAACACAGCCTGTGGTTACTCATATCCCTGGCCACAGGCATCGCTTTTGTGGGTTATTTTTACCCCATTAGAGACCTAGTGCCGGATTTGTTAAGCCTCGACATCGAAAGCAGTTGGGCGATATTTTGGCTGGGCTTTTTTACCCTGGCCACCTATGGCAATGCAGGCTGGTTACGAGAACAGGTTTGTACACACATGTGCCCCTATGCCCGTTTTCAGGCGGTGATGTTTGATCAGGATACCCTGATTGTCTCCTATGATGAAAAACGCGGCGAACGTGGCAGCGGGCGCGGCACCCGTAAAAAGGGCCTGGATCCAGTAAAAGAGGGTATCGGTGACTGCATCGACTGCAACCTGTGTGTACAGGTATGCCCGGTGGGCATAGACATTCGGGATGGCCTGCAATATCAATGCATCAGCTGCGCTTTGTGTGTGGATGCCTGCGACGAAATCATGGACAAAATGGACTATGAGCCCGGCCTGATTCGCTACACCAACGAGCACGCCCTGGAAGGCAACCAGGTACACATATTACGCCCCAAACTCATTGGTTATGCCCTGGCCTTAATTACTATGATGCTGGTCTTTGGTTACACAGTTCTCAACCGAGTGCCCCTGGAGCTGGACGTGATGCGTGATCGCGGCGCCCTGTATACCAATACCAGTGATGGCCGTGTGCAAAACAGCTACCGGGTGAAAATAATGAACATGTCCCAACAGGCCCATGACTTCACTATTACCCTGAGCGGCCTGGACAAGAGCGAGCTGGCCGGCAAAACCCAATTACGCCTTGAGAATGGCGAAGTGGGTGCTCTGCCCATGAGCATTAAAGTTTCCTCCTGGGAGCTAAAGCGCTCGCGCACCGATGTGACCTTCACCGTTACCCGGGATGATGGCCTCCAGGTTCGCGAGGAGAGCCGCTTTATCGGCCCGGCGGGTCGTTAGTTAACATCCAAGCCCGATTTTAGTCGGCCCATTTTTTAACCAATGGGCCGCCTAAAACCGAGTCTATACCTTGTCCTGCCGGTGACAGATCAGTACACTGGCGGCCTTGATCCACAGCCAATATGTAGTCAGTCATTTATGCAAAGTGTTGCCCCTACAAAATCTCGCGCCTGGTACAAAGAACCCTACGTTTGGATGTTAATCGGTTTCCCTACGTCTTCCATAATTGTGTGTTCAATCTTGCTAACGTTTGCCATCAATACCAAGGATACCCTAGTACGTGGCAACTACTATAAAGATGGCATGGCCATGAATGAGGAATTAAAATGGGACAATAAGGCCCGCCACATGGATATTCGCGTGGCATTCACCGTTAAAGACAACATTGCAACGCTGGATATCCTCAACAGTCGTCTGGACATGCCCACCACCCTGCTGCTTAAATTTAGCCACCCTACCCTGCAGGGTAAAGACCGTGATTCCTTACTGCAGCTAAAACACGGCAGTAAGGCTTACCAGGGTTTTATCGATTCAGTGCAAGATGGTAAATATTACATACAGGTGGAAAGTGCCGAACAAAGCTGGCGAATTCGCGGCGAAGTGTATGTGATTAATGGCGAGACCCATTCACTTTAATCACCATCCTGGTTTCATTATCTTGACTCAATTTCCCGGTGCCCCATGACCGACTGTTTTCACTGCGGCGCCAGCGTGCCACACAACGTACAGATTCAGCTTGATATCCTGGGTGGCGCACGTGACTTGTGCTGCACCGGGTGCGAAGCCGTGGCCAACGCCATCGTGCAAAGCGGCAGTGAGTCTTTTTATCAGTACCGCACCGATGTAAACGAGACCCCTGAATTTACCCCTGCCACCCTACCCCAGTCCATGCAGATGGAACTGACACTTTATGACAATGAAGACGTACTGGATGAACTCAGTGAGGCCACCGCCAATCAAGGGCGCCAAATCAGCCTCATCATCGAAGGCATCACCTGTGCTGCCTGTGGCTGGCTCATTGAAAAACAAATCAAACAGTTTGCCGGGGTTGAATTTGTCAACCTCAACCTTAGCCATCACAAGTTACAATTACGCTGGCATCAGGAGCAAACCCCACTCAGTGAACTCATAACACGCATCTATGCTTTGGGATTTAAGGCGCAGCCCTATAGCCCGGATGCGGCCCAGCAACAATTGGAAAGCGAACAAAAAAAGGCCACTCAAAGATTAGGCTTGGCAGCACTGGGCATGATGCAGGCCATGATGTTTGCCCTGCCACTATACGTTGGGGATTGGGGCGGGGTGTTTGAAAGGTTTGAAACCTATTTTCGCTTCGCCAGCTTAATTATCACCACCCCAGTGGTGTTATACAGCGCCCGCCCATTCTTCGTCGCATTTTGGCGTGACTTAAAAAGTCGCCACCTCACCATGGACGTGCCCGTGGCCATTGCCATTGGCGGCGCTTATTTGGCAAGTATATGGTCCACCTTCACCCAGGGCGACGAGGTGTATTTTGACAGCGTGTGTATGTTTACTTTCTTTTTATTGGTGGGTCGTTTTCTGGAGACGCGAGCCCGCCTAAAAAATAGCGAAGCGGGCAATCACCTGGCCAGTGTCATGCCACGCTCTACCCTGCGCATTCATCCTCAGGGTAAAACCGAAACCGTGGTGCCAGTGAGCCAGCTCAACATAGGTGACCACATACGAATCCTGCCCGGCTCCACTTTGGTAGCCGATGGCATCATAGTAGAGGGCCACTCCAGCATAGACGAGTCCATCATCACCGGAGAATTTTTACCCATTCAAAAACAACCGGGTGATCGTGTCATTGGCGGCAGCCTCAATGTAGAAAGTCCTATTACCCTGCAAATCACCGCGCTGGATAAAGACATGCAAATCAGCACGGTCATGTCGCTACTGGATCGTGCCACAGCAGACAAACCCAGAATTGCCATATTGGCAGATCAGGTGGCTCAGTATTTTGTGGCGGCGGTACTGATCTTATCGGCCCTGGTATTTGTGAGCTGGAGCTTTATCGACAGCGACAAGGCCTTCTGGATTACCTTGTCGGTATTGGTGGCCACCTGCCCCTGTGCACTGTCATTGGCCACCCCCACGGCACTTACCGCCGCCACCAGCGCCTTAAGACGTGAGGGCATACTGATTACCCGTGGTCACGTATTGCAAACCCTCACCCGCAGCAAACGCATCATATTTGATAAAACCGGCACCCTTACCCTGGGGCAGTTAAACATTGAAAAAATCATCACCCTTGAAGGCCATGAGCAAGATGCCCTGCAGATTGCAGCCAGCCTGGAAGCCCACAGCCAGCACCCCATCGCCAGTGCCTTCACCTACTCCCCACTATTAACCGTTGCACAAGTGCAGGCACAAACGGGTGCCGGTATTCAGGGTGAGGTGGATGACCAAGAGTATAAGATTGGTTTAGCCAGTTACGTTTTAGAGCAACCTCCAAAGACCCCGGATAATGGCCATTGGATTTTATTGGCTAGAAGGCAAACGGCACTGGCCTGGTTTTTATTGAGTGACCAATTACGCCCCGATGCCGTCAGCACCGTTTCAGCCCTGCACTCCTCAGGACTAGACTGTGAAATGTTAAGCGGTGATCACAGCGAACAAGTGCAGCTCATTGCCAACAAACTACAGTTGAAGAAGGCACAGGGCGCCATCAACCCAGCCGGAAAACTTAACTACATCAGCACCCTGCCAAAAAGCGATGCCACTATCATGGTGGGAGATGGCATTAACGACGTGCCTGTGCTGGCACAAGCCCCGGTATCCATCGCCGTGGGATCTGCCAGCGACCTGGCCAAGACCCATGCCGATGTAATATTAATGGCCAATCAGCTACAGCATCTACCCCGATTAATGACCCAGGCCAAGCGCACCGCGCGCGTTATTAAACAAAATTTGGTATGGGCGTTATTGTACAATACCAGTGTATTACCCTTGGCCGCCCTGGGTTTATTACCCCCCTATATGGCAGCCATCGGCATGTCAGCCAGCTCGCTGGTGGTGGTATTTAACGCCCTGCGCCTTAATAAGCTGCACAAATAAATTAACGGAGAAATCGTGGAAATTATCTTTATTACCATTCCGGTGACCATCTTGTTCATCGCCACCGGGGCAGCGATCTTTTTTTGGGCCACCAAGGGCGGTCAATTTGACGACCTGGACAGTCCCGCCCACCGCATATTATTTGATGACGACATAAGCCCCACAAAAGAGCCGGTCTCGACCAAAGCAGACAACCCAGAGCAGGACACTTCAACGGACAAGCAGCCATAACATGAACGAACCCCTGTCATTCTTAAGCGCCTGGTTATTAGGTTTTTTAGGCAGCGTGCATTGCATGGGCATGTGCGGCGGCATAGTGGGTGCGCTTTCACTGAACACTAAGGGCCCTAGCATGGCCATTCACCTAAGCTATCACCTGGGGCGCATCTTCACCTACGCAAGCCTAGGTTTTATGGCGGGTTTAATCGGTTTATGGCTAGCCGCCACTCACACCTACGCAGGACAGGTTTTACGAGTGTTGTCCGGGGTCATGTTAGTACTCATGGGAGGCTATATTTTAGGACGCACTCAGCTCTTAATGTGGTTTGAAAAAAGGGGCAGTTTTGTATGGCGCAAGGTGCAACCCTTAAGCAAACAGCTGTTGCCGGTACGCTCTCCAAAACAAGGTTTGTTGCTGGGCCTCATATGGGGGCTATTACCCTGCGGACTGATTTACAGCACCCTAAGCTGGTCACTGGTGGCCGCCAATCCACTGCATTCAGCCGGCCTTATGGCCATGTTTGGCCTAGGCAATTTACCGGCCCTGCTCAGTTTTGCCGCTTTTGCCCAACAGTTAAATCGCTTCAAGCAAACCCCCTGGGTGCGTTTTTCCCTCGCCACCTTAATCATGGCTTTTGGGGCATGGACCATCGCGGCCCCCTGGTTAAACTAGAAATATTGACATAGATCAAGATAGCTCATTTGCGGGCGATGATTTCTTGACTTAAATCATGATTTTCAACAACATGCAGCCGAGTAAAGCTGACCGAAGCAGCAGTATTTTAGGGAATGATCATGCCTACAGACAAAAAAATATTGGACTTTATTGCCTCCAGTAAAGATAACAAAACCCACTGCGGTACCTGTAGCCTAAGTTCTCTTTGCCTGCCCATTGCCCTGCAAGCCACCGACCTGGATTCACTGGATGAAGTGATTAAACGTGGCCGTCCCATTCAGAAAGGCGAGATGCTTTTCAAACAAGGGGACGACTTTAATGCCGTGTTTGCCATCCGCACCGGCGCCGTTAAAAGTTTTACCGTGGCCAGAAGCGGCGAGGAGCAAATCACCGGCTTTCACCTTGCCAGCGAACTGGTGGGGCTCTCGGGCTATGCCGAGGACGTTTACCCCTTGTCGGCCAAGGCACTGGAAACCACCACTGTATGTGAGCTGCCGTTGGATAAGCTGGAAGTTTTGTGTGATGAAATTCCAGGTCTGCGCAAGCAAATCATGCGTAACATGAGCGGTGAGATTCGCCAGGACCAACAGATGATGCTGCAGCTCTCTAAAAAAAGTGCCGATGAAAGATTGGCCTATTTTTTACTGGAGTTAAGTAGCCGCTTTGAGCGCCGTGGCTTTTCAGCCAAAGCCTTTCGCCTTGCCATGTCGCGGGTGGATATTAGCAACTACCTGGGACTGGCCGTTGAAACCGTGAGCCGCATCTTTACCCGCTTCCAGAAAAATGACCTGATCGCCACCGAAGGCAAGGAAATCACCCTGATAAACCTGGATAAGCTAAACAACCTGGCAGGCAACCCCAGCCTAAACGCCCAGTGCGACTCCCAGTAAACCCGCTTCTTTTCACTGTGTATTGCCGAATAAAAACTGCAAATACACAGTGCCAAAAATAATTCAAGTATTTTTTGCGTTTTCCTTTTAACGACCTAAGGTATATCTATTAGGGTTAAATCAGAAAAATCGAGCCTCCACAGTGTGTTAGCTTGGTTTTTGATTTATTTGCAACATATTAAAGGAAGAATACCCATGGGAATTTGTCCCAGCGAATTGCAACACTTGGTCATACGCCCCACGCTCGAATACCTAGGGGAATATTCATTGGCCGCACAAACCTTGTTAATGGCCACCGCCGCCATGGAATCTGAACTGGGTTTTCACCTAAAGAACGATCAAAACCAGGGGCTGGGGGTTTATCAAATTAGCCCCCGCAGCCACCAGTACCTATGGAACCGATATTTAGCAAAAGATCCGGACATGGCCAGTAAGGTACGGGGGCTGGCCAGCCAACACGAATTTTTAATGTCACCTCATAGTGAGCTGGCCACCAACCTTAGATACGCCACCGCCATCGCCTGGATGATGTACAAGCGCAAAGGCAAGACCCTGCCCGAGGCCGAGGACATTGTCGGCATGGCCAAATATTGGCGCCGCCATTTTCACAGTCGCCCGCAAGCCAGCGTGCATGCCTTTATGGAGCGCTACCAAAAGCTCATTAATACCGGCGAGCTGGCTGCCTAATACCAAACCAGCCAAACTATCTGTCCGGCAATTTCTTGCTGGGCAAATCATTTTTATCAGTTTGCCCCCATTTGTTTGTTCTCGCTCACGCCTTCGCTTGCCAAAGTTCGGTAATAATTGGCCAACGTGTGAAATGCCATTTTTTTAATGCCCTCTTCGGACACTAAACCCTTTCGATTCCAGTAATTTTGAAATTGGCTATTTAAACGGTAAGGGGATCTAAAATCCTTTAACACCCAAGGGGAGATACCCGCCAAATCCGGAATGTTTTTTAATAATTCAAACTGACTTAGGTACACCTCCGACTGAAATTGCTCCGACCAGATATGACCTTCTTCACTGTTAAAACCCTGCTTAGCACCGGCACCAAATTCACTGATAATGATGGGTTTGTTGAGATGGGATTCAATTTTCACTTTTTTCATTTCACTTAACATGACGGTACGAAACTCATCTTCGGTTAAATCCCAATCCGACTCGCGCATGACACGGGTAGCCACCGCCGACACATACCAGCCTAAATATTGGTTGTAACCCACCACATCCACTATTTCCCCAAGCGGATCATCCAACACTATGGTTACCGGGTCTGGATTGGGCACTAGGGTCACCAACTTACCATTTCGGCCATTGGTTCTAAGCACTCGCTTGCCCACATTTTCAGCCACGGATTCCATCTCATCTCGACGACCAAACAGGGCCGAGGTGATTAAACGACTGCCATCAACCGAGCGAACATGGTTTGCCAGGCTGGCTAAAAATTGATTTCTGGCGTCACTCACCGGGGTTTCGTTTGAAATGCTCCACAGTATAATCGCAGCCCGGTTTTGATCCCGCGCGATCATCTCGCTAAACTGTCGTTTAGCGGATGCCAGCGTGCACGGGTTATCAAATGCCATGGAATGATAGATGGGCAGTTCGGCCCAGATTAAAATGCCAGCGGCCTCGGCGGCTTCGATCATATGCTGGTTATGTTGGTAATGGGCCAAGCGTACAAAATTTACATTGAGGTCTTTAAGAACTTTAACGGCCGCTTGTGCATCCGACTGATCATTCGCCCGCCCCGCTTTTAATAAGGACTCTTCGTGCATTGAAATTCCACGCAAAAAGATCGCTTGGCCATTGAGTAATATTTTTTCGCCCTGGGTTTGAAGGGTTCTAAAACCAATGTTACTGGTAATTTGGTCACTGGCATAAGACAGCTTCACCTCATAGCGGTATGGCTGTTGCGGACTCCAGCGTTTTACCTTGGCCGCAAACGAAAACTCGCCATAACCCTGCTCATTCACTTGAATGGTTTGTGCAATGCCCGCCTGCTCAATATTAATTACAACTTCGCCAGCGTCACCCTGCACTTGCACCCAGCCTTGAATATTAGAGCCGGTGTCATTATCCAGCTGAATTCTATAATTTTGAATATAAAACTGAGGGGTTGATACCAGAGAGATATCCCGGGTTAAGCCGCCATAATTCATCCAATCATTGTATTCAGTAGGAATGCCCGCCGGATCGCTGCGACTGTCTACCTTAATAATGAGCGCGTTTTCACCCTGTTTTATATGGCTTGATACATCTACATTAAACGCAGTGAAACCGCCATCGTGCCGAGCGATGAGCTCACCGTTTAAGTAGATGTCTTTTTTAAGATAAGCCCCGTCAAAATACAAAAATGTTTTTTCATTTTGTTGGGCGCTAAATTTAAAACTTTTTTTATACCAGATCACACCGCGGTACCATTCAAGTGAGGGCTGCTGACTATTCCAGTCACCGGGCACCGTTAAACGGGCGGCATCACTGAAAGCATATTCAAGCAATTCCGTGGGCAATGCCTGCTGACCCAGTCCCACACCCCCTTGCA
>Ga0209395_1004820_pt1 | contig 15554 bp, 14 predicted proteins | sample GOMGulsemesocosm_3_FD_184635 | JGI IMG/M metagenome (GOLD analysis project Ga0209395, IMG submission 184635) | Methane-oxidizing microbial communities from mesocosms in the Gulf of Mexico - GOM9D Gulf of Mexico (SPAdes) (version 2) | ecosystem: Environmental > Aquatic > Marine > Cold seeps... | reverse complement strand
CTAGCGTAATAAACGCGAACGGATAGTACCGCTAATAGATTTAAGTTTTGCTAAACCGCGTTCAGCATGATCACTTTCAACATCAATAACCACGTAACCAATATCACCTACAGTTTGTAAGTACTGACCAGAAATATTCACACCTTCTTCAGCAAATGCTTGGGTGATCTGGTTTAAGATACCTGGTTGGTTATGGTGAATATGCATCAAACGGCTTGAACCTTTGTGTGTCGGCAGTGATACTTCAGGGAAGTTTACTGCAGACAGGGTTGAACCATTATCAGAATATTTAGTCAGTTTACCAGCTACTTCATAACCGATGTTTTCTTGTGCTTCCTGGGTGCTACCACCGACGTGTGGTGTTAGGATCACATTATCAAACTGGCGTAACGGTGAGATGAACTCATCCTTATTTGATGCTGGTTCGGTAGGGAATACATCAACTGCTGCACCCGAAATTTTCTTGCTCGCTAGTGCAGAAGCAAGAGCATCAATATCAACCACAGTACCGCGTGAAGCATTAATGAAGATTGCGCCATCTTTCATTTGTGCGAATTCAACTTCACCCATCATCAATTGGGTTTGTGGCGTTTCTGGTACGTGTAGTGAGATAATATCAGACGTTGCTAGTAACTCTTGCATGTCCATGATCTGCTCGGCATTACCCAGTGAAAGCTTGGTTTCAACGTCATAATACTTAACGCGCAGACCTAAGTTTTCTGCCAGAATACTTAATTGAATACCAATATGGCCATAACCAATAATACCCAATTGCTTACCACGTGCTTCGTAAGAACCCGTTGCAGACTTTAGCCATTCGCCGCGGTGCGCTTTTGCATTCTTTTCTGGAATACCACGTAATAATAATAAAATTTCGCCAAGTACTAATTCAGCCACACTACGAGTGTTTGAGAATGGGGCGTTAAATACAGGGATCGCAGCTTTCTGAGCGGCAACCAGATCAACCTGATTAGTACCAATACAAAAACAACCAATGCCAACTAACTTTTCTGCCGCAGCAATGACGTTTGCATTTAAATGAGTACGTGAACGAATACCAACAAAATGGACATCTTTAATTTTTTCACACAGTTCTTCTTCACTTAATGCTGTCTTAATCGACTCGATATTGGTGTAACCGGCATTCGTGAATGTATCAACTGCACTTTGGTGTAGTCCTTCAAGAAGTAATATCTTGATCTTATCTTTCTGAAGAGAGAAGTTGGTCATGTAAATTCCTTTATCACATATTTCGCAAATCGCACTAAACTAATTATTTTGTAAACTGAACTAATCGCTAAAGTAGCAGGTTTTTTTTCATTAGTGAATGTTTGTGACGAAAATCAAAGAAAATAGTTAAATTGTGATTGACGGCTGTTTGATTTACTTAAATATTTCCACTTTTAGACTATAAAAATGTTTATCTATCAAATATAGTTGAATATAACTAATTGTTATACATATATAATATTGTGTGTTGAAGAGTATGTTTAAGGAAAGTAGGAGGAAGATAGAAAGAGCTAAGGGGGGCTGAGTTGGCGTTGTGAGAAACACCAACTCACTATTATTACTTAGTTGTAACTACGCCATTCTGCGTACCCGCTAGCACAATATCTGCGCCACGAGCTGCGAATAGACCATTTGTCACTACGCCGACTAGGCCATTAATTGCAATTTCTAGGGCTTTCGGATCTTTGATCTGCATGTTATATACATCCAGAATAATATTGCCGTTATCAGTCACGACACCTTCACGGTAAACCGGATCACCGCCGAGTTTCACTAATTCACGTCCCACATAAGAGCGTGCCATTGGGATCACTTCAACAGGTAATGGGAAATCACCCAGCACATCAACATTTTTCGTATCATCAATAATGCACACAAATGTTTTTGCTACTGCAGCAACGATCTTTTCACGTGTTAGCGCTGCGCCGCCACCCTTGATCATGTTGTTGCCGTTATCAATTTCGTCGGCACCATCAACATAGATATCAAGCTGTGCCACGCTGTTTAAATCAAATACTTCAATGCCCAGTGCTTCTAAGCGCTGAGTTGATGCGATAGAGCTTGAAACGGCACCTAGGATATCTTCACGAATAGTCCCTAATGCATCAATAAAATGATTAACAGTTGAACCGGTACCTACACCTACGATGCTACCTTTTTCAACATATTCTAATGCTGCCCAGCCTGCTGCTTTTTTTAATTCATCTTGAGTCATGTTATATCCATTATTATTGATTGGCTTGATGCTTGATCGCGTTGAATACCCAAGCATCTTGAAGTAACTCGGGTATATACGCCTCTGATTATATACTTAAATTCCCCTAATATGCCAATGACGTATGGCTAAGAAAACGCTAATGTTCTGGAGGGCGTAATTATCTCTTTAATTGGCATATCCCAAGGCGCAATGGGTAAATTGTCATGTTGTTGGCAGTCGTGGGCCAAACCTAATACGTAGGGAGGCTGCTGATCGTGACGTACAAACTGATGTTGCGAAAAAGTACGGTCATAATAACCGCCGCCCATGCCTAAACGGTTACCGAGTAGATCAAACGCGACTAACGGACTACACACTAGGTCTAACGCGAGATAGGGGATCACTTGCGTGACATTTAGCTGTGGCTCACTAATACCGTATTTGTTTTTGACTAATGGTGTGGTTGCAGTAAGCCGGGTGAACAACAGTTGCTTGTGACTAAACGGGTGTAAAATAGGAATGTAGACTTGTTTGCCTTGTTGCCAACACCAGTTAATAACCGCTTGGGTATCGAGTTCGCCATCGTTATGTAAATAAATAGCAATATGCTGGGCGGATTGGATGTGTGGATGTTGACTAAACTGATGAACAAGATCACGGCCTGCTTGTTGCTGCTCCTGGATTGAAAGCTGCTGACGGCGCTGACGTATTTGTTGTCTTATTTCGCTTCGATTTGTTGTTATTGTGTGTGTTGTATCTGACATAAACAAGATTCCATGCTCGTAAATCGATGATGGATTGATGTTAACACAAGAAGAGGGCCCCAGGGTGCGGCTACAAGGTTTAGTCCTGAACCAGAAGGTTCAGGTTGGCTATTCAAGCTGTTGCGTCAGGCTTCTCAGTACTAGCTGAGCTTGCACAATGGCAACAGGAATGAATGCCTATAAATGTGATTATCGGCTCAGGGACATAACCCGCACACCAATCACCCCAGGGTTATTTGGTTATACTGTAGACGGTTCTTTATCAACCTTGTCATTGACTTTATTATCAACTAAAGCGCGTTCAATGGTTTCTTGTAACAATTGAATGCGATCATCTACGGTATTAGTATATTCTGTTGTTTTGTGACGTTCTTGACGAAGTTCATGACAGAAATTTAATGCAGCCATTACAGCTAAGTGCTCTAAATTTTTGATATTGGTCTTCGTTTGTATCTCTTCTAACTTAGTATTAAGTACAGCCGCTGTTTTATGAAGTTCATCAACTTCTTCGCTCGGACTACCTACTTTAAAGTGGCGACCCAATATTGCAATATCAACCGCAGTTGTGCTCATGACTATACTCTAAGTTATCTTGCTACAAGGGCTATATCAAGCACCTCGGCTGATACGTCTGAACTGACTATATCTCGCAATAGTGAGCATTGCAAGAGCTTATCTAATTGAAATTTTGAGTTGCGGATCGAGATTAATCAAGTTGCCCATAAATCCAACAGCTTAGTATTGATTTTAGCGGTGGCGATGAGTTAATCGGTATAAAATACGGGGATTTACGGGAAAAAACAGACGTGACAGTTAACTATTTTACTCTAATTTATCGGGTGATTTGACCGCTATCATAGTATGCATAGCGGCCCTCGGCAACAGGTCGTTGGCAGTCTTACGTGCCAGTTACTTATGTTTATGCGCCCGTAGTATTTGTTACTAAAATTGGCTTAGGCAAGCTGCTGTCTATTTCTTGCTGAGCAGTCGTAGGTTCAGCGTTAATTTGCTTTTCCAAACGTTTATTTTTTGCTTCTACTTTTGCCAGCCATAATAACGGTAGGATAATAAAGGCGGTACCAATTGCCATGCCAATATCAGGGATTTCATCAAACCAGATTAGACCAACAACCACTGCGCCGATTAAACCACTGTATTCAGCGCTGGCAATTTTGCTGGCGTCTCCAGAACGATAAGCCACCACACAAAAGCCGGCATAGATAAGGATCAACAAGGTTGAACCTGCAGCGGTTAATAATGGTGCAAAATCCCACGGTTTACCTTCCCAAATCGTCAGCCCTAATGATGCAGGCATACCGACCAAATTAGTTAATAGCAAAGTTTGAAACACAGTTTGGTGCTTAGGCAGTTTACGGATCAACAAATTATTCGCTGCTAAGGTAAACGCGACTACGATCGCTGCCGTTGCTGCCCAATCAATCTCGGTTGGACGGATCACAATTAATACGCCAATAAAGCCTAATACGCCAGCGGCGATAGAATGTATGGTGAGTTTTTCTTGGAACCATAGCATCGCCATTGGCAGCATGATTAATGGTGCCGCATAAAAGATCGCATTTGCGGTTGCCAGTGGCATAGCACTGATGGCGTAAACCATGAAGATTGCACCAAGCAGCCAAATATGACCACGTACCGCATGCCATTTAAGCCCATCAATCAAACTTTCTCTGCTGCTCTTCAAACAAAATGGAATAAGTAGCAGTACCGCTGTCAGCTGTCGGAAAAACACAAATTGATAAACCGCAGTATCTTCCGATAAAGTCTTAATTAAGGCATCAGAAAAAACGGCAATAACGTTACCAATGATTAGCAGGGTCATTGCTAAACCGACAGTCATTTTTGGCATGGTGTGCTCCTACACATGAACAGCTGCAAGGCTGGATGATTGAAAGAAGAAAGTGTGATGTGGCTAGCATATTCCAAAAGCTATGATGAAGTATAATGATAAAAATATTTTTAGTATGAGCTGAGCTAATAATGAAACTCCCGCCGTTACGTGCACTGCAATGTTTTGAAGCCGTAGCCCGCTTTAACAGTTTTTCCAAAGCGGCAGACCAACTTAATATCACCCAAAGTGCGGTCAGTCATCAGGTGCGTCTATTAGAAGAATATCTGGGTGAATCAATGTTTAACCGTAAAGGTCGCACCTTGTCTCTTACCGATATGGGCGAGCGTTATTACGAAGAAGTCAGTCAATCGTTAGCCAATATCTCAACGGCCAGCCAGCAGATCCGAGAGGGTAAGTCAGGTAAGATCCGTTTAGCTTTATACAGCTCATTAGCGGTGAAATGGCTGATCCCACGATTAGATAATTTACGCCAGCAATATCCTGAGATTGATCTGTCATTAAACATGGTGGCGGATGAGCCTGACTGTAGTGATCAAGTCGCGGATTGTTTTATTACCGTGAATCCACCGAAACGTAATTTTGTTAGTCAATTTTTGTATGCCGAGCGTCTATATCCGGTGTGCGGTAAAAAACTCTGGCAGCAGATCCAAGATCAACCACTGCCGGATGCGTTATGGCAATATCCATTATTATCGGTTCAGTCGGTGTATCCCGACAGCGCACTAGGGGAAGATTGGGAACGTTGGTGTGAGTTAGGCGGCTTTACCTTACCAAAAACAGCCACAGTACACTATTTTAGTCATATGTTAATGGCGGCTGAAGCGGCACGCTATGACCAAGGCATTACCTTACTTAATCATTACTTGATGAATGATCAAGATAGGCAGCATAACTTCGTGCGCATTCCAATGCATGAGATCTTAACCGGTGATAACTTTTATTTTGTATATAAAAAATCCCGCGCTAAGCAAACCGATATTGTTAAGTTAGGACGTTGGCTCAAACAGCAATGTTACGATCAAGAGATCCACGGCTATGATCAAGAACTCGACGGGCCTGAGTAAAGTCGATAGGCAAGCTACTTCATGCCTTGAATATCCTCTCCTTTCGGTTTGCTGATTGTGCATCTTGAACTCGCTTGGATATACAGTCGTTGCGAAAACGATTAAGGACTGGGCAATGCGGGGGCATCCGTTTGGCTATGGTCTTGATCTGGGTGAAATGGTAATATACCCCTCATTATTCTAAATACATTAATCTATTGGTAAGGTCCTCGCATGGATAAAGTTAAACTTCCTCTTTTTGCTGACGTAAATGCGCAGCTACAACAAAGTGATTTATTAGTGAACCCTGCCGATGTGCACGGTGTGATCTGCGGCCTGCTAAGTGGTGGCGTTAAGCTAGACAGCAAAGCATGGTTAGCCCCGTTTGATGAGCTTATCAACGAAGGTTTAGGTATCCCTGATTCACTAGAAGCAGTATTGACTGACGTGTATAGCGCAAGTGAAGCAGCTTTAAAAGACATGACATTAGGTTTTGAATTGTTGTTACCAGATATGGACCAGCCGTTAGAAACACGTATGGAAGCATTGGCTGAATGGGTTCAAGGTTTTCTTGGTGGGTTTGGTATGGTGCACTCTACTGAAACCAAAGCTAGTGATGACGTGAAAGAACTGATTGCTGATTTTGCCAGTATTGCGCAAATGGATGTTGATAGCGAAGATGACAGTAACGAAGCTGAAGAAGCTTTTTACGAGATCGTTGAATACGTGCGTATGGGCGCAACGTATTGCTTCAATGAATTAAGTGACAGTGGCGATGTTAAAGACACACCAATACTGCACTAATTTATAACAAGCTGGTTTATAAAGAGCTTGTTTATAAAATAGTCGTGAATTAGTTCGATAAAAGATGATTTATCGCAAGCGTAATATAACCTTGGCTCGCTATGATTATATTGCGCTTATTAACTTTGCCTAAATGGATACTTATCGTTGCGAAGCAAAGATAGGGTTAGGTAGATGTAAGTGAAGTAGGACAAGGAGTGTTTTATGTCTTTAATAAACAAATTAACAGCTAAGTTGAGTAATAAATCAAGCGCATCTACAGCCGCTGACGTTTGGCCTGAAGCCGCGTTTAGCCGTGAACAGCATGCCGCGCGTAATACTCAATTCAGTCAGACTTATCATGCTTATACTAATCCACAACAAGCCTTCGAATTTTGTCGTGCACAAGCCGATGAAGGCGTGGTTATGGCGCTGTATTTATTAGCGCTGCAGTATGAACAAGGTGATGGTCAGCAAACGTATTTAAGCCAAGCGCTAAGTTGTTATCAACGAGCTGCCGATTGTGGCCATCCAGAGTCGTTATTTAATCTGGCGCTGTTGCATTTACAAGGGCAATTGCAGGGTCAATTAGGCAAACCCAATGCAGTATTGGCGTTTAGCTATTTTGAACAAGCGGCAGAGCAGGGCCTAGTACAAGCGCAGTATAATCTGGCGAGTATGTTAGATCAGGGCTCTGGTTGTTTTCAAGATCAAACCGCTGCATTTAGCTGGTATAACAAAGCCGCACAGCAAGGTTTTACCCAAGCATGGCAGAACATTGCGGTGATGTATTACCGTGGTGAAGGCGTTAAAACCGATAAATTACAAGCATATGCGTGGACGTTATTAGCAGCAAAAGCCGGTGTTGACGAAGCTATCGCCGCAGAACCAGAGATGACACAAGCGTTAAACTCGACCGAAATATTGGTGGGTAAAGCGCAGTTTGATCACTTACAACAAGGCTTTTTAGCTTATTTGCCAATCGAAACCAGATTTGAAGGATAGCGATCTTATTGGCTTTTGTTATAGTGTCATCGTTTTTTAATCTCAATAACTTGTTAGGATCGAAATGTCAGTGGTTGAATATGATATTGCAATTGTGGGTGCCGGCATGGTCGGTGCGACACTTGCGCACGCCGTAAGCCAAATACAACGCCAAGATGGTCGTCAATTATCGATAGCGTTAATTGATGCCAACCCGCCAACGACCAGTAACCACCCTGGTTTTGATGCGCGTGTGATTGCATTATCTTATGGTTCACAACAGATCCTAAGCCAGTTTAATCTGTGGCATAAGATCGCGCCGACAGCGACAGCAATCAAACACATTCATGTATCGGATCGTGGTCATTGGGGATTCACCCGTCTTGATCACAGCGAATACAACTTGCCCGCATTAGGTCAAGTGATCGAGTTGCAAACCGCAGGACATATTTTCCAACAAGATCTTGCCGAAATTAACAATATCAACTGGTATTGCCCAAATCAGTTGGTCAATATCGATCGTCAGATCACCCATACCGACCTAATCCTAGATGATGGTCAGCAATTACGCTGTAAGTTATTAGTCGGTGCGGATGGCAACAATTCAATGGTCCGTCAATTAACCAAGGTACCAGTTGAAGTAACTGATTTTGAACAAACAGCGATCATTGCCAATGTCACTACCAGTAAGCTACACGAAGGCAAGGCTTACGAGCGTTTTACTGACACAGGTCCATTGGCACTATTACCAATGACAGACCAACGCAGCTCGTTAGTATGGTCCGTGCGCACAGATGAAGTGGATACGATCATGGCGTTGAGTGATGAGGCATTTTTATCGCGTTTACAGCAGCGTTTTGGCTATCGCTTAGGTAAGTTTACCAAAACCGGCCAACGATTCTCGTATCCATTGTTGTTAACCGAAGCGCTTGAACCGACTCAACATCGTAGTGTGGTGGTTGGTAACGCGGCGCATGCATTACACCCGATTGCGGGTCAAGGTTATAACCTTGGTTTACGTGACGTGGCGGTATTGCACCATCAAATTGAACAAGCGTTCTTAAGCGAGCAGGATGTCGGCAATCAAGCCGTTACTAAAGGTTATTGGCATAAGCGTCAAGGCGATCATCAAGCAACGATTTGGATGACGACTTCATTAGCGACCTTGTTTGCCAATAATTATGCACCGCTGGTGGCGGGTCGTAATTTAGCCCTGCATACCATGGGTTACAAACCAGAATATAAACGCGCATTAGCACGTCAAGCACTTGGCGCGTTCAAGCTATTTTAACTATTCAAGACATTAGAATTAGAATTAGGATGTTATATGCAATCTTATGATATTGCGGTTGTTGGTGGTGGCATGGTTGGTCTTGCTTTTGCTGCAGCATTAAAGGAAACCACCCTTAAGATCGTGGTTATCGAAGGTAATGAAATTGACCGCGAGTTAGGGGAATCACCAGAATTACGTGTCAGTGCATTAAGTCGCGCCAGCCAAAACATATTACAAAATTTAGATGCCTGGGCTGGTATCGAAAACCGCCGCTATCAAGCGTACAACGCCATGCAAGTTTGGGATCGTAATGGCTTCGGTCATATCGACTTTGACGGCGATGCGCTAATGACAGATACCTTAGGTCACTTAGTCGAAAACAAAGTGATCCAATTAGCGCTGTTAGAGCAAATTGAAAAAGCCAGTAACATTACCTTATTAACAGGTACCCGCATTAGTAAGCTAAGCCGCGGCGATGATGCTGCTTGGTTAACCTTAGAAGATAAAGAACCAGTATATGCGAAACTGATTGTTGGTGCTGATGGCGCTAACTCATGGACGCGTTCACAAGTGAATATCCCGCTGACTACATGGGATTATAATCACCACGCCATCGTGGCGAATATCCGCACCGTAGAACCGCATCAAGCTTGTGCGCGTCAGATCTTTAATCCAGAAGGCCCATTAGCATTTTTACCGTTATGGCAACCGGATCTGTGTTCAATTGTTTGGTCATTACCACCAGAGCGAGCAACTGAACTGCTAGCAATGGATGAAAGCGAGTTCAACAAACAACTGACAGTGGCTTTTGATGGTCGTTTAGGTTTGTGTAAAGTTGAAGGCCAGCGTCAGGCATTCCCACTTAAAATGCGTTATGCCCGCAGCTTTGCTAGCGAACGTGTGGCATTGATTGGCGATGCCGCGCATACCATCCATCCATTAGCTGGGCAGGGCGTAAACCTTGGTATGTTAGATGCGGCTAGTTTGGCGCAGTGTGTATTAGAAAATCACCTTGCCAATAAAGATATCGGCAGCCATGCTAACTTGCGTAAATTTGAGCGCTGGCGTAAAGCCGAAGCGGCAGTGATGATCTCAAGCATGGAAGGGCTAAAGCGTTTATTCAGTGGTGGTCATCCGGCGAAACGTATTTTCCGTGATATTGGCTTAACCTTATCTAATACATTACCTGGACTAAAGCAAAGCTTTATTAAACGCGCGATGGGTTTAGAAGGCGAGTTACCTGAACTGGCCAAATCAGCTTATAAGCGTTAAGCTGATCAGTGCAAGCGTTAACCAGATCACACATAATTGTTAATGTAGTGTAATTAATCAAGCTATATAATCACACGAACAATGAGAATAACTAATGTAAACGCCCTGTTTACATTAGTTATAATAATGCTAATCGCGTTACATTTAAGCATTGGAGTAGCTTAATCATTGTTAATATAGCTCATTTTTGGTAAATTCAACTGCCTAACCCTATTTTTTTGTGATCTACAACGTCATTATCCCCCTCAAATAACTTTTTAAGCTATTATAATGTTAGCCTCACTCGCATTGTAGTTCGTTTAAGCATTAGATTTTCTATCCCTTAATTTATTTTTAACGAATGCTGTCTAGGGGTATAATCTAATTCTCATCATGTAATAGGCTTTACATGAAAAACAAAGAAAGCAATTTTACTTGATCCCAAAGTCTTGATTAATAACTGTCAATTAAAGGAATTATAGAATGGCTCAACAAACAGTACTGTTCCCGAAGCACGTAGAAGCAGGGGCAAAAATGGTGGACTTTCATGGTTGGGATATGCCAATCAATTACGGTTCCCAGATTGCTGAACATAATGCTGTACGCGAAGATGCGGGTATGTTCGATGTGTCACACATGACCATCGTTGATATCAAAGGCGCTGACGCTAAGTCGTTCTTACGTTATTTACTTGCCAATGACGTGGCAAAATTAACTGTTTCTGGTAAAGCTCTATATACCGGAATGTTACAACAAGATGGTGGGGTTATTGATGACCTTATCGTTTACTTCTTCAATGATGAATACTACCGTTTAGTGGTGAATTCAGCGACTCGTGTTAAAGATTTAGCATGGATCAACAAACAAGCCGCAGATTTCTCTGTTGCTGTTAGTGAATTACCTGAACTGTCAATGATTGCAGTACAGGGCCCGAAAGCTAAAGAAAAAGCCGCTACTGTATTCACAGCTGAGCAAAATGCTGCTGTTGAAGGCATGAAGCCATTCTTTGGTGTACAAGCGGGTAGTTTGTTTATTGCTACAACGGGTTATACCGGTGAAGCAGGTTATGAAATCGTTGTTCCACAAGATGAAGCTTGCGATTTATGGCAGAAACTTGTGGACGCAGGTGTACAACCAGCAGGTCTAGGCGCACGTGATACGCTACGTTTAGAAGCTGGCATGAACCTTTACGGTTTAGATATGGATGAAACTGTATCACCGCTAGCGGCTAACATGGGTTGGACAATTGCTTGGGAACCACAAGAACGTGACTTTATTGGTCGCGCAGCACTGACTGCTCAAAAAGCAGAAGGTACTGATAAGCTTGTTGGTTTGGTACTGGAAACGAAAGGTATTTTACGTACTGGTCAAAAAGTCGTATTTACTAACGCTGCAGGCGAAGCATGTGAAGGCGTTATCACGAGTGGTAGCTTCTCACCAACACTTGGTTTTAGTATTGCATTTGCACGTGTTCCAGCATCAATCGGTGAAACGGCTGAAGTTGAAATGCGTAAGAAGTTCATACCAGTAGCAGTAACTAAACCAGCGTTCGTGCGTAATGGTAAAAAACTAGTTTAGTGCTACGTTTGATTTAACTGAAAATTGTATGACGTCAGCTGAATTGCAGCGCTTTATTTCGAAAGAATAGTAATAATTCTGCTTATAAAGAATCGCAGTTCAGTGTCTACAGCGTTACCAAATTAAAACATAATCATTTAAGTAAAAGACAAAAGGAAGTTTCAACAATGAGTAATATCCCAACTGAATTAAAATATGCACCTTCACACGAATGGGTTCGTAAAGAAGAAGACGGTACTTACACGGTAGGTATCTCTGACCATGCTCAAGGCCTTCTAGGTGACATGGTATTCATTGACTTACCTGACGTTGGCGATGAAGTTGAAGCTGGCGAAGATTGCGCAGTAGGCGAATCTGTTAAAGCAGCATCAGACATCTACGCACCTATTTCTGGTGAAGTTGTTGCAATCAACGAAGAGCTTGAAGATTCACCAGAGCTAGTAAACTCGGATGCATTTGGCGAAGGCTGGTTGTTCCGCGTGAAAGCGTCTGACGAAAGCGAACTAGACGCGCTACTTGACGCAGCTGGTTATGCTGAATCAATCGAAGACTAATTGTTGTTGAAACCCTGAGCTTGCCTCGGGGTTTTTTTTAGTGGTTAAACACTAAATTGCTATTTTTTTAAGTACCAACTTAAGTTTGTTATTTGTTAACAGTATATATACAGGGAATTGCATGAAAACCCATACCCCACTTGCCCAGTTAGAGCAGATTGATAATTTCGCCCGTCGCCATATCGGCCCTTGCGACGAAGAAACTAAAGCAATGTTAACGAAAGTTGGCGCTGACTCTTTAGAAGACCTTATTCAACAAACTGTACCAAGTTCGATCTTATTGGCAGAAAACGTTGTTGCTGGCCATCAGTTATCTGAAGTTGCCGCACTGCAAGAGCTAAAAGCCATCGCAGCGAAGAACACAGTAAACAAAAGCTACATTGGTATGGGCTATTACGGTACCAACGTACCGAATGTGATCCTACGTAACGTATTCGAAAATCCAGGCTGGTACACGGCATATACGCCTTACCAACCTGAGATTGCACAAGGTCGTTTAGAAGCATTACTAAACTTCCAAACCATGACTTGTGACTTAACAGGCATGGATCTAGCAAGCGCATCACTGCTTGACGAAGCAACAGCAGCGGCTGAAGCAATGTCAATGTGTAAGCGTGTTTCTAAAAACAAAAAATGTGATAACTTCTTTATCGCCGACAGCGTACACCCACAAGTAGCTGACGTGATGATCGAACGTGCGGAGCACTTCGGTTTCACTATTATTCAAGGCCCTGCAGACACAGCGCCTGAGCATGACTTGTTTGGTGCCGTGCTACAGTATCCAGGTACTAACGGTGACGTAACGGACATCAGCGATATCATTGCTGCTATCCAAGCTAAAAAAGGTGTTGTTGCAGTTGGTTCTGATTTATTAGCACTTACACGCATTAAATCACCTGCAGAACTTGGCGCAGACATGGCGTTTGGTAGTTCACAACGCTTTGGTGTACCAATGGGTTATGGCGGTCCACACGCGGCGTTCTTCGCAAGCTGTGACAAACATAAACGTTCTATGCCAGGTCGTATCATTGGTGTTTCTAAAGACACACATGGTAAACCAGCACTACGTATGGCAATGCAAACGCGCGAGCAACACATTCGCCGTGAAAAAGCTAACTCAAACATTTGTACCGCGCAGGTATTACTAGCGAACATGGCTGGTTTCTACGCAACGTATCACGGTCCAGAAGGCCTAAAAGATATTGCTAAGCGTGTACACCGTTTTACTGATTTATTAGCAGCAGGTGTTGTTAAAGGCGGTCTAAGCCTAGTAAACGATACTTGGTTCGATACCATCACAGTTAAACTTGATAACGAGTTACTGGATAACAAAGAGAAAGTTGTTACGCGCGCATTAGCAGCGGGCATTAACTTCCGCCTTGACGCTGAACATCAAGTTGGTATCAGCATCGATGAAACAATCACCCAAGCAGACCTAGCGACATTATTCGACGTATTACTTGGCGATGACCACGGTATCTCGATTGCTGCACTAGAAGCTGAACTGGCTGCAACGGGTAGCACGTCTATCCCAGTATCAGTTGAACGTGAATCTGCATTCCTAACACATCCAGTATTTAATACTCACCATTCTGAAACAGAAATGATGCGTTATATTAAATCACTGGAAAATAAAGATTTAGCTCTTAACCATTCAATGATTTCATTAGGCTCTTGTACTATGAAATTGAATGCGGTTGCGGAAATGATCCCAGTAACATGGCCTGAATTCAGCAACATGCACCCGTTCTGCCCTGCAGATCAAGCGGTTGGTTATAAAGTGATGATTGACCTGTTAGAAGACTGGTTAGTAAGCATCACAGGCTACGATTCAATTTGTATGCAACCTAACTCAGGCGCACAAGGTGAATACGCTGGTCTATTAGCAATTCACAAATACCATGAGTCGAAAGGTGAATCTCACCGTAACATCTGTCTGATCCCTAGCTCTGCGCACGGTACTAACCCTGCATCAGCGCAAATGGCGGGTCTGAAAGTTGTGGTAACTAAGTGTGATGAAAACGGTAACGTTGACGTTGAAGACTTACGTGCAAAAGCGATTGAACTGAAAGATAACCTTTCTTGCATCATGATCACGTACCCATCGACACACGGTGTATACGAAGAAACGATTAAAGAAATCTGTCAAATCATTCATGATAACGGCGGCCAGGTTTACATGGACGGCGCGAACATGAACGCACAGGTAGGTCTAACGTCACCTGGTTCTATGGGTTCTGACGTTTCTCACCTTAACTTACATAAAACATTCGCTATCCCACACGGTGGCGGTGGTCCAGGTATGGGTCCTATCGGCGTTAAAGCACACCTAGCACCATTTGTTGCTGGTCACGCTGTTGCAGACACAGGTAAAGAAAGCCGTAACAACGGTGCGGTATCTGCTGCACAGTTCGGTAGCGCAAGCATCTTGCCTATTACGTGGATGTACATCAACATGTTGGGTACAGATGGCCTGAAAGCGTCTACACAGACTGCAATCTTAAACGCTAACTACCTAGCTCAAAACTTAGACCCACTGTTCCCAGTGCTTTATAAAGGCCGTAATGATCGTGTAGCGCATGAGTGCATCATTGATTTACGCCCACTTAAAGAAACAACGGGTATCAGCGAGTCTGATGTGGCTAAACGTCTAATGGATTATGGTTTCCACGCGCCAACAATGAGCTTCCCAGTTGCGGGTACGCTGATGATTGAGCCAACTGAATCAGAATCTAAAGCTGAATTAGATCGCTTCATCGAAGCAATGACAGGCATCCGTGCTGAGATTGCTAAAGTTGAATCGGGTGAATGGACTGCAGAACAAAGCCCACTACATAACGCACCACACACACTAGCTGATATTGTTGACGCTAACTGGGATCGTGCTTATGACCGTGAAACTGCGGTTTACCCTGCACCTTACGTGAAACAAGATAAGTTCTGGCCTACAGTAAACCGCATCGATGATGTGTATGGCGACCGTAACTTATTCTGCTCATGTCCTCCAATTGAAGCGTATAACGATTAATTTTGGTGTGTAGCCGAGTATTTAAAATTTAGACAAAGGTAATTAAAAATAGACAAACTTCGGTTTGTCTATTTTTTTGTCCAGAAAGTAACTTCCCCCCAAACTGTAACGGTCAACCTAAATTGGAGAGCTGATGGACATAACAGCTCTCTTAATCCATGTTGGAGGAATGCGGTCGTCTTAGGTATGCGGTAAATTGGCATAGTTGGCTATTCTACCA
>Ga0209395_1004819_pt1 | contig 15556 bp, 16 predicted proteins | sample GOMGulsemesocosm_3_FD_184635 | JGI IMG/M metagenome (GOLD analysis project Ga0209395, IMG submission 184635) | Methane-oxidizing microbial communities from mesocosms in the Gulf of Mexico - GOM9D Gulf of Mexico (SPAdes) (version 2) | ecosystem: Environmental > Aquatic > Marine > Cold seeps... | reverse complement strand
ATTCTAAAATTGATAAAAAAGAATGTTGAATTTCCAACACATCTGTCCCAATTCTCGCCATAATATCTCCTTTTCTTTTTTCTGAAAAATAGGAGATAGGTAGTGTAATTGTTTTGTTGTATAAATCGTTTCGAATATCTTTTAATACACCATTTCTTAAAAAAGTGATAAAATACATGGCCAAATAACTAAACACGTTTTTTAATAAAAACATAGTTATTACCAGCGTAACCACAATCATAAGTGCCTTGGATTGATCTTCTCCAGCTACGGTATGAATAAAATAACTCAAGGAGTCCTTACCGTATTCTAATAGTTTAGAAAATCCTTCATAGGATGGCTTTTCTGTGACCTTTACGGCATCACTTTTAAAAATTACTTGAAGTAACGGCATCATTACCATAAAGGATAAGGCCGAGAATAACGCATAAAAAGTATTGAACACAATGTTCAATACTCCGTATGTTTTATATGGTTTTGCGTATTTTATTATTTTTTTAAAATAGTCCATTAATTCAATTTCATTTCTGTAATAATACGTTGTATTTTTTCATCTAACAAAACTTCAACTTCTGCCGTTTTTTTCGCAGATTCCAAGGGTAAATTTACACTGAAGTAAAACTTAATTTTTGGTTCTGTTCCACTTGGTCTCGCAGCAATTTTACTTCCATCTTCTGTGTAATAAATTAATACATTTGATTTATGAACGGTCATGGCTGTCTCTTCACCAGTTAGCATATTTTTACTGATAGACGAGTCATAATCTTCGATACGAATTACCTTAGATCCATCGATAGTATTTAATGGGTTTTCACGTAAGTCCACCATCATTTGGGCGATTTTGTCAGCACCGTCAATTCCTTTTTTTACAATAGCGATTAAATGTTCCTTGTAAAAACCGTGTTTTGTGTACAACTCAACTAGTTCTTCATAAAAAGATCCTCCGTTGGCTTTGGTGTCTGCTGCAATTTCACAGGCTAATAAAGTAGCTGTTACCGCATCTTTATCTCTTACAAAATCACCTACCATAAAACCAAAACTTTCTTCACCACCACCAATAAATTCTTGGCTTCCTTCGGCATCACGAATCATTTTAGCAATCCATTTAAATCCAGTCAATCCTACTTTGGTTTCCACACCGTAACTAGCAGCAATAACATCTACCATACTGGTAGTAACAATGGTAGAACCTACAAATTGTTTACCGTTTAATCGTCCTGCTTCTTTCCATTTTTTTATCAAGAAATCGGTCATCACACACATGGTTTGATTTCCATTCATCAATACCAACTCTCCATTGGTATTACGAATAGCAATTCCTAATCTATCACAATCAGGATCTGTTCCAATCACAATGTCAGCTCCAATTTTATCTGCCAAATCAGTCGCCATTTTTAAGGCCGCTGGTTCTTCAGGATTGGGCGAGGCTACAGTAGGGAAATCTCCATCTGGGGCACGTTGTTCTTCTACAATATGTACATCGGTATAGCCTGCTTGTGCTAATGCTTCTGGAATGGAAACAATAGACGTTCCGTGTAAAGAAGTAAAAACAACTTTTAATTTGTCCTTTCCTTTGGCACCAAACGATCCGTTTTTAACTGCAGATGAAATAAATACGTCATCTACTTTTTCTCCAATAACTTCGATTAAGTCTTCATTGGCGTCAAAATTGATTTCAGAAAATTCTAATGCATTTACTTGACTGATAATATTATGATCTTCTGGTGGTACTATTTGACCTCCATCTTTCCAATATACTTTATAGCCATTATATTCTGGTGGGTTATGTGATGCGGTCAATACAATTCCTGCATCACAATCTAAATGTTTTACTGAGAAAGATAACTCAGGAGTAGGACGTAAACTATCAAAAAGATATACATAGATATCATTTGCAGAAAATACATCGGCTACTAATTTTGCGAATTTTTGACTATTATGTCTACAATCAAAGGCAATGGCTACTTTTAAATCCTTTCCAGGAAATGCTATTTTCATATAATTAGCCAATCCTTGTGTTGCCTTTCCTAAGGTATATTTGTTGATACGGTTGAGTCCTGCTCCCATAACACCGCGCATTCCTCCTGTACCAAACTCCATGTTTTTATAAAAACGGTCCGTCAATTTATCCGGATCATTTGTTATAAGGTTTTGAATTTCTTGTTGAGTTTCTGCATCAAAAGGTGCACTTAGCCACTTGTTGGCTTCGTTCATTACATTGTTCATATCTACTATTTTTATAAGCGTCAAATATACGCTTATTTTAAATTAATTTTTTCTGATATACGGTATCTTTTTACATCCTTTTTAGTGCGTAATATTATTTCGCCTAAAAAACCTGCAAGAAAGAATTGTGTTCCAATAACCATTGTGGTCAAAGATAAGTAAAACCAAGGATTGTCTGTAACTAAAATCGTGGGGTTTCCCATGCTTAATTTGTACAATTTGCTAATTCCAATAAACGCGGAAGTTACAAAACCAAATATGAACATGATCGTTCCTAACAAGCCAAAAAGGTGCATAGGACGTTTTCCGAATTTAGATAAAAACCAGATGGTAATTAAATCTAAAAAACCATTGATAAAGCGGTCTATTCCAAATTTTGTTATTCCGTATTTTCTAGCTTGGTGTTGAACTACTTGTTCGCCTATATTATTAAAACCTTCGTTTTTTGCCAACACAGGAATGTAACGGTGCATTTCACCATACACATCTACAGTTTTAATTACGTCGCTTTTGTACGCTTTTAAACCACAGTTAAAATCGTTGAGTGCTAGTCCGGATGTTTTTCTGGCTGCCCAATTAAATAGCTTTGAAGGAATGTTTTTACGAATTTTAGAATCGTAACGTTTCTTTTTCCAACCAGAAACGAGGTCGTATTTTTTTTCTGTAATTGCTTTGTAGAGCATTGGAATCTCATCTGGACTATCTTGTAAATCAGCGTCCATGGTAATGATTACATCCCCTTTGGTAATTTTAAACCCAGCATTTAAAGCTTGGGATTTCCCGTAGTTCTTTTGGAATTTAATTCCTTTAACTTCGGTGTGTTTGTCACTTAATTGTTGAATGATTTCCCAAGAAGTATCGGTACTACCATCATCAATAAAAATTACTTCGTATAAATAACGATTGGATTGCATGATGCGTGCAATCCAATCGTATAATTCTTTGAGTGATTCCTCTTCATTTAAGAGAGGAATCACTACAGATATGTGTGTATGTTGTTTACTCAAGTTCAGGATTATTTCGTTTTAGTATCAGTGCTAATAATAGCCCAAAGATAGAGTAAATTGCCAAACCAATTACATAAGAAAGCATTTGTTTTGGAGCAGAAAAACCATCATCTTCTTTAATCTTTTCTACAGCTTCATCTATTTTTTCATAAGGAAGGTTATAGCTTTCCATCATTTCTGTAGTTTTAGAGATCTGTAATTCCTTAGCAGTCTCTTGAAACTCTGGTGCTACTACATTAAATATTAAAATGGTTACCGTCGTATTGATTAATAACCCGATAGCGATCATAATAAAATAAGTGGTAAAAGCTTCTTTAAATGAGATAAAGCCATTCTGAGCTTTTTTTACAGTTCCAATGGCAAAAAGTCCACATATTATAACAGATAGAAAGGGTACTAGTAGTACGATCCACCAATTTACAAGAATTGAACTATCTACTGCAAATGCATATAATACAATCAGAGATACTAAGAATCCAAAGATAAGTCCGAAGTTAATTCCTGTTTTTTTAATAATGTCTTTCATAATTTGTTTGGTTTAAGTTTAGTCAAATATAATTAATTAAATTGTTTGTAGTACTATATTTTCGCTAAGTTGCAGAAAATGAGAACTACAAATCATTAGTGTCCATTTTTGTAAAAATGTTACAGAAAAAAAGCTGTTTTTTGCATTGTAAATAAGAAATACCGTTGTACATTTGCCACGGCAAGTCCTACACAACTAGCTCCCTTTGAATCCCCCAGGGCGGGAACGCAGCAAGGGTATTAGGTTGTAGCGGTGTGATGTAGGTCGCTTGCCATTTTTTTATGCTTAAAAGTGAAATCCCATACAAGGGATTTTTTTTTGTGCTTCCCTTTTTTTATTGCTAAATTTTATTTCTGAATTGGTGAGAGCCCGTAAAAAATTCATAATTTTACATCATAACAAATTTATATTTTTATAATGAGTAAAGTGGTGTTAATTACTGGTGGTTCATCAGGAATAGGGAAAGCTGTCGGAATCTATTTAGAAACTAAAGGATTTACAGTGTATGGTACAAGTAGAAATGCTGAAAATGTAAATGATCATCCATTTAAATTGGTTTCTTTAAATGTAAGAAACCCCAAAACTATTCAATCTGCGGTAGCTACTGTTATTAAAAATGAAGGTAGACTTGACGTACTTATAAATAATGCAGGAATGGGTATTACAGGACCTATTGAGGAAACGGACACGGATGAGATGCGTAGGCTTTTTGATACCAATTTTTTTGGAGCAATTGACGTAATGAAAGCTGTGTTACCACAAATGCGTGCTCAACAATCAGGACTAATTATAAATGTTACTTCTATCGCCGGTTATATGGGGCTCCCATTTAGGGGAATTTATTCTGCGTCTAAAGGGGCATTGGAACTCGTTACCGAAGCATTACGTATGGAAGTAAAACAATTTGGTGTTCATATAACCAATGTGGCACCTGGGGATTTTGCAACAAATATAGCTGCAGGACGCTATCATGCTCCGGTGCTTAAAAATTCTGCCTACGAAGATAGTTACCAATTAAATTTAGATTTAATGAATGCCCATGTGGATGAAGGAAAGGATCCCCAAATAATGGCGGAGGCTATTTTTAAGGTGATTGAATCTAAGCAGCCTAAAATTCACTATAAAGTAGGAGAGTTTATGCAGAAATTTTCCATTGTATTAAAACGAATATTACCAGATACTTGGTATGAAAAATTATTAATGAATCACTATAAATTGTAATCAATTACATACATTTGCTCTAGAAGAGCATTGTTAAATTTTTGATGCTAACTAATTTAAATAAAACTCAACAACTATGAAATTTTTTATTGATACCGCAAATCTTGATCAAATTAAAGAAGCACAAGCTTTAGGTATTTTGGATGGTGTAACTACAAACCCATCTCTAATGGCTAAAGAGGGGATTACTGGACAACAAAACATATTAGACCATTATGTGGCTATTTGTAACTTGGTGGATGGTGATGTTAGTGCAGAAGTTATTTCTACAGATTTTGACGGAATGGTAAAGGAAGGGGAAGCATTGGCTGCCTTGCATCCACAAATTGTTGTAAAAATCCCTATGATTAAAGAAGGGGTGAAAGCAATTAAATATTTTTCTGATAAAGGTATTAAAACCAATTGTACTTTAATTTTCTCAGCAGGTCAAGCATTATTGGCTGCAAAAGCAGGGGCTACTTATATGTCGCCATTTATTGGTCGTTTAGATGATATCTCTACTGACGGTTTGGGGTTGATTACTGAAATTCGTCACATCTATGATGTATATGGATTTGAAACTCAAATTTTAGCTGCTTCTGTACGTCACACCATGCATATTATGGATTGTGCTAAAATAGGGGCAGATGTAATGACAGGACCTTTAAAAGCTATTGACGGATTGTTTAGACATCCATTAACAGATAGTGGATTGGCGCAATTCTTAAAAGATGCCCAAAAAGGACAATAGTTCCACAAAATAATAGTTTATAAAAAAACTGCTACTTGTATAAGTCGCAGTTTTTTTATGTTTTTTCTGTATAGAGGTCGTTCTTTTTCGCTGTTTCAAGCATCCAAACGCTTTTAATTTATTTTCTCAAACACAATTTTTTTATCACTCTTCTTCATAACTACAAAGCAAAAAGGTGCGGTAATAGCCATGGTTGCCATTTCTTCCGGTTTCCGTTCATTTACAAAGACAGTGATAATACTGTTTGATTCTTGAATGTGGTTCACGGAAATCCCATATCCTCCAGAAGATTTTTGTCCCATAAATAATGCTAGTACCATTTGCTTCTTATAATTTATAGATGGAGTTTCAAAACCAGGTTTTCTGATTTTGTTAATCTGCATGTAGGCCTCTAAAGTGCTTTGCTCTTCTTTTATTACTAAGAATTTTGCGGTATTGTACCCGCCTTGAGTTTCGTTTATTATTTCCTTAAAATTAACGTTCGTTGTTTTTTCTGTTATGTTTTTAGTACTTGAACAGTTGTAAAGGAATAAAGCTAGAATTATAAATGCTGTAGATCTCATAGTTTTTGTTACAAATCTAAGTGGTTTTTGATTATAGAGAGTTGTATTTAATACAAAAAAATAAAATTTGTTATTCATCCAGTACTATAAATTCTATCCTTCTGTTTTTCAAATGTTCATAATTCTTACATTTAACTCCATTTGAACAATGATTCAATAGTTGGGTTTCACCATACCCATCCCCTGTAAGTCTATCAGAGGAAATATCTCTTGAAATAAGATATTCGATTATTTTTTCAGCTCTTTGTTTAGAAAGTTTCATGTTCAAATTGTCATTTGCTCTACTGTCAGTATGAACGTTAATTTCTAGACGTATATATGGGTATTTTTCCATTAAGGCGGCTACTTTATTGAGTTCTTTGATCAAGGCACTTGTCAATTCATTTTTATTTAGAATAAAGGTTAAATTAAGGGGGTTTACTTTGAGCATAAGTATTTCTCTGACTTCTACGAAATCTAAAATTGGACTTACTTTAATGAGTTTTTGTACGATAGCATTGTTTGTGCTACCTGAAACAAAATATTGTGTTCCATCTATAAAAAATTGTTTAGATGTTAATACCTTGTAGGATTTATAACAGGCAGTATTAAAGGAATAAGAACCATCTGAGGTGGTAGTAATTGTTTTAATTAATTTGCCTGCATTAAATAATTGTAGCAATACTCCTTGTTCTGGTGCATTGGTGTGAGAATTTCTAACTATTCCTTCTACGGTTTGCTCACAGCTAATACGTTTTAACCTTATTTCAATGTTTCCCTTAACTGTTTTATTATTGTCTGTTTCTAGAGCTCGCATTGCCAGTGCATAGTTATCTTTTCTGATAGATACTGTGTAAACCGAATTACAAGGAAGGTCAAAACTGAAATAACCGGCGTTATTAGTTTTGGTGTTTTTTATAAAAGTACCATCTTTAGATAGTTCAACGGAAGCGTTTTTAATGGGGAAGTTATCTTGTTTACTGAGTACTGTTCCAGACATTGTTTTTGTGCACAGTATAGGTTTTAGGGCAATATGTTTTATCAATGCCATTTCTGAGACTAAAGAAGTGTTAAACATAACAGTATTTCCAGAATAATGTTCTTTTTCCACTTCTATCGTATATGTTTTATAGCATTCAAGGCTAAAAGAGTAAGTACCATCTTCAAATGTTTCTACTGTTTTTATTTTTTTATTGTTCTTTAGTAATGAAACAAAAGCTCCTGAAATTAACGAGTTTCCCTTTGTAGATTTGATCCTACCACTTATGGTTTGGTAACATTGCGCTTCGGCTAAATCAAAATCTTTTTTAATTAGAGTATTCGTTTTTATGTCAGATTTAAATGTAATTCTTGCTTCAGTAAATCCAACTTTAGAAATCCTTAAATCATAGGTTTTGTTGCAGAGGAGTTTAATGGTATAAGAACCATCTGATTGACTAAAAGTTTCTTGTACAACTTTTCCTCTTAAAATCAGTTTAAGTTTTGCATTTGAAATGGGGTTATTATTTTTTGTATTGAGAATACGCCCCTCTATCACTTGAAAACAACTGTTAATATCATAGTTAGAATCCTTAATATTAAGACCTTTGAGTTCTTTTGGGCTTAGCTGTTCTTTTACTTTTGAAGGTGCAATACTATCCCTCTTCGAATCCATCGAGATAGGAGAATTTATACCCATTAACTGTATTGGTAGTGCACAAAAAAGGGAGATTAAGAGAAATTGTTTTAGCATGGTTTTAGGAGAATATTTTGTTAAAGACCCAAGCAGGTCCAATGAGTAAAAATTGTAAATCTTTAATAAATGATGGCTTTTTCCCTTCTAAATGATGTCCATAAAATTGTCCTATCCAAGCAATAATAAATAGGATGATTGAAAATAAAAGGAGATTGATGTTTTCGCTGAGGTAATAGTTTCCTAAGATACACAATGTAGAAAAAAGGAACATTTGTATAAAAACCTTCAAGGATAAACGAATGTAAAAAATAAGAATTGGGATTAAAAGAATAACAGTCCAGTTAACAAATATGGGATTATGGATTCCTGTTATTTGCTCTAAAAATTGGGAAGGAATACACATGATGATACCTATTATACTGAAAAAGATAACAGGAACACAAACATAATGGATGTTTTTGTTGGTCTTGTTTTGGTGACTTACGGCATAATCACTAAACCATTGTTGCATTGTTTTCATAAACTGTATTTAATATAGGGTGTAAAAAAAACTGTTTTTTAGTAATTCTAGCATTATTTTTTTGGGCTACTAATGCCTCTTTTCGGATAATATGAATACTAAATATACAATAATTTGTGTAAATAGTATATTTAGACCTATTCTAAAGAGTTTTTTTTTGTGAGAATCCCTATATTTGAATACAACCTAAAGCAATCAAGTAATGTCAAAAACAACTAGTAATACCTATGATTATATCATTGTAGGATCTGGTTTTGGAGGAAGTGTTTCTGCCATGCGACTGTCTGAAAAAGGATATAAAGTATTGGTATTAGAAAAAGGGAAGCACTATAAAAATGCTGATTTTCCAAAGACAAATTGGAATTTTAAAAAATACCTTTGGATGCCTTTGATCAAATGTTTTGGATTTCAGAAACTGTCCTTTTTTAAAAAAGTGTTTATATTAAGTGGAGTTGGAGTCGGAGGAGGGAGTCTGGTGTATGCGAATACACATATGCATCCGCCCGTGGCTTTTTTTGAAAATCCCGCCTGGAGCCATTTTAAGGATTGGAAATCTGTATTGGCGCCTTTTTATAAAACAGCTAATTTTATGCTGGGTAGTACACCTGCAAAGTCGAATAATATAGATGATCAATTATTGAGGGAAGTTGCGGAGGATATGGGAAGAAAAGGTTCCTATGAGAAAGTAGATGTTGGAGTGTATTATGGGAATACACAAAAAGAAGTAGATCCTTATTTTAATGGTCATGGACCTTTGAGAAAGGGTTGTACGGAATGTGCTGGTTGTATGGTAGGCTGTAGGGAAAATGCGAAAAATACATTGGATAAAAACTATTTGTATTTTGCGAAATTATACGGTGCCAAAATAAAAGCCGAAACGCAGGTAGAAAAAATTTCTTTTGATGCTCAAAAAAGAGAATATACCATAGAAACACATTGCAGTACCAAATATTTTAAACCTAATAAACAACAGTTTAAAAGTAAAGGTGTTATTTTTAGTGGTGGTGTTTTAGGAACTTTAGAGCTACTTTTTAAGCAGAAACATACGTATAAAACATTGCCGAAATTATCTGATACTTTGGGTGAAAACCTACGAACGAATTCAGAATCTTTAATAGGGGTGATAAGTAAGGATGTAAAATTGAATAATGGAGTAGCTATTAGCTCTGTGTTTAACCCAGATGATGATACGCATATAGAATTGGTTAAGTTTCCAAACGGTTCTAGCTCTATGGTAAAAATGGCAACTATAGCAGTGGATTCTGATAAGCCTTTTAAACGATTGTTAAAATTCCCTGTTGAAATTATAAAACATCCTTTGCGTTTTACTAGAATGTTATTTGGGAGTAAATTAGCGGAGAATTCTGTAATTTTATTGGTGATGCAATCCCTAGATAATGCCTTAAAGATGACGTGGAAAAAAGGAATATTTGGAGGAGATTTGAGTATTGAAGCTACAAAGGGAAAATTGGAAGTACCTGCTTATATTCCAATTGGACAAAAGGTGATGCATAAATACGCTAAAAAAGTGAATGGTTTTGGTGCAAATGCTATCACTGAAATTGGTTTTAATATGAGTAGTACCGCTCATATTATTGGTGGTTGTCCTATGGGGGAAGATGTAACAAAAGGGATTGTTGATGAACATTTTAATGTCTTCAATTATCCTAACATGAAAATTATAGACGCTTCTATTATACCTTGTAATTTAGGAGTAAATCCTAGTTTAACCATTACGGCTTTAAGTGAATACGCGATGAGCCATATCCCAGAAAATAAAGGGAATACTCACGTAAAATTTGAAGATAAAATAGCAATGAAGTCACAGGTTTAGTTCCAGTTTTTTCTTTTTAATAATTGGAATATATGTGAAAAATGATGTTGGCAATGCCAGGCATAAATCCCCGTATTTTCTGCTAAAGAAACAACTTCATTTCCGTCAGGATGTACAAATGTTTTTTTGAAGTCACTTGCGGTCATTTCTTTTAGTAAATAAACCCATTTAGCATGCAAGGCGTTAAGACTATTTATAGAGAGCGCTATTGGTGCTTGCTTGGAATCGTTGAGTTCCGCCCATTTCTTTTCGTTATAAACTTTTATCAAGGGATTGTTCTCTGTCAATGCCCATTTAAAACGTGTATAGCTATTATGATGACTGTCGTAACAATGGTGAATCACTTGTCTAATAGTCCATCCTCCTTTTCTGTAAGCTGTATCTAGCTGATTGTTTGATAAATTCTGAGTCAGCACCCGTAAATTTTCCGGAAACTCAGCGATTATTACAATCCATTTTTCTAGGTCTTCGGTACTTATTGTACTTGGGATCTTAGGAGTTCCAATAGGGTATCGTAGCGTCTCTAGAGTATTCATTATTGCAATTTTTTAATTGCATTTTTGGCACCTCTCAAGGATGGATTTAGTTTGAGAGCCATCTTATAGTTGGTCAGGGCCAAGGCTGAATCTCCCTTTTTGAGATATGCCTCCCCTAAACTATCATACACATTATAACTGTTTGGGTGTAAAGCAACATTAATTTTAAAATAAATGATGGCTTTTTGTATGGAATCTTTTCTTAATTGTGCGTAGCCTTTGCTGTTCCAATCGTTCTCTTCAACGATAGGACTCAAGCTGTCTTTTTTTTGGATAGTTAAATATGCTTTCAATGCCCCATCATAATCTCCTTCTGCTATATATTCATAAGCAAATTTATACGAGGCAGGAATTTTTTTATAGGTATTTGGAATACTGTCTTTAGATGATTTTTTTAAAACCTCTAAACTAATAGGGCTGTTGGAAAAATTAAATTGAATTTTTTGATTGATTTCTTTGATGTAAAAATCAGTGCTATTCATTTGCATAGGCTGGATGTTTTTTAGCCCTCCCCAGTTTAACTGTAATGCGTTTTCAACATAAAAGACTTGAATAAACTCATCTTCATTCAGTAAATACCGTCCTTCTGTTTTTGCTATAAATTCAGGTGTTAATTCAGGAGTAGTACAAGATGTAAAACTGTTGATACATAAAAGTATAACGAATGGGATAATTATTTTTCTGAGCATGTGTGATAGTTTGATAATATTGAATGTAATTGTAACTAATATGACGATCTAAGTGAAGAAATGTTACAGCTCCCATTACTTTTTTAAAAATAAATCAGCGCACAAAAAAGCCCGCAATTTGCGGGCTTTTAAAAAATAGATGTTTTGAATCTTATTTAACGTCCATTAACTCAACGTCAAAAATTAAGATAGCGTTTGGAGGAATTACTCCACCAGCACCTTGTGCACCATAAGCTAATTCAGAAGGGATTACAAAACGAGCTTTATCACCCACTTTTAATAATTGAATTCCTTCGTCCCATCCTGGAATAACTTGACCAATTCCTAATTTAAAATCGATAGGTTGTTTACGTGTATAAGAAGAATCAAATACAGTACCGTCTAATAATTGACCTTTGTAATGTACAGATACAGTTTTGTTTTTAGCTGCTTCTGCTCCGTTTCCTGCTTGTAATACTTTGTAACGTAATCCACTTGGAGTTACATCGTATCCAGCACTTTCTTTTTCTAAAATTGCTTCTTGTTCTTTTTGTGCATTTGCTTCAGCTTCTAAACGACCTCCTTCAAAAGTTCTAAAAGCTTCGATAGCGTTAAATGCTTCTGCATCAGCTCCAACTTTTACAATCTCTAAAGATTCTAAGGTGTCATCTTGAGCAATGCTATTTACAATATCCATTCCTTCTACAACATTTCCAAAAACGGTATGTTTGTTGTCTAACCATGGAGTCTCTACGTGCGTAATAAAAAACTGACTTCCGTTAGATGCAGGTCCAGAGTTAGCCATAGATAAAATTCCAGGACGGTCATGTTTTAAATCCGCGTGAAATTCATCAGCAAATTTATACCCAGGATCTCCCATTCCAGATCCTTGTGGACATCCACCTTGAATCATAAAATCAGCGATTACTCTGTGAAAATTTAAACCATCATAATAAGGAGTTCCTTGTGGTTTTGCTCCATTTTCCATATTTCCTTCAGCCAAAGCAACAAAGTTACCTACTGTTCCAGGAGTCTTTTCAAATTCTAAGTTTACTAAAATAGCACCTTTAGAGGTGTTAAATTTTGCGTATAATCCGTTGTTCATTGTTCTAATTTTTGTGATGCAAAGATACGTTGTTTAAATCGTTGCCCCAATTTTTTTTATTGTATTTTCTTTGTCAGAGAGTTAGTGCCAAAACACTGTGCTTTTTTACCAGGGAAAATAACGTTAAAAGTAGTTGTTATTTTGTTTTTTGATGTGAAATCTATGATCCATTCGGCACTACCGCCAGGCATAAAATTTTCGATATTTTCAGATTTAAATACGAGCCTATCTTTCGTACTTGTACTATCCAATACATACTGATTTATGTAGCCTTCGCTGTTGAATTGTCTGAAAACTACTGTTTTTCGAATTTTATCGTAACTGATATAGCCCTTATCGATATGGTGGTCACCAGCAGGTTTTTTTTCAGTTGCTTTAAAAAATGATTCGTTTTGAACTTCGATATAGCTGTTGTCCATCACCCAAGTAAAACTACTATTTATAACAGATGTATTATTACCAAAACCCTTTCCAGTACCTTGCCATTCTCCTATCAAAACGTCTAAGCTTTGTAAGTTTAGTTGAGCATTCATTTGAACACTACATAAAATAAAAGCAACGACTATTACTATTTTCTTCATAATTGTTTTTATAAACGGTCTTCCACCCATTGTTTTAAATCATAAAAATTTTGTGGTGCTACGCCATGTCCTACCGGATATTCTTGGTAGCAATTTTTAATATTTAACTGTTTTAAAAATTCAGGAGCTTTATTGGCCCATGTTACCGGGATCACTTGGTCTACACTTCCATGTGAGATAAAGAAATCTAAGTGTTGGTAGTTTTTGGTTTCCAAATCCTCAGGCATTAAATCGGCATTAATATGACCACTTAAAGCAACGATGTTTTTTACTTTTTCTGGGTGATTTAACGCTACGGAGTAACTTAAAATAGTCCCTTGGCTAAATCCTAATAGAAAAGTATTCTCAGGAGCACAATGGTATTTCTCTTGAATTTGAGTGATAAACTCACCCAAGGTATCACGCGCTTCAATAGCTTCTGGAATGTCAGAAAACTTTCCGTCAGCACTATCAAAATGAATGGTATACCAGGCATAAGCACCCATTCCTAAAAACATTGGGGCCTGAGCACTGATGATTAATAATTCGTCAGGTAACTCATTGGCAAAGGAAAATAAATCTTGTTCATTACTCCCATATCCATGAAACATAAATAACAATGGTTGGTTTTCAACCTTTATTTTAGGTTCTCTTACTATATATTCTAATGCTAAGTCGCTCATAATTGTGTATTAAAAAAGTCGCACTGTTTGTGCGACTTCAAAAATAGTATTTATCTATTAATTTCTTAGATTCCTTTGAACCAATCTTGGAATAAATCTCCTAAAAGTGGTACTTTCTTTTCTTCTCCCTTGGCACAGCCTATAAAACCAATGATCCATAGTACAAATAAACCGGCCTGTAATATTTTTATACTAAAGCCTGCGTTTATGAAATGGTCCATGGCGCCAAAAGCCACTTGAAACAATACAAGTCCTAACATTTGACGGATGTGGAAGGCTGCAAAACTATTTCTCTTCTCATTGTTCATCAAATAAGCGACTAATGTGCCTATCCAAGTAATATAGCTGATAATAGCCATTGTTTTTCCTTCTTGTACGTTGTGTGAATCCATGGTTTGTTAATTTATGATAGTAGTAATATACAATTTAATTTTTTATCAAGATACCGTTTGCAAATACCCCGTGTACCAATCCTTTCATTTTTTTGTTTAAGAAAATGGCATTTTTTGAGGTGGAAATTATTTGCTCTTTTGTAAATGTTGAGTGAGGAGTAGGGTCGAAAAAAGTAATATCTGCTTTATTTCCAATATTAATGGTGTTGCTTTTTACTGAAAAACGTGCTTTTGCTGTTAACTTTTCTATGATAAGTTCTAGGTCTAAAATAGTATTTAAAGCTCCAAAAACACTTTCAAGCCCAATAGTTCCGTATTTTGCATTTTGGAATTCTACTTTTTTGTCTTCAATGGTGATGGGTTGATGGTCACTTGTAATCATGTCTATAGTACCGTCTTTCAACCCTTCAATCAAACCATCGATGTCCGATTGAGTTCTCAAAGGAGGTCTTACTTTATTACGACTGTCGAAATATTGTAATTCATCATCCGTCAGACACAAGTGATGAGCGCTCACACTACAACTAACATCCAAACCTTTCTTTTTTGCATCTCTAATTAGTTGTACCGAATTTTTAGTGCTAATGGTAGGGATGTGTAATTTTCCTTGGGTATATTCTAATAAAAATAAGTCTTTGCTAATTTGTAATTCTTCGGCCATTGCAGGAATTCCTTTCAAACCGTATCTTGTACTGTTTTCTCCTTCATGCACCATTCCGTTCTGTGCGATACTATCGTCTTGAGGATAACTCAATACAAGTCCGTCAAAGTTTTGCGTGTATAAAAGACCAATCTTAAGTAGGTTGGCGTTATGAATAGGTTTTTTATAATCACCAAAAGCTACTGCTCCAGAATTTTGCATATCAAACATTTCTGCCATGTCCTTACTCCCAGATTGTTTTGTAAATGCACCAATAGGATATAATTTGGTGGCGGCATTTGCTGCTTTGGAAATTAAAAATTCTACCGCTGATTTATTGTCTATCACTGGGGCACTGTTTGGGTTTACTGCGATATGGGTAAATCCACTTTTGGCCGCTGTTTTTAATCCATTTTCTATGGTTTCTCTGTCTTCCAAGCCCGGTTCTCCAAAACAAACACTCGAATCAAACCAACCTTGAGAAATATGTAGATTTTCTAACTGTATGATGTTGTCTTCTGAGGTCGTATTAATACCATTTTCAATGGCAGTAATCACACCGTTTTCAATTAAAATATCTTTAGTTTGACCATCAAAAGGACTTGATTTGTCAATAATTTTTGAATTCTGTAGAATAATTCTCATAATTTGAAATATTTTAGGATAAGCATTTCAAAAAACAAAAATACTA
>Ga0209395_1004816_pt1 | contig 15567 bp, 9 predicted proteins | sample GOMGulsemesocosm_3_FD_184635 | JGI IMG/M metagenome (GOLD analysis project Ga0209395, IMG submission 184635) | Methane-oxidizing microbial communities from mesocosms in the Gulf of Mexico - GOM9D Gulf of Mexico (SPAdes) (version 2) | ecosystem: Environmental > Aquatic > Marine > Cold seeps... | reverse complement strand
GCCTTGGTTATTAAGCCATTATGGAATTAAACCAGCGAATAATGTACGTTTTTATCAAGAAAAAAATTGGATAGTCACTGATCAATTCGTCTGGTTAAAAGATAAACTAGTCTTTGAAAGTGATGAAAACGTGATAAGTTTAGCTAAATTTCAATCGTATACTTTATTAGCGACTCGCACACAGTTGATCATATTTACTGAAACGGGGGGAATTGTAGATATGCTTGATAGCTCAAGCGACTTACCCGTTCCAATTTTAGCGCTTAGTACAACTGATAAACATATTGCTTTGAATACTGCTGATGGTTATTACCAAAGCGATAGTGACTTAATGGATTGGCATCAAATCCAAACGCTTATAGAACCATCGTGGATATCTAATGAACCAGCGAGTCAAGCAGAGCTAGCGGTAGCTCAAAGACAATTTCAATCGCAATTCTTAAATTGGGAACGCGTAATTCTCGATGCACATTCTGGTCGATTATTTGGTGATTTTGGCGTTTGGTTTATGGACTTGGTCGCTTTTATTCTAATATTACTTTCAATTAGTGGTATTTATATTTGGCTAAGGCATTCAACAAGGAAACGTTAACTATTTAGTCTATTTGTACATATTAGATAAATAGGCAAATTCAAGCATAGTTATAAGGGGATATTCACGAAAGTATTTTTTAAGTTAGTCTTTATGCATTATATTTCTGACAGTAAATACTTGAGACTCAAGCAACGTAAAAGTGAATACTCACAAACTTAATTACAACTAACCTCACAGCAAATCCTCAACAATATAGCAATAACACATACCGTGGAATAGCACTTTTAAAGTAACGCAGAAACAAATTTTCTAAATTAAAAAATGAAAAAATTATTCATTGTTATGGTGCATAAATTAAATGTACTGCAAGTGAGGATATGTTAATTAGGGATTGGTAATTATATTTTTCATAGGTGTATTCTGCCTAAACAAGTCGTCCTGATGAACTATCGCTAAACGGATAACTTACCACGTTCAAGGCAATGACTTTACTAAGCTAGTTAATGCAGAGAACGTAGTAGGTGCTTGTTCCAAATAACCCACTACGAAAATTTTACTGATTAAGTAAGTCTTTTATTTCTTGTTCATAATGCGAGATTTTGCTTTTGGAAAAACCAACATGATTGCCTACCATTTTCCCCGAACGATCTATCAAATAACTACTGGGCATACCTTTTAACTTAAATTTACGAGCAACCTTCCCTTTCGGATCATAAAAAACCGCAAAATTAGCAGGCGTTTCGTTAAGGAATTCTTCAGCTAATGATTTCTCATTATCGACATTAACACTAATAACCACTAACCCTTGTCCCTGATATTGCTGTTGTATATCGTTCATCCATGGAAATGATTGACGGCAGGGGCCACACCAAGAAGCCCAAAAATCGAGATAGATTACTTTACCTTTATGCGAAGCAATCAGACTTTCAAAGCTCTGTAAGGTTGTTACATTACTTTTTCCGTTAGCAAATGTCGCAGGAATAAAACTAATGCATGAAACTAAAACAAGTGAAACTAAAATGTTTTTAAGGCTGCTCATTATATTGTTCTTCATAGAAAATTTATATTATTAGAACACGCTGGCTAATTTTATAGAAGGTTCGTTTCGCTGATTTTAGCCAAGTAATCTCAATAATAATGGAAAAAACAAACAAGAATATAAAGTATTAAGATAATAAGGAAATGCTGTAGTGGTTGTTAGCTTAGTTTTGATATTAAGCCTATTAAGAGTCAATATGTCATAGTATTGTGCATATGAGCTATATCGGAGGGCTAGAGGGAACTTCGGCAAGTGTTAGTACAGTTGGCGCATTGGGAAATGCGGGTTCTCCAGCTTCAAATTCGACACTAGGTCTAACGAGAAGTATTTATGTTTTTGGTCAAAAATATCTCCTATGAAGAAGGGCATATGGCTATCCATAAAATGTTTTAAACATACAATGATATTGATAAATGGCCTTCTGGAGGCGCTTGGTGTTTATAGCAGTACCTTTCCGGTGTAGAGCACCACATTTCTGGCATGACTCGGTTGCTTGAAAATTAGGAACCTGTTGGTAAAATACGAACAGCGTTAGAATGTGAAACCTTCACAGACGATTTTACTTTTAACCAAACCTGAAGGTTAATGGTAGTTACGCGAAGCTATTAGTTCAACATAGTCTTTATGCGGTGTTTAACACTATATTAAAACCCCATTAAGCGTTTATACTAGCGTTACTCTTTCAATGTTGAATAATACCTTATGTTACGAGTTTCATACCTAAAATCATCAGCACTAATGTCTTGCTTGTTTTTATCTTTTTCAATTACCGCCACTGTTCAATTAAAAGCACCCGAACAGCTTGAACACGACAAATGGTTGAAATTACGCTTTAGTGAACAACATAAAAAGTTGATCCCAATAGTCGCAGTCGCAGATATCTTTTTTGCCTGTGATAAAGCTAAAAATAATGGTATTGAAAACTATAAAGTTATGGAGTTGGTAGAAAATATGGATCCTAGTTTACTCGCAGAGAAGTTATCAACTTGTCTAGCTGGGGTAAGTATGCAGTCAGACATCGCCTTAAATTACGGTTTAAATGGCTGTTTTTACGAACAACTAAAACATTTATCCCATGATAAAAAACAAGAGAAAATGAAAATAGTTACCGCTAGTATTTCTGCATTGAGCCGAGAAGATAGACAAAAAAGCTTTACAAAATGTGTTACCGATCAAGCGATCAGTTATTTAAAATAAGCTGTCTGTTGAATATGATTAATTTATCTAGAAAAGAATAGATATTAATAAGAATGAGCAACACTAATTGCTTGCTTAACTATTACCCAAAAAAAAGGAGCAATTAAGCTCCTTTAGTAAAATACTTTATGGAATACTAATTTTCGCGAAGTGCTCTAAAACCTAAATAGTTTGAACGAAAGCCAGAAGATAACTCTAAACGAACTGATGTTCTAGCTAGTTTAGGAGCGAAATTCCAAGCGCCACCACGGGCAACAATTTTATCGCCATTAGTTAATTCCCAAACATTACCTACTGTATCGAATAAACCTAATTTATTTGCTCTAAATGATTTTACTGGTGCAGTGCTACGGTTTGACCATTTACTACCACAGTATGCGCAATTTGCTTTACCATTGCCTATATCATTGCCCCACCAGTAGTTTTCAACACTACCAGCACGTGCAACATATTCCCATTCCATTTCATTGGGTAAACGATAATTACGTTCGGTTTGCTTTGATAACCATGCAAGATAAGCTTTACTGTCTTTATCGCTAACACAAACGACAGGGTGGTCATCTGCTTGGCTGAAACCTGGATTACGCCAGTTTAATACACTATTATATTTTGGCGCGCCGTCAACAAATGCTGCACAACCATTTTCACTTTCTGCTTCAGTCACATAATTTGTTTCTTTAACAAAATGTTTAAAATCACCGACTGTTATTTGATTTTGACCAACGGCAAAAGCTTTTAATATTTGCTCTCCGCGGGCAGGTTTTTCATTACTTAAACCAGCACCTTTCATGTCGCCCATTTGAAATCGGCCAGCAGGAACGCCAATAAGTTCAGGACCTAACTCGTCGCCAGGGAGAATATCTTGAATTTTTTCACCATTAGCAAAATTAATAGGCGCTTTTACTAACTCTGCTTTAATCAGCGTATTTTTTGATAAACGAACTTGTTCTTGATAATCGCTGTAGCCAGGCTTAGTAACACTAATATCATGATGACCCGCAGACAACATAACGTTAAGTTTTGTTGAACCGTAACTTACACCATCAATAAAAACTTCGTCATCGTATTGATCAGAACGAACCGTTAATTCATACATTAAGGTATCGTCATTTAAGCCATTGTACTTCTCAGAATTTGCATCTTCATTTACAACAGGAGTTGCAGGTTGACCTTCTTCATAACCACAATAACGTGCTGAAATGTTTAATAAGGTACAAGCTTCGTTATTAGGCAGTGAACCCTGCATTTCTACAGTGATTGTTGTGCCATAGTTGCCTTGACCACTAAATTCACCGGCTTTAACTTTGTGTTTAACTAAACGAACTTGCGCAGCGGAATCTTTCTTATATCGATTGATAAGGCTGGTTTCTGTTGCCGTATTAAATAATTTGTCTAAAAATGTTTTTGAGGCTTTTTGCTTAGCTAACCGGTTACCACGCGTTATACACTTATTTAAGCTTTCTTGTGTATCACATGTCACTATTTGATAAACTTCTAGCTCATCCTGCTTTTCAAATTCACTACGTAAGCGCTTAACACGTGCGATACGAATTTCTTCAACTAAGCCTTCACGAGAATTTGCAAGTGTAAAGCGGTCGATATTCGCTTGTGCTAATTCAGCTTTTGCTTCAGATAAGTTAGTAACACTGGCTTTAATCGCATCTTTATTGTGTTTTTGGTTGATTATAGATTGACGATAATCATTTTGAGCTTGGGCGATATCTTGTTCTGGGTTATCAACCATAGCTTCATATTGCTCATTCATATTGAGCAAAGCTTCTTGACGGAGAGTTTTTAGTGTTTTTCCTTGGGCACGTAAGTCACTTAAACGCCCTTGTTCACCGGCAACTTGTGCATTCAAATTATTTAAAGAAGTGATGAAAGCACTGTACTGAGCTTCTTTACTACTTAATTCAATTTCTAAACTTTCAACGGTCGTGCTTTTAGATGTAGCAGTTTCAAAAGCATGAGTATATGAACTCATTGAAAGACAACTTATAGTCAGAGCGAGTAAAGCCAAGCGCATGTTTAATATTCCCAAAGGATAGAAGTTAATCGCAAATTCAATATTTTAAGTAATGAACGTATTGAATATTTACAGATTTATTTCAATTTATCATTGATATAGTTTTAATTGATTCATCATATTTGCTCAAGGGCTAAATCGCAAGTGATAAACTAGATTTACTATTGAAATATCTTGTTTAGAACTAATTATTCAACAAATTCGCGGGTGAAAACTGGTCAGTCAGTAGCTTAGTTTTCTCAGGCCAGTCTTGATTCATACTGGTTGATGTCATTTGTTTACTGATTTCAAACAAGTTTATATAATAGGGGATCAATTTGTTGTGCAGTTGTTTAGCTCTTTCAGTAATCACTTCTGAGCTAGGTAATTTTTCTTTGGCGGTTAAAATGATGCGATTACTGTTTTTATTATTACGAACATTATAAAAATCGCCAAATACTTTTTTATAGGTTGCTGATTCATGAGCATATAAACTACTTACTGAAAAAGTATTTGCACTTAAAATGCCGTTAGGTGTGAGTATGCTTTTAGCTTCTTGCAAAAATTCTTGGGTTAATAAATGTTCAGGAATATAATCACCATTGAAAGCGTCAAGTATTATCCAGTCATATTGCTGCTTTTTGAGTACGGCGCGTTTGATAAAAATTCGGCCGTCTTGAACTACCGATGTGACACGCTGATTTTCAAAAAAACCAAAATATTGACGAGCAACTTTAATAACAGCAGGGTCAATCTCAACATTGGTAATGTTACTTTGAGGATAAATCTGATGCAAAGTGTTCGACATTGTTCCGCCGCCTAAACCAATAATTAGAATATTTTTGGGGTCATCAATGAGTAATAATCCTGAAAATAACAACTTGGTATAATTAAAAACTAAATGCTGCGGATCACTTTTATATAGGCAGCTCTGATTGCTTTTACTGGTTTTGACATTAAACTTTAAACAACGTAAATCACCTTGATCTTCAACTAAAATATTACGATATAACGAGCGTTCTTGATGAATAACTTCTGCGGCAATACTGTTTGCACAAACTGCGTTCAGTAGAAAAACAGCAAAGGTTACTATATATATTCTATTCATGAACAGTGCCTACTGTATTGATGCTAAGGGGATTGATTGATTTGTTTAAAACTATCGCGATAACACCTAATACTGCTAATACAGAACTGAAAACGATAATGATATTGTTAACTTCAAAAAATAATACAAAATAAAATGAGGTAATAATCGTGCCCAACGCACTGCCTAGTGTTGAAACAAAATAGAGTTTCCCTGCAACTTGGCCACTTTTGTCTTTGTCAGTTACTAATAGTCGAACAGAGTAAGGTGAGATCATGCCTAAGATAATGGTAGGGATAAAAAATAATGCACAAGAGGCGAGTAATGAACCGTAGCGGGAGTCTTCAACATTAACGAAGATAACTTCCATGATACTTGTTGACCAAAATGCGACGGGTAAAATGGTGATACCAGCAAAGAGAAAAATAATGCCGTAACGCTTTAATGAAGCATTGTGAGTAGAAAGTTTACCTCCAGCAAGATAACCAAACGATAAGCTCAGCATAAAAACCGTAATAATACTGCCCCAAATATGAACACTACTACCAAAGAATGGTGCAAGAATTCTACCGCCTAGTAATTCAATACCCATGATGCAAAAGCCGCTACAGAAAGCGAGTAGGTAGATAAAAGGATTTTTCCATGAAGCTTGAACTTGGTGGTCTGTCATGAATAAGTATCTATAATTTTTAAGTTGATTTTCTACATCTTAACGAAAAACCCGAGGCGATACACCACTAAATGTAAGATTTTTTGTGTCGTGATTGTAGGCGATGCTAAGTATCACCTACAATCAATTTCTCGATGGCGACTACGGCTTTAATATCGGTTTTAGGAACCTAGCGGTATGCGATGTTTTATGCTTTACCACATCTTCAGGCGTGCCTGATACCAGAATTTCTCCGCCACCTGAACCGCCTTCCGGACCTATATCAACAATCCAGTCTGCTGTTTTTATCACGTCTAAGTTGTGCTCAATGACGACAACGGTATTGCCGTGGTTACGCAAACGGTGAATCACTTGCATCAATTGTTTAATATCATGAAAATGCAAACCTGTTGTTGGTTCATCAAGAATATATAACGTTTTACCGGTATCACGCTTCGATAATTCTTTAGCTAGTTTAATACGTTGGGCTTCACCACCGGAAAGGGTTGTCGCCGATTGACCTAGTTTAATATAACTTAAACCTACATCCATTAAGGTCTGTAATTTACGATTTATCGCTGGAATAGGAGCAAAAAAGGTTAAAGCGTCTTCAATGGTCATATCAAGCACTTCATGAATACTCTTACCCTTGTATTTTACTTCGAGCGTTTCACGGTTATAACGCTTCGATTTACAAATATCACAAGGCACGTAAACGTCTGGTAAAAAGTGCATTTCAACTTTTATTAGCCCGTCACCCTGACAAGCCTCACAGCGCCCGCCTTTAACGTTAAAGCTAAAGCGGCCCGGTTTATAACCACGAGAGCGAGATTCTTGCGTTGCGGCAAAAATTTCACGAATAGCAGTAAATATTCCTGTGTAAGTTGCCGGATTAGACCGTGGCGTTCTACCTATTGGGCCTTGGTCAATATCGATAACTTTGTCGAGTGAATCCAAACCAATAATTTCTTTATAGGGTGCAGGTACGTCGATGGTTGCACCATTTAAAGCAAGATGAGCAAGCTTATATAAAGTATCGTTTATAAGTGTAGATTTCCCTGAGCCTGAAACGCCAGTAATACAGGTCATCAAACCATTAGGAATGGTTAAGTCGACATTTTTTAAGTTGTTTCCTGTGGCGCCTATAAGTTTAATAACATTCTTTTTATCATAGGGAACGCGCACCTTAGGTATTTCAATGGCCTCTTTTCCGGATAGGTATCGTCCGGTAAGTGACTTTTCACAGGCTAATATATCGTTCACATCACCCTGAGCAATAATTTCACCACCATGAACACCCGCGCCAGGGCCAATGTCAATTACGTAATCGGCGGCGCGAATAGCGTCTTCGTCATGTTCAACGACAATCACTGTATTGCCTAAATCACGTAAATGGATCAAAGTTTTCAATAACCGTTCGTTATCGCGTTGATGCAAACCAATAGAGGGTTCATCTAAAACGTACATAACTCCAACTAAACCCGCACCTATTTGACTGGCTAAACGAATACGTTGAGCTTCGCCGCCAGACAAAGTACCAGAGGCACGTGACAAATTAAGGTAATTTAAGCCAACGTTGACTAAAAAACCTAATCGTTCACACACTTCTTTAAGTATTTTTTCGGCAATTTGCGCTTTTTGGCCTGATAACTTTAAATTTTCAAAAAAGGCTAGGGTGTCTGAAATAGACAATTCTGCAATATGAGTAAGCGGTGTATCGGCAATAAAAACATTACGGGCTTCCAGTCGTAAACGGCTGCCATTACAATCAGGACAATGTTGGTTATTTAAATATTTTGATAATTCGTCACGAACTGCGTTTGATTCCGTTTCACGGAAGCGCCGCTCCATATTATTGAGAATACCTTCGAATGGGTGCTTGCGAATAACTACGTCACCGCGGTCATTCATATATTTGAATTGGATTTCTTGTTTTCCACTACCACGTAGGATTAACTCTTGGTCACTTTTCGACAGTTTGTTAAAAGGGAGGTCGAGGTCAAACTCATAGTGATCAGACAAGGCTTGTAGCATTTGAAAATAATAGAAATTACGCTTATCCCAGCCACGAATTGCACCACCTGACAAACTGAGGTCTGGGCTGGTGATTACACGAGAAGAGTCAAAAAATTGCTGACTACCCAAGCCATCACACGTTTTACATGCACCAGCTGGGTTGTTAAATGAAAACAAACGAGGCTCAAGTTCTTGCATGCTGTAGCCACATTGTGAACAAGCAAAGTTAGCTGAAAATACTAATTCTTCGCGATCAGGTTCATCCATAAAGGCAACTTTAGCGGTGCCGGCGGTTAAAGCTAACGCGGTTTCAAATGATTCAGATAACCGAAGTTGAATATCGTCACGCACTTTCAAACGGTCAACAACAACTTCAATGGTATGTTTCTTATGTAGCGCTAATGTCGGTGGATCTGATAAGTCGCAAACCTCTCCGTCGATTCTTGCGCGAATGTAACCTTGTGAAGCAAGATTATCGAGTAACTTAATATGCTCACCTTTTCTATCTTGAAGAACGGGGGCAAGCACCATAACTTTTGTGCCTTCTTCAAGGGATAAAACTTTATCCACCATTTGTGAATTAGTTTGTGCTGCTAAAGGCTGGTTATGTGTAGGGCAACGAGGCTCACCAACACGTGCATAAAGTAGTCGTAAGTAATCGTAAATTTCAGTAATAGTACCAACGGTCGATCGGGGATTATGTGACGTTGACTTTTGTTCTATAGAAATAGCTGGCGATAACCCTTCTATATGGTCAACATCAGGCTTTTCCATTAAGGATAAAAACTGGCGGGCATAAGCCGAAAGTGACTCGACATACCGCCGCTGCCCTTCAGCGTATAAAGTGTCAAATGCTAATGAAGATTTGCCCGATCCAGAAAGGCCGGTAATAACGACTAATTTTTCTCTCGGAATATCTAGGCTGATATTTTTCAGGTTATGTGTTCTAGCACCACGTACTTCTATATTTTTCATAATACCAACATTAATAAGTGTATTCTCGAACAGCTAGGTTTAAAAGGCTAAAGGCTGGTCATAGATTGAAGATAATGGCTATTTCTTTATCTAAATCAATAACGCGACCTGCACGCTTTGTTAAACTTGCACTTCAAGAATTTCTCGCGATTCGGTAACCGCAGATAATTTTTTAATAAGAATCACAATGTACAAAAAACTATTTGTTCTCCAATCGCTAATAAGCGCTGAATGAGAACAAGCTTAATAGATTTGGTATAGCAATTCTTCGTAAAGTTTGAACCGAGCATTATTGCATAATAACTCAACAATAATCAGTATTAATCTCTGTTTTTGTTCAGGTCTTTGTCGTGATACTATAGCGCCGATTTTTGCTTTTTTTATGACACGTTTCGAGTATCCCATGAGTACTACAGGTTTAAATAGTATTGAGAAAAGAGCCGCATTTTCCTTAGCCGCCGTTTTTGGCCTAAGGATGCTTGGGCTTTTTATGATTTTGCCAGTTTTTGCCATTTACGGCGAACAACTGATCGGTTTTAGCCCAATTTGGATTGGCTTAGCTATTGGCGCCTATGGCTTAACGCAAGCCATGCTCCAAATTCCTATGGGTATTTTGTCAGATAAATATGGTAGAAAACCGATTATTTTATTTGGCTTAGTTATTTTCTTTTTTGGAAGTGTTGTTTCTGCAATGTCTGACACTATTTACGGCGTAGTTTTTGGTCGTGCTCTACAGGGAATGGGCGCTATTGCCAGTGCCGTTTTAGCCTTAGCCGCAGATTTAAGTAGAGAAGAACAGCGCCCTAAAGTTATGGCGACTATCGGTATGTTTATCGGTTTGTCATTCACTTTAGCTATGGTTTTTGGACCAATTGTTGCCCAAGCATTTGGTTTAAGCGGTTTGTTTTGGTTTACGGCTATATTAACCCTTTTCGCCATGGTGATGATCCAGTTCATGGTGCCAAACTCTGTGAATAAAGCGCCGAAAGGCGACAGTGTTGCTTTACCTGAACAGCTCAGTAAACTGATTCGTCACCCGCAATTAACACGCTTAAATTGGGGCGTATTCATTCTACATATGGCATTAACTGCATGTTTTATTACTTTACCTAAACAGTTTGTTGCGAGTGGTTTAGCCCTTGAACAACATTGGCAATTGTATTTGCCGGCGTTATTGGGGTCATTCTTTTTAATGGTGCCTTTTATGATCATGGCCATTAAAAAGCAAAAAGAAAAACAGATGTTCTCAGCGGCTATTTTATTACTTGCTGCCTCATTACTTTTATTATGGTATTTACCTCTTGGTTTTTGGACGTTAGTCGTATTGGTCGTGATGTTCTTTACGGCTTTTAATTATTTAGAAGCGACTATGCCGTCAATTTTATCTCGTATCGCTCCTGCTGGTGTGAAGGGTAGCGTAATGGGAATTTACTCGAGTAGTCAATTTTTAGGTGCGTTCACAGGTGGTATACTTGGTGGAGCTATTGCCAGTCAGTTTGGCGAACAAGCTATATTTCTCGTTATGTCGTTAATGACATTATTGTGGTTCTTTGGCGCAATAAGTATGAAACCACTGAAAAAGTCGAAAAACTATACCTTTTCAACGAGTATTGACTGTGAAGAGAAAGCCCACGAAGTTGCTGAACAGCTAATCAATTTCCCCGGTGTTATCGAAGCAACCTTAGTACAAGAAGAATCGGTTGTGTATTTGAAGGTTGACGACAAGCTCGTGAATTTAGTTGATATCAAAGCGGTTTTAAACCCTTAGTTTTTAAATAAAATATAATACTCACCGATAGCGTTTTTCACCATGCTATCGGTCTTCATGAATATTATCTATTACCCTCAATATATTTTAGGGACTCATCCTTAAAAAACAGCAATAACCTCATCACAAAGTTTATTAACGCCAACCATGAGTTCAACTTCATCATCAATAAACTTACCTAGCAAAGCTTTTGCCATGGGTGACGTTGGGGTGATAACAGTATAATGCCTTCCTTCTAGCTCACCACGAAAACCACCTGCCGCTGGCGCAATAAAAAACCAATGATTTTCATTGCTGTCTTGCGAGAGTTGCACCAAAGCTCCTAATGAAATGGGCATGCTTTCATCAAAATATCGAAGAACTAACTGTGTAAGTGCTTGCTTCGCTTTCTGGATTTCTGCGACACGTCGAGATTGCCCTTCTGCCAAATAACTTGCTTCAATAGCAAGGGTATCGTATTGGGTTTCCGCTACCGATTGATCGTCAGTTGCCGCAAGATGAGCGTTATTCGCTGCAATTATTGTCGCAGATAACTCTTGCTCTAAATGGGAAAGTATATCGCTAAGGATTTGTTTTTTATTCATCTAGCTTAGGATACGTGTTTAAGATTTTTAGTAAATAAATTTCTAATCTGACAGGTGTCAAAATAGTACTTGAGTTTTAAGTCATAAACGACTATTTTATAGGTGACTGGTTTGACCATTAAACGATTTTGATAAAGTGAACAATTATGACCAATAGCGATACTCAGAGTAATAACAGTGCATTTCCAAATTTATTAGCCCCTTTAGATTTAGGGTTTACTACGCTAGCAAATCGAACGTTAATGGGGTCAATGCACACTGGTCTTGAAGAAGAAAAAGGTGGCTTTGATAAATTAGCTGCTTTCTATGAAGCTCGAGCGAAAGGTGGTGTTGGTTTAATTGTTACTGGTGGTATTAGCCCTAATGCGCGTGGGCGACTTACGCCATTGGGCTGTGAACTAAGTAAATTTTGGCACGTGAATAAACATAAAAAAATTACCCGTGCCGTTCACCAGTACCCAACAAAAATCTGCTTACAGTTGCTTCATGCCGGTCGTTATTCTTATCACCCTTTTAGTTTTGCACCAAGTAAAGTTAAGTCTCCTATAAACCCGTTTACACCGTCAGCAATGTCAGTTCGACAAATTAACGGAACGATTAAAGATTTCGCTCATTCAGCTTCATTAGCACAAAAAGCGGGCTATGATGGCGTAGAGATTATGGGATCTGAAGGTTATTTAATTAACCAGTTTTCGTGTGTACGTGTTAATAAAAGAACCGATGAGTGGGGCGGTTGTGTTGAAAATCGTATGCGTTTAGCGATTAATATAGTTAAAGCCGTACGCGCAAAAGTAGGTGATAAATTTATTATTATTTTTCGCCAGTCGATGCTTGATTTGGTCGAAGGTGGCAATAGTTGGGAAGACGTCGTTACTATGGCTAAAGCCGTAGAAGCGGCGGGTGCTACGCTAATTAATACCGGTATTGGTTGGCATGAGGCACGGGTACCTACTATTTCTACTTCAGTACCACGAGCGGCCTTTACCTGGATCACAGAAAAAATGAAGCAAGAAGTTTCTATTCCACTGGTAACGACAAACCGAATAAACACCCCTGAAGTGGCAGAAGAAGTGTTATCAAAAGGACATGCCGATGTTGTTTCAATGGCGCGTCCATTTTTAGCTGATGCAGAATTTGTTAAAAAAGCGATTGAAAATAAAAGTGATGAAATTAATACCTGTATAGGCTGTAATCAAGCCTGTTTAGATCATGTGTTCCAACAAAAACGTGCTTCCTGTTTGGTCAACCCAACGGCTTGTTACGAAACGGAATTAATGTTTGACAAAGCAAAACAAAATAAACGCATTGCCGTTGTTGGTGCAGGGCCTGCAGGTTTAGCCTTTAGTGTTTATGCCGCGCAGCGAGGTCATAAGGTTGAAATTTTTGATCGTGCGAGTGAAATTGGTGGCCAGTTTAACTTTGCAAAACAAGTGCCTGGTAAAGAAGAGTTTTATGAAACCATCAGGTATTTTAATAAACAAATTAGTTTACTTGGTATTAAAGTTCATTTGTCCACTGAAGCTACAGCTGATGATTTAACTCATAATGGTTTTGATGAAATCGTTATTGCTACTGGCATTTTACCGCGAAAACTTGATATTGAAGGCATCGAACATGAAAAAGTAAAAAGCTACTTAGATGTACTTCGTGACAAGCAACCTATCGGTGAAAATGTTGCGATTATTGGCGCGGGTGGTATTGGCTTTGATGTGGCGGTTTATTTGGCAGAAGAACATGAAAAGTCGCCATTAGTAGATGATAAAGCACAGTGGTTGAAAAACTGGGGAGTTGATCAAAGCTACCAAAATAATGGTGCCTTATCGGATAAGTCGACCGGTACTAATATTGAAAGAACGCCACGAAATATTCATTTGTTACAAAGAAAGTCGAGCAAGGTGGGGGCTGGTTTAGGAAAAACTACAGGCTGGATTCATCGAGCAACCCTGCAAAAAAATGGCGTAAAGATGTTAGCGGGAGTCAGTTATAAGAAAATAGATGACTCGGGCTTAACGATTGAAATTGACGGTAAAGAGCAAGTACTTGATGTAGACAACGTTATTATTTGTGCAGGACAAGAATCTCAGCGAGGTTTATACCAACAATTAGAAAGTAATAAAGGGGTTGAGCAAGGGCTGCATTTAATTGGTGGTGCTAAAGTTGCTGCAGAATTAGATGCTAAAAGAGCTATTCGCCAAGCAGCGGAGTTAGCCGCCATTATTTAATTGAAATTTATTAGCCCGTTGAAAACTCGGTAAAATAAAGTTGAAATTAAGCCACTCTTTTCAAGGTCAACTGTTATGCTAATACATATTAGCATAACGTTGACCGATAAATATAAGAGTAATTATGTCTGTATTTCTTAAACCTGCGATCTCACTGTCGAATGCTTTACGCTTTAAAGCAAAATTTATTTTATTAGCTTGTATCTTCTTTTTTCCTATTCTTATTGGTTCCGCGTGGATAGTACAAGAGCAAAATGCATTAATAGCACAATATCAACAAGAGCTTTTAGGGCAGCTCCAAATTCAACAAACGGTAGCTTTAGAGAAAAATATTGCTAACACCCGCATCGATAAATCTTCATTGTCGTCAGTAAAAAATAAGATTTCTGACCTAGGCTCATCACAATATATTTCATCATCAGCTTTATCAAAAGTATGGCAAACGTTACTTGATAGCGATGAAGAAACTCAGACCAATAGTTACGTAAAAGTTTATGAGCAGAGTTTATCCATAAGAGAAAATATTGCTGCCTTAAGTGGCTTGACTCGAGAAGGCGATGCGATGGCCTTCTACTTTGCGGAAGCAAGTAGTCAGCGCATTCCTGCCTTATTAGAATACATAAAACGTATGCAGGCGCTGAGTGATCATATAATCACTAATGGTTTTGATGCAGAAAGCTATACTTTGGTTGTCGCGTTAGATAAACGTATCGATGAACTACAAGTTCAATTGGCAAAAACAATTAGCCAACTTAAACGAGTTGCTCAGCAAGAACTATCGGCCTTTTTACCAAAATATACCGAGTTAAATAAGCAGCTAGACGATTACCAGCAGACATTGCATCAGCAGATGATCGACCCTGATGATATTTCATTGAGTAAAAACCAAGCAACGGCGTTTGCTAACAAAATTTATAAACAGACAGAGTCATTACTCAATACCAGTGATCAATTGTTATTAACCCGTATTCATCACCTTAATGACATGAGCGTGCAAGCATTGTGGATACTCGCCATCGTACTTACTCTGGTTATTCTACTGATCAGCTATTTATTAATGGGCATTTATCATTCTTTAATTAATAACGTTAATGCGATTAATCAAGCGGCAAAGTATTTGGGTGATGGTGATTTTTCACAAGATTTACATGTTCGAGCTTCTGATGAATTAGGAGATATCGCGAAAAATTTTAGTCAAATGCAGCAGAAGATACACCAGCTATTATCTGCTTTTTCCAGCGATATTAATACGCTACGCGATTCGGCGAATAATATTCACCAATTAACCGACAACATGGAGCAGAATATTGCTCAACAACAGAAAAATACGCATAGCGTGGTGCAATCTATTAATGAAGTGAATGGTTCGGTGCAGGTTATTAGTGAAAGCACTACTGCCACACAAGAGTTAACTCAGCAGGCAAGTGAACACGCGAATCAAGGAAAAGATATTATCACTGGAACTGCGCAAACAATTATTGAAATATCAG
>Ga0209395_1004800_pt1 | contig 15606 bp, 11 predicted proteins | sample GOMGulsemesocosm_3_FD_184635 | JGI IMG/M metagenome (GOLD analysis project Ga0209395, IMG submission 184635) | Methane-oxidizing microbial communities from mesocosms in the Gulf of Mexico - GOM9D Gulf of Mexico (SPAdes) (version 2) | ecosystem: Environmental > Aquatic > Marine > Cold seeps... | reverse complement strand
ACCAAATAGGGTTTCATATGGCGTGGCTCGCGTTGAAACCGGGTAGGTTGCTTGAGCCTTAGAGCGATTTAAGGCCTAGACGAATGATTGTCACTCTTCTTCGGAAGAGATACAAAACCCGGCTTATGTGGTCAACTCACATATTCAAATAAAAAGCCTCTACAGTAATGTAGGGGCTTTTTATCAACAGTTTCCAATCTTTTTCATAATGACAGCTAAATTTTAAATATTTTCATATAAAGTCACTATATTCAAAACTGCTTTCTTAATTGAAGTCCAAAATACCGATCGGCACTTCGCGGAACTTGATAGCGAAAGCCATCACCACTGTAACTCGTATAATAAGATTCATCCGTTAAGTTTTTTCCAATTAAAGCAATGTGAAAGTTATCATCGTCAAACGAAAATTTGATGCTGGCATTTAGTATTGAAAAGTCAGGTAGCACAACCTCAGGATTAAACTCTCCGGTATTAGTTGGTAAAGTAGCTTTTTGCTCATCGGTGGATACGTATGAGGAATCGAAAGTGATATTAATCTCTTCAAATTCTATGAAGTAATTTAACGATATCATGTACTTTAAATCAGGAGAGAAGGGTACGTCTAGACCAGAACGGTCGGTACACTGCTCACCCACTGGACAGAAAAATTGATCAATTGTCGCGTCCGTTCTGGCAATCCCCGTTATCAGTTTTAACTGCTCGGTTACTTGCAACACGAAATCTATTTCGATACCTTGTGTCGAAACATTACCGGCATTGGTTAAGCGAGTGATAGTTACGCCGGTAGAATTATCGAAGTTGTTGGCTTGAAAGCCTTTTATTTCAGTACTGAAAATGGCTAAGTTAAATAAAAGTTTATTTGACGCATATTTATAACCCAATTCAAAGGCGTTTGATGTTTCTTCTGCTATAGGCAGTGTATCGTTAGGCGCCATATTATAATATACATTAAACCCCGGCCCTTTATAGCCTTGAGACCATGTGCTGTATACCATGCCAGTATCACCGAAGTTATATTGGCCCCCTAACTTAAATGAGGTATTGGTATTGTTGGCGCCACCAATAAAATTGGTGTTTTCTATAGCTGGTCTAACGCCTACCCCTCGACGACCATAAATATCATTGCTTATTCGAGTATGGATAAAATCTATTTGATCATCAGTGTAACGAAAACCAAAGAGCAAAGTTAGCTCATTTGAAATATGATATTTGGCGTCTGCAAACAATGCCCAGTTATTAAATTCGGTGCTCATATTTGCAGTTGCACTAACGATATCGTTGGCATTACAACTTAAGTCTTCACTGGAAATAAAGTCTGCTACGTGTTGTAGATCTGGATCTACAAACGATAATTCAGTCGATAAGAAATGTGATATTGCTTGATTAAATTGGCCATTATTATTTTGACAGCTAGCATCACGAGTAAAGCTACGCTCAGAATCTATTTTCCAAATAAAAGCACCCACTAACCAATTGAAGTTATTTTCTAAAGGTGAAGCAAGTCTCAGTTCCTGCGATAGCTGATGCCAAGTTTGTGACCCTATGTCGTGTAACTGAAATGGCACATCAAACACCGCTTCTATTGAATCACCGGCAATAGAAGTAAAGTCGCCTTCTCGATATTCAATGTTGTCCCAGTCTCGATAAGCAGTTATTGAAGTTAAGGTATAGTCATCCCATTGTTTAGTAAACTGAAGTGAAAATGACAATGTATTATCAAGGGTTCGCGAGTTATAATCATGATCAATCCTACGTTGAGATAAATCAAAATCAGCAATACCATTCACAATACCATTACTATTAGGTACTGCTGTTGACTCTGGGTTTCGTCCACTAGGTAATCCCTCAATATCTGCACAACAGTTATCGTTGGAACGAGAATTTTCAGCAATGAATAATAAGTTACTATCATCAGCTGCATCTACGTCGAGCATTAACCTTAAGCCATGTTTGTTGTAACCATTGATTTGTTGATTATTGTAAACATTGTATAGATTGCCATTATAATCAGCTTTGAATGCTACAAAACTTGCTGCAACATTATCATTAATATCGCCTTGTACCTTTGCTTTTAATCGGTATTCATTACCTTGATGCATAGTGAGCTCAGCCATGCTTTCAAGATCACTTGAAGGGCGTTTTGTTGTGATATTTACTACACCAGCAGATGCGTTTTTACCAAATAAAGTACCTTGTGGTCCTCTTAGCACTTCAATTCTTTCCACATCATACATTTCAGAAAAAGTCTGTCCGGAACGACTAAGCACTACGCCATCAATCACAGTAGAAACACTAGGCTCAGCGGCTATACTAAAAGAAACGGTTCCAATGCCCCTGATGGTAATTGCTGAGTTTCGGCTGGTGGTGCCTTTTTTGAAACTAACTGAGGGTACGAGGTTTTGTAGGTCTTCAAAATTATTAGAAAAAGATGCATCAATTTGTTTACTACTGAGAACTGAAACGGCTATAGGCACTTCAGATAATCGTTCCACACGTTTTTGAGAAGTCACAGTGATGACTTCTATGTTATTTTCTATTTCACTTTCGTGTAGCATTTCTTGTGATTGTACTGCCAAACTATATATTATCAGTGATGAGCCGAATACAATGAACTTTTTTTTGGGCCTTTGCATTATTTTCCCATAAAATTTAATCCTTAAATCATAGTATTGACTATATTTAAAGATTCATCAGGTAAATTGTAAACTTATTAAATGCAACTATCGATAATAGCTATAATTTCTTGTATACAGCAAGAATCAATTATTAAATAACAACTTGAGAGTCTTGCTCAAAAACGTGAATGGATAGGTAGTAATATGTTGAAGTGGTTGACTATATTAGTGTTGCTTTTGATTACAACTATAACTACAACTTACGCTGAGCAAATTCGCATAAGCATACCTACGGTGAGTGATAGTCCAAACCAACATCTTTTTTATCATGAACTTCTCTCCCTAGCGATTAAAGACATTGGCCATACTCCTATATTAACTGTCAGTGATGTACCTCAACTTAGAATTAAGCAATATCTGGATAATGGTGAAATTTCTATTTACTGGATGTTAGAAACACCAGAAAGAAATTTACGATATATACCGGTTGAAGTCGGTATAACTAATGGTTTGATAGGCCAAAGGATATTGCTAATTAAAAACGGAAACCAGAAGATTTACGATCAGGTCAAAAGTCTTAAAGACTTTCGAAGTTTGGGGTTGGTTGGCGGTATGGGACTAGGTTGGTTTGATGCATCGGTTTGGCAAGCCAATAATTTACCATATAAAGAATATACAGGTAATTGGAAATCGATTTTTAAGATGACGGCAAATGGTAGAGAGTTTGATTATTTTGCTCGAGGAATTAATGAAATCACATTGGAACACAAGCAGTATCCTGAACTGCAGATAGAAAATCAGTTGTTATTTATTTATGACCGTGATTTTCGCTTCTATCTAAGCAAAGCGGGTTTAAATTCAGGGAAAAAGTATGAAACGATTATTTCTTTAGCATTAAAAACAGCTAAAGAAAGTGGTTTGATTAAACGGTTAGTAAACAAGTATTGGAGCAAGGAAATAGAATTACTGAACTATGAAAAGCGAATAAAAATCAATTTATCTCTCCCCCATCTGCAGTCAAAAATTTCTCAATAAGTCATTAAGCTATATTCTTTTCTAACGGTAGCATCTTAACTATTTTGTCTTCTCTTTAGTGATGTACCGACTAAAATACATAGAATGAACTTGATTAAATATCAAACTTAGTTGCTGGTCACCTGCAGGCGTGAGTTAAGTTATGTGCTAACACATATACTTTAGTAACCGCTTGTTCTACTTATACTTGCAGCAAGTGTATATATCAAGCGGTATACTCAAAGCGTTTTAAATTATATTCTACATACAAATCTGCTGCACCTTTGAGAGTGCCTTATTTATTTTTACTACCAAATTAAAACTTTACTAATGTGTTTTTATCAAGACAGCTGCGATGTTTAATTAATTCACCATGGATGAATTCTTTGATGCTTTTCTTAAAGCACGTAGGGGCATTTAAAGCGACAAAGTGCGGAGAGTCTATTATATCAATGAAACTAACCTGACCTGCATAAGCTAATTCTCTTGCATGTTTTTTTGCTGCGCTATAATGCGTTTTAGGGTCTAACGTTCCATGTAAAATTAATGTTTTAGGCAATTTAGTTGGTAGTTTTGCATAATGAATATCTTTATCATAAGTCGGCATACTATTCTCAGCAATAAGCTGAGGTAGCGGGCTGGTAAACAAAAGGTTTTCAGCTTCCTTAATAACCTCAGTTTTAGTTCTTTCTGGTCTTAAATTATTTTCAGAGGCGGTAATAACCTGAACCAATGGTATTGAACTACCATAATTTGTATAACCTCGATTAAATTTATCATAATAGGTAGTTATAGCGGCTGTAGAACTTATCAAACGGGTTGCATCGCCTATAGAAAGAGAGTAAATAATATTAGGTATACTATTTCTTAGATGAGGAATATCTAACATAATACCTAATACTCTAGCTAAAGGTGTATCGGGTAACTCTTTTGAAAAGTCTTTAAGGGATTTATTTTCTTTTATAAAGCTAGCTAATTGCTGCTTTAATTGAACTGAATTTTGTCCGGAGCATAATGTACTAGTTTGGCATTTATCAAGTAATGTTTGCCCCACCAGATTTACTACTTGAGAACGATTACTTAGATCAAAGTCCTTATCATTTTGCATTGGCACCAGCGAGTCCAAAATAATGCCATCTAACTTGGCATTATCTAATTGAGCCAAACGTAAAGTTAGTTGAGTTCCATAAGATATGCCATAAACAAAACGTTCACCGTTTTTACTCAGCTTATTGATAAGTAAGCGTAAATCTTTTGCAGCATTGGTTATATTGAATGACTTTACATAATTGAGGTTTGAATACATGTGTGAAAAACATGTTCCCCACTCTTTACCTACTAGGTGCTTACCACCAATAGAGTTTACTGACTCTTCGGGACAAATGGTACTTGAAGCTCCGGTACCCCGATGATCGGGGATAAAGATATCAAAATTTGGAAATGAAGTTCGGTACAGATCAATTATAGAATAAAAGCTAGCACCTGACTCTCCAGGTCCTCCAGCAATTAACCAAATAGAGCCCGTTCTATTTTTTAGCGAGGGAAATTTACGAACAAATAATTCAATAGTTTCAGTATCGTTATCCTGATACGTTAATGGTGATGTTACTGTGATACATTGAGATGATTTCAGTTCGGGCAGTAACTCGGCATCAATACAGCTGCTAAATTCATTTGCTGATATCGTGTTGAATGCAAACAAACAACTTAAAAGTATAAGAATTCTCATATTTTTCCTTTTTAGAAACTAATTTATTTAGATGGTCTATCTGTAATTCATACCAGCAGATAAATATAATATTTAATAGAATAAATTAAACAATTCCATAGAGTTATATTAAATTGTAGCGATAGATTTTATAGTTTGTAGTATATGGTAATTTTCAGACTGTACACCTGTCCTTTAGGACAGGGGCAAGTATTTAGCAGTTACAGGTGATCTATTAAGCGACAATTAGCCCGTATCGGATGGCTATTGCTATAGCTTGTGAGCGGTTTTTTACATCTAATTTATTGAAAATATTTGTAAAATGAAATTTTACTGTACGTTCAGATATAGCCAGTTGATAAGATATTTTTATATTACTTTTTCCTTGTTTAGCCCAATTCATAACTTCTAGTTCACGTTTCGATAAGTTAGGTGTTTGTACGCGATTACGCTGATATTCTCCTGTTCGATTAAACACTTCATGTACATGAGGTGCAATATATTCGAGTAGTTGAAAGTGATGGGGTTTAATACTGTTCTCGTTCATTACTAAGGATATAATTGTCGAACCTACTTTCGTTTTGACTAGTATGGATAAACCGTGTTGGCCAACATGTTTTTGCGAAATGTTTTTAAAATCAGCATTAACATGCTCGGCTTGACTCGTTGCATGATACCAATCTACTGCCGAATTTGTTTTTAATATAGCTGCGAGAACAGGATCTTGATTATAAAACTTACGCTGAAAGTAAATATCTTGCCACTCTTTAGGCAGGTTTTGAGTAAAGATTTGTTGCTTAGCTATTAATGAAAACTCAACATTGGTATCTATTGCGATAGTGGCAGCTTGAAAAGGGATCACGTTTTTTATTTTATTTAATACATTGGTAATATCGGGCGACTCACTGCTCGCTTTGATACACGTATCAAGTATCTCTAATAATTTTATTAAGGTGTTTTTATCTTCTATCATTTTCATATTTTTTTAGTAATATTTTCTACCTAAAATGGTGACTTGGACTAAATTTATTAATCTCATTATCTTCTCTATTTTATTTATACAGAGCTAATTAAGCAGTACAATTTCTTTTTTAAAGGATACCATTTTAGAAAACAGCAAGGTGTTCTTCTCAAGCAAGATATCACTAACTCTTCCCATGTGTTTTTCAGGTGCTAAATACAAAACACTTGAAGACGAATTAATATCGAATTGCCAAAGCTTACCTAGGCTGTCGGTAATTAAAATATTGTTGTTTTTACCTTGAAATAACGAAAACGATTTAGCTTCTTTGAAGTCAGTTACTGGCAATAACGAACCATCAACTATTTGGTTTAATACTAATTTATTATCAATGACAAATAAGTCACCATGATCTGTAAGTAGTGCTTTTTGACTAGCGCCAATATGCAGGGTCTCCTGATCCAGACTGTCAAAATTAAACAGTTTTATCGCGTATTGGTTGTTCTCAATAACCTTAAGTAGTAGTTGGCTTTCACCACTGGCGTGATAGATATCTACAACATCGAAAGGAACTTTTATTGGAGTAAGTTCGCCGTTAAGCTCGAGTAAACTTAATCCTCTAGCTGAGTTAACAATAATTAAACTGCCATCTGGTGACCAAACAAAGCTATTTACTTCTTTATCTGCAGGAAAATAACTTAATTGATTTGGCGTACTGTTCGCCTCAGTCGAATTTAGCAACCATACCTGGCTACTGCCACCTCTATTTGATATGAAAGCTATTTGATCGCCCTTAGGCTGATATTTTGCGTCATGCTCGTTAACGGTGCTGCGGGCGAATATCTGCTGCTTTGTCACTATATTACTTGGCTCTTGTGAGCCTTCAATTTTGCGCCAGCTTAATTGTCCAATATCAGGATCAAACGTCCCCATTGCCGCAACTATGCTATGGGCTTGCGGGTGATATCTCGGGCCATAGATATTTTGCATCGCAGGGAAGTTGTATTCGGTTAACTGGCCGTTGAGGTCTACAGTATAAAGAGATTTTCCCGCAGAAGTTATTAAGCTTTCTTGATGAGGATGCCAACTTAAGCGCCAATACTTATTGTGTTTATGCATATCATCTGGTTTTAACGGTGTAACGGTAGTTTCAATTGTTACAGGATCAACAAGCACTAAACTAAAATTATGTATCGCATCAAATTGCGACAAAGCCAGTAAATTTAAATGGCTTGAATAATCTAACGAATAAAGCGATTCTTTTTGAGGAGTATAAAGTGTGCTTATTTTATTGTCGGTTAATGTCATGCTTAAGAGGCTGTCTTGATCACCCTCTCTACTAAAAAAGGCAATACTTTCATTATCTAACCAAACGGGTGAATGATAATCCTTATTTTCACAACTCAGTATTTCTCTGGTTGATTGTGGTGACGATTTTGCCAGAACAAAAGATAATGCTCTTAGCTCTTCACAGCCTTCTAAAACCTGATGTTTACTGCAATGGGTCACACTTGAAAATACTAATTGTGAACCATCTGGAGACCACCTAGGTGTACCATATATTCCTACTTCTTCGGTTAATAAGTACTCTTTGTTATCTAGTGTATCCTTTGCCCACAGCTGATTTTCACAACTACCAGCATAGCGCTGAAAGGCAATGTAACGTCCATCGGGAGAATAACTTGGTTGTAGTTCTTTGTTGTCTGTTGCAGTTAAAGGAGTGAGCTTAGCAATATTAAGCTTGTCTTCTGACATCAGTTCTTGGTAAGTAAACAATGAAATTATGATTAATATTGCAGCTGAAATTAAAATCCAATGCTGAGAAATAAAAACGTTATTTACTAAAGCGCGCTCTGTTTCTTGCTTTGCTGATTTTTCTTGATGATTGATATTTGCCAATTCAGTCTGCCAATTAACATCTGTGAGTAAGCTATAACCCACTTTAGGGTGAGTTGAAATTACTCGCTGTGTTTTAGCATCATCATTAAAGGCTTTTCGTAACTGAGCAATACAACGCTGAATAGCATTAGAGCCGACAACAGTGTCAGGCCATACTTTATTTAATATCACATCATGGGGAACGACCTGTCCTTGATTTTCTGCAAGAATGAGTAAAACTTGCAGTACCTTTGGCTCCATAGAAAGAATATCGTCTTGAGCAACAATTTGTGAACGTGCCATATCAATGCGGTAGTTACCGACATAAAACTCAATCACTAAACTTCCCCTAAAAGCGATAACTTAATAAAAGCTAAAAGCGCAGTATACCTATCCAAAATATTTACGCTATCTAAAACCTTCAATCGTTAATAAATCTCATTAATAGCCCAATGTGAACACCAATACTATTAATTTATAGAATTAATTATCAGAAAAATTCCTCTCTAACTTATTGATATTTATGCCATCAGCTTTTCTGTAGCTTTTTATCAGGCTCGCTACATTGAGTTGCCTAGCTAAGTGATGAAAATGAAGCGAAGAAATAATTAACGGAGAACAATACCCTGATGAAAAAAGTCTATTTAATGCTAATAACGGCAATTTTAATGTTTAGTTCAAATTTCGCTAAGGCCGAAGAACCTGAATTTTTATCAATCACAAAGGTGAAAGATAACGTATATAACTTGCACCTAAATGTAGGTGTTGTCGTTGGGAGAGAATATGTTGTACTTATTGAATCTGGTTACGGTGAATATAAAGATTCAAATAACAAAATCTTAGCTGCGGTTAAGTCCATTACAGATAAGCCCATTAAATATGTTATTAACATGCACTCTCATGGCGACCATAGCGGTGGTAATAATTTTTTTGCCGAACGTGGTGCTACCATAATCACGCAAAAAAATGTGATATACAGCGGAGAATTTAAAAGTAAATACCCTAAAAGTAACTCGATTAGCTTTGAAAAAAGTTTTGAATTAAACCTAGGCAATGAAGTGATTGAAATTGAACACATGATTTCACACACCTTTGACGATGGTATTGTTTATCTAAAAAACAGCAATGTGCTATTTGTCGGTGAAAACTACAAGCCAAATTACCTAACTTATTTAGGCATGTTTGGCTTGGAAAGCTTTAATACTTGGGGAAATAAGGCATTAACAAAGCTCGATAACAATACCATAGTGGTACCTGCTCACGGTAAAACACTGCGTAACAAACAAGAGCTAATAGCCTACAGAGCTACTTACAAAGCTTGGTTTGATCGAATAAAAAGTTTATACCTGCAAGGAAGAACAGCTAACGAGATGAGCAAAGATCAACTGGCGCTTAGCTTCGTGAACAAACTAAATTTAGACAACAACCCAGAACATCACAGCAAATTTTATCAAAGCAGCATTGACGGACTTATTCGTTTTGAAATGGATAATTCAATAAAACTAACTGTAACTCAAATGCAGGATTATGTCGGTAGTTATCAACTCGCGAATAAAGAAGACATTCAAGTTGAAATTCTTGCTGGGCGTTTAGTCGCTAAGCAGAAAAATAGTTTCATCAGCTGGCTTAAACCAATCGCCCAAGACAAGTTTGAGTCTATGACCTTTTACGGCGAGCACATTTATTTTTCACGTAATAAGGCTGGAGATATTACTACGGTCAAAGCGTCATTTCCGAAAAAGACACATTACCAAGATAGATTAACTGGCCAGTGGTCAAAAATTGAAAACTCATCTAGCTAATAACATTACTAAAGGAAAGAAACATGTATAAATTTTTATCACTAAGCCTACTGTTTATCGGGATGATACTAAGCTCAAGCGCTAGTTTAGCCGAAGAAGAACCTAAAATAACTACAACCAAAATTAATGATAATTTTTGGGTATTACATGGGGGCAATGGTCTTGGTGCAAATGTTGGCATGAGCATAGGTGAAGATGGCATAGTCTTAATAGACTCAATGAATGTAGGCAAAGGTAAGCTGTTGATAGAAGAAATTCGTAAAATTTCAGACAAGCCGATTAAATATGTCATTAATACTCATGATCATAGAGATCACAGGGGAGGGAATGAAGATTTTGTCGCCTTGGGTGCCACCATTATTTACCCTGATTACCTAAAACATACCGGATACTCAGGTGCTAGCAGAGATATTCAATTTAAAGATAAAATGACTTTCAGTGCTAACGGTGAAGTATTCACCTTGTATCATGTTAAATCTCATACTTGGAACGATGTTATCGTTCACATGAAAAATAATAATGCGGTTTTTACTGGCGACAACCATGCTACCAGTTGGGGGCCAAATATTGGTGTCATGGGGTATCAAGGGCACCGCATAGTCTTTGATCTTGTCTTAGACCTAGCTAATGATGACACCTTAGTTGTACCTGGTCATAAAGCACTTGCCGATTTGGATCACATCAAAGCCTTTGATGCCAAAACCAAAGAATGGTTTCAGCATGTAAGAGTTTTAAATAAAGCAGGTATGAGCTCAGAAGAAATTGTTAAACATGAAAAAACAGTGGCTTTGTTTACTTGGTTTCACGGTGGAAGTTTTCCTGATTGGTTAAGACCAGATCGTCAGCTAGCTAGAGTACAAAGCACAGTTTTAGTCGATGCTAGTAACCTTTATGAAATGAGCACAAATCAGTTACAAAGTTACTTAGGTAATTATTTACTTAGCGACGGTAGCAAAGTCACAGTATTTGCCGATGATACCGGTGCTTTCGCGAAAAAAGATAAAACATTTATCGCTAATTTATTAATAAAGAGCCCGAGTAAATTTGATTTTAACGGCTGGGATGATAAAGAGAATTTAACGTTTAAAGTAAATAAACAAGGAGAAGTTGAAAAACTAAGCTTTAACGTAAATGGTGTTGAACAGTTTAGTGCAGTAAAGCAATGATGGAATTGGGCAATATTGCCCTTAACTTTATTAGCTGTTAGAAATAGGGGGAGCCTCAGGATGACCGTATGGCTATTAATTGACATCAATTGGTAAGTTCTCCCTTACAATGTTATGAGCTATCTATAGACTGAGAGGTAATTATTTCTTGATATTTTTTAGCTCTTTGAATTGCATAAATTGATAATAAGCAAGGTTTCAAAGAAGACTATTAATTAAGATAAAGCTAATTAATATATGAGAAAACGACCCTGTAACAAAATCTGTGTAACTGCCTATCATTAATACCCATATAGAGTTTAGGATAGGTAGAATATATAATGTCATCAGTTCAGGCTATCATCTTTGCTTTCATAGAGGCGAATCTCTGCACTAATCACATTATACAAATCAAATTTGTTCGTTGTTATTGTTCTTGGGACAGGGGCATTGTTCAATTTTTTTGCACCGCGAGTAATTTTGATAGTGGCTCAAAGCAACGAGCGTAGCACCTAAAACTGTTAGTAATTTTTCACCACTCTCGCCAAGGTAACTTTCACCGAGCATAACTGCCCCAATTAAACAAACTAAACCAAGCAGTCCTATCGTAACAATTGATGGTGTTTTGTGCTTTTTACAACCTAACATTAACGCGTAAAGACTAATAGGTATAACTGCTACCACCATCCAAAAATGAAAAGCTTCCCGCTCTAAGGGAATAATCGCGAGGTTAGGTAATAATACTACTAAAAAAGGTATAACTAAGCAGTGTAAAGCGCATAAAAAAGACAAGCTAATCGCCATTTTGTCTGATGAAATTAATAGTGTTTTCATTTTTACCCTTTCAAATTTTCAATAAAGTTTCAAAGTAAGCAGGTATTGCAAATGCAATTCAGCTCTATGTGAGGAGATAATAATTGGTAACCGAACTGCGCAGCACTGATATTGAGTTCAGACAACTTTTCTGGCTCAAGTTTTACTTCATCTACGCGTTGGCATTGATGACAAAACAATAATTGTGAAGTTCTATGTGGCGGCCCATTGATAATATCAGCACAAGCCACATACTTATTAGCAATGTTTATCTTATGCACTAGCTGACATTTCTCTAAAAAAGCTAAGATCCTATAAATAGACATAGGAGCAATCGTTTGCTGAAACTGTATTTCAACTAGCTCAATTAATTCGTAAGCTGAAACCGCTTTTTCTACCTGCAACAATGCCGATAAAACTAGCCTTCTCTTGCTTGTAAATCTCATACCTTGTTGACGACATTTTTTTTCGGCTTGTATAAGATTTGCTTGAATGTTCTCCATAATTAGCTAATAAAATCTAATGTAAGTAGTAAGCGTCGTGTATTTATAGAAGAGACAGGCGAGCGATGAACTAAACCTGCTTGCTCATTATTGTGCCAATGCTCACCTTTGAGTAAGGCGATATCGCCACATGATAGTTGTTCAATTTTTCCTTCTGGCTTTATTACCCCTGAATTTGTATCAGTTAATCCATTATTACGACTGCCTAATTCACCTCTATTAACATCACTGTGTTTAAGCCACTGAGTACCAGTACCATACAAGGTTGATATAAGTCTGCATGGAACCTTATCAACATGGAACCTAGGACACATAGGTTGATCAATTATTTTGAGCCGCAATCCTACGTTTTTTAATTCAAAAAGGGTGCAGAACATATCTACTAATAAAGTGATGTGCTCGCAGAGCGAGTGACTTTCTTTAACACCATCAAAACAGTCAGAAATGCGATCAAAGGCATCGTTTGGAGCTAAGATTATTTCGGTACTAAAGCTAGGTTTTTGAGTCATGAGGCTTTCAATACTTTGCGTAATACTATCAGTTAATGAAAGTCTCCAAATAGCCAAATTCACGTCGTCTCGGTAGATATCTGTTAAAACGCTCGGCGACTCTGATTGACTAAAAATTCGATATTTTAAATCACTGTTGATGATTGGGCTTGGAATTGGCTGGTTCAAAATATTTCGGTATCCATAACATTACGTATCTTAAAGCTAGGTTGGCTAAAAACTTATAATGAATCTAGTAAGTAATTCGAATACTTTAGTGTGATATTATCACAAAATCAAGTTGTAAATTAAAAATGTGGGGATTATATGTTTAAGACTATTTAAAGTTTTAGGATGTAGAGCCCTTTGTTTAAGGGGTTGTGTACGTCATGTTATGTTTTTTCTCAGATTTGAAATATGAGTCATGTTGTTTTATTTATATTTTTAGTGTTTTATTATGTTACTTTATATCGTAAGTTACTGCTGAGGGGAACTTGTTTTCTTAATGTACTTGTTCCAATAAAAAGCCTCTACATTGCTGTAGAGGCTTTTGGACTTTCTTAAGGTTCTTTTTTTAGCCACACACTATCATTGGCGGTGTTATTGCTGATTAACACTAAGCAATAGCAGTATTTGTTTCTGCAATTGCACCTGTCCCTAATTTTATACGCTTGGTATAATATCGTTCAAAGGCCAAACAAATCATCAACCAAGCTAGAATAAAGTTGTTTATAATCATGGCGGCAGACGTGAAAATGTATGGCCTATAAACTAAGGTATAAGTCGATAATAAAATAATGAGCATTATCGAAATTAATCGAACTAGGGTTTGGTTGATCAAATTAACTTGTTTGTTATGTAACGACCATGCCAGCACGCTTATTAAGCTTATGGTAAAACAGATTAATGCACTTTCTTTGATTAAAATTTCGGATGTTGCCGCTAAAATTAGCGCTAGCGGTATGCCCCAAACAAAAGCACTCCACGAATAATTCACCCAGTTTTCACAACCACGTTTATTCAACCAAATATTGATGCCAGTGACACAAACAATCGTCAATGATAACCCTAATAACACATAGGAAATTTTTACTAAGTAACCACCAAAGCTACCAAAATGAATGCGATAAACCGAATAGATAACTTGTTGGCTAATAGGCCCATCTGAAAAACCTTGATGATCTAGGTAATTCCCCTTGGCATCGAAACGATACATTTCGGAATAGATCAGCCTATTGGGCAAAGTCGCGGCTATTTCTAAATATTGTTTATTAGTTTTCGGTTGCTGAATCACGGCGTAAATAGGCTCTGCATTTGGAGCAAGCTCTGCTAAATTAGAAAAGGCTTGTTTAATATTAAGCTGATTATCATGTGCTTTTATAATAGGGTCACTACCATAAATATCGCTTATTAATGCTTGTTTATCACCTTGATAGTGCATGGATGTTGCAGTTACTATCAAAAGGCCAACCACACCGAAGAAAGCGCCTGTTACCGCAATAACTAAATGAAATGGCAATGCCCAAACCGATAAGCGGTTGTGCAAATCTATTTGTTGTTGTTGGCCAGTTCCACCCCACCTAAGACGAAAGGCATCTTTAAGTATTCTTACATGAGCAAATAAACCAGACAAAATAAGCGCGGTGAGTATTACGCCCAAGATGCCGACAATAAACAAGCCAATACTATTTGGTATATGCAAATTTGTATGCAGCTCAGTTAAGAAGTGAGTCCAATGACTTGCTACTTTTTCCGATAAAGTACCGTCAATATTGAGCCACCATTCGTGCTCACCATCTGATATATGCGCTCGTGGCAAAGACGCTGTTGGTAATACAATGTATAAAGGTTTTTCATGGCTATCAATATGTTGATAAAATTCATCTATAGCGATGGTCATAGCTGCTGCTGGCAAAGAGTTGTATTCTGCTACTTGTGGTTGCTCCCAGCGTTCGAATTCTTGAAAAAAAACGGCAATTGTACCACTAAGACAAATAACGTACATCAATACGCTAACGGCCAAACCTAAAGCTGAATGAGCACCAAGCATGCGTTTAAAGAAATTTTTATTATTGGTTTTCATGAGTTATCCAAATGCTTGCCAAAGATAAATGATTGATAAAGCAAGTTGCAGGCTGCTTAATTGCCAGAATTTATGGCTATAACAAAGCCATATCGCTAATAGACTCCAAATAACGGGAAAGCCAAGTGCTTGTACAACCAGTTGTCCAGCTAATGATATTGGCAATAGCGCAGTTACCACTTGAGATAAACACAGGCTCGCTATCGGGGTGATAAAAACTATCGCAATAACTTGCGCAGCAATCAGCTGCTTATTGCTACTTTTGTTGAGGTTAGAGTTTGATGTATTACGCTTAACAGCGAGTTCCCTTACTGGTTTTATATCAAGGTTAATGGTAATAAATGACCAAGCTATCAACGCGATAGCAATAAGCTGAAAGCTAATACCAAACTCGCTACCATAAGCACTGATCCAAAAGGGCGTTGCTAAGCTAATTAGCGCCCAGCCAATAACTTTAAACGAAGCTAAAGAGCGGTTTTTCTTCCAATTAGTGGTTAATAAAAACATGCCTGCGCAAATTAAAGCACAGGCAATCGAGACTAATGCAAGGTCAGGCATTGCGCTAAGCAATATCAGACCTTGATTAGCATGAACAG
>Ga0209395_1004798_pt1 | contig 15608 bp, 15 predicted proteins | sample GOMGulsemesocosm_3_FD_184635 | JGI IMG/M metagenome (GOLD analysis project Ga0209395, IMG submission 184635) | Methane-oxidizing microbial communities from mesocosms in the Gulf of Mexico - GOM9D Gulf of Mexico (SPAdes) (version 2) | ecosystem: Environmental > Aquatic > Marine > Cold seeps... | reverse complement strand
CAAGCTGACCCGCTTGGAAGGGTTATTAGACGAATATTCCACCGCTGACGGGTTGGATCCCGCACGCCGTGACCGCCTGATTGATGACATCCAAGAGGAAGCGCAAAGCAATGGCCTTGCTGCGGATCTTGGATTGACAGATGACTGTTCCGCCGCAGAGGCACTGACACGGATTGATGCTTTCGTTTGTGATATTAAGGAAAGCCAATACGGCGACGGGTTGCATATCTTTGGCACAGGGGACTGTGGTGAGGCCGAAAAACAGGGTCTACGTAAGGCCCTATCTGGTAAATTCGTGCCCCCTGGCCCATCTGGTTCCCCCTTTCGCGGTCGCGAAGATATTCTGCCAACAGGGCGCAATTTGTTTACGACAGACCCGCGTGCTGTACCTTCGCGTTCCGCACATGCCCAGGGCGTCAAACTGGCAGAAGAACTGCTGCGCCGACATCTGCAAGATCACGGCGACTGGCCGGGATCATTAGTAATTGACCTTTGGGGTTCTGCCACCATGCGCACCGCAGGCGAAGAACTGGCAATGGCGATGCATCTTGCCGGCCTCGCCCCAAAGTGGGATGAGAACAGCGAACGTATCGCCGGGTATGAAATCTTGCCACTGGCCCTGCTTGGACGCCCTCGTATCGATGTGACATTGCGGGTTTCGGGCCTGTTTCGTGATGTCTTCCCTGGGCTTGCGCAAATGTTTGATGCCGCAGCTGAGGCGCTTGGCGAACGTGACGAAGATCCCGCAAACAACCCCTATCTGGTCAAAGGTGCACGGGTGTTCGGCCCGCGCCCCGGTCAATATGGTTTGAATATGGGTGCAACGCTTGAGGAATTTTCAACCGAGGCGCGTCAAGCCGCGGGCGAAGCTTGGCTTGAGGCCTCCTCATACCCTGTAAGCACCTCCGGCGATGACACTCGAGACCGAGATGCGATCTCGGCACGGGTTTTGGCGGCCGATGGGTTTGTGCATCTCCAAGACCTTCCAGAAACCGATATATTACTGGCTTCTGACTATGCTGCACATGAAGCCGGGTTTGCCGCCGCCGTGAAAGCCTTAGGCGGCGAAGCGCCCGCCCTGTATCACCTAGATGCCACGCGGCCAGATCAACCAAAGGCGCGTCTTTTGGCGGAAGAAATCGCACGTGTTGTGCGCGGGCGTGCTGCGAACCCCGATTGGGCCAATGGCATGATGCGTCACGGTTTTCGAGGTGCCGCAGAGATCACTGCAACCCTAGATCACCTTGCAGCATTTGCGCATCTTGCATCTGTTGTGCCCGCACATTTGTTTGACCTTTATTTCGATGCCACACTTGGGCGCGAAGACCTTGTGGATTTCATGCATGACGCCAATCCAGCAGCCTTAGATGCGCTGCGGGATCGGTTTCGCCAACTCGCTGACGCCCGCCTGTGGGAGACCCGGCGCAATTCGATCGCGGCACAATTGGATGCCCCAGACGAGGCTCTGATATGAGCGCGTTTGAAATCAAGGGCTGGTGCCCTGGCGCCTTGCGGCCGATGCGATCCGGTGATGGCCTTGTGGTGCGTATCCGTACGCCTAAGGGGCGATTGAGCAGCCCACAGATGGCTGAGATTGCGGCGTTATCACAGCAATATGGCAACGGGATACTCGATGTATCTTCACGCGCAAATCTACAAATGCGCGGTGTTCAAGATGCGGGTCATGCGGCCTTGATCGAAGCGCTGCGCGTCCTTGGGCTGATTGACGAAACCGTCGAAATCGAAAGTCGCCGCAACATCGTCATGACACCGTTTTGGCAAAGCGGTGATGAGACAGATCGCTTGGCAGATGCCATTTCGACCACTCTGAAATCACAGGATTACCCGCAGACGCCAGGAAAATTCGGCATCGCTATAGATACAGGATCGCAACCGGTTTTGCGCAATGTTCCGGCTGATATTCGGATTGAGCGCAGTGAGGCTGGTTTGATTTGCATTGCGGATGGGGCCGATCACGGATGTTTGGTCACTCTCGAAACGGTTGGGCAGGCCATAAGAGATCTTGCACAATGGTTTATCTCAGATGGTGGTGTGACGGATGGACGTGGCAGAATGCGTACACATCTGAACCGCGGTGCAACACTACCGGACACATATCAGATTGTTCCCGTTGCGAAGACGCCATCCCCTACGCCCCGGTTCGGGATTTGCGCACAAGGTGCATTGATTGGCCTGCCTTTTGGCCAGATGCGCGCGCAGCACCTGCTGGCGCTGTCACATCTTGGGAATATCCGCCTTACTCCTTGGCGCATGGTGCTTTTGGAAGGTGCGTGTTCACTGCCTGATCTGCCCGGCTTTCTGACGGATCCTAGCGACCCACACCAGCACGTCATCGCCTGCACAGGTGCACCCGCCTGCCCACAAGCACAGGGCGAAACACGCACATTGGCGGAACGCCTTACTCCCTATTTGCCAGCTGACACGACGCTACATGTCAGCGGCTGCGCTAAGGGATGCGCCCTCCCATTCGCAAAAGCGACCACATTGATACTGCGCGATTCCGAACATTTCGACCTCATCCGAAATGGCAGCATTCGCGACACACCCGATCTGACGAACCTTACATTTGATGCGCTTCTGGCGCATCCCCAATCTTCCTTCAAGAGGCCCTAAATGCCCCATACTTATGTAACCAACGGTGCCGCAATCTATGAGGAAAGCTTTGCCACGATCCGTCGCGAAGCCGAACTTGCGCGTTTTGACAAAGACGAAGAATCTGTCGTCGTACGGATGATCCATGCAGCTGGCCTTGTGGGGCTGGAACGTGATGTGGCCTTCTCTGACGGCATGGCAAAAATCGCCCGCGCAGCACTCCAAAATGGCGCACCGATCCTTTGTGATGCCTATATGGTCAGCGAAGGCATCACCCGTCCGCGTCTGCCCGCCAACAACGAAGTGATCTGCACCCTGCGCGACCCACGTGTGCCTGATATGGCGAAAGAAATGGGCAACACCCGTTCCGCGGCGGCGCTTGAACTGTGGCGTCCTAATTTGGAAGGTGCAGTTGTGGCGATTGGCAATGCCCCTACTGCGTTGTTTCACCTGTTGAATATGCTTGAAGATCCATCCTGCCCACGTCCTGCCGCTATTATCGGTTGCCCGGTCGGGTTTGTTGGCGCACGTGAATCAAAAGACGCGCTAATGGAAGACCTGCCCGTGCCATCTGTGGTCGTGAAAGGTCGTCTTGGCGGATCGGCGATTACGGTTGCGGCGGTCAACGCCTTGGCCAGCTGGAAGGAATAATCATGACTGGTGTTATCTATGGGGCCGGTTTGGGCCCAGGCGCACAAGACCTAATGAGCGTTCGCTCAGATCGCCTGTTGCGTAATGCCCGCCACGTGGCATTTTTTCGCAAGAAGGGTCATGCTGGTCAGGCACGTCGCATTGTGAACGGTATGTTGCGCGATGACGTGATTGAACATGCGATGGAATACCCGGTCACAACAGAAATTCCCGTAACGGATCCGCGCTATAACGAGATCCTTGCAGAGTTTTATGAAGATTGGGCTGCGCGTTTAAAAACCATTGCCGCGACTGAAGACGTGGTTGTTCTATGCGAAGGGGATCCGTTCTTTTATGGATCCTTCATGCATCTTTACAACCGCCTGGAAAACATCACCCCAATCAAAGTCATCCCCGGCATTACCGGCATGTCCGCCTGTTGGACAGCCACCGGCCAACCCATCACCTGGGGCGATGATGTTCTGACGGTCGTGATGTCCACCCTATCTGAGGATGAAATCACCGCGCGCGCAAAAAACAGCGATGCCTTGGTTTTCATGAAGATTGGTCGGAACCTGCCAAAACTGCGCAACGCCTTGGAGCGGGCCGGGCGGCTGACAGACGCATGGATCATTGAACGTGGCGCAATGCCCGATCAAACTGTGCAAAAACTGACCGATTTTGAAGGCCCCGCGCCGTATTTCTCAATCGTGGTCATTCACGGCAAGGGGCGCAGACCATGACGGGTTGGGTGAAAATCGCGGGCCTTGGGCCGGGAAAAGAAAGCTTGGTAACGGAAGATGTACGCGCGGTTCTGGCGCAGGCCACCGATGCCGTTGGGTATTTCCCATATGTTGCCCGTGTTCCTGAACGCGTTGGCCTGACCTTACATGGCAGTGACAACCGGGTTGAAGTTGACCGCGCCCTGCATGCACTCGAAATGGCTGAGAACGGTCAAAAGGTTGTTGTTGTATCTTCGGGAGATCCTGGTGTGTTTGCCATGGCTTCTGCGGTGTTTGAAGCTGTCGAAAAAGATGCTAGCCGTTTTGCAAAGCTCGATATTGAGGTGCTGCCAGGCATCACTGCAATGCTTGCTGGCGCTGCCCGCTTGGGGGCCCCTTTGGGGCATGATTTCGCAGCGATCAACCTGTCCGACAATCTGAAACCTTGGGATCTGATCGAAAAACGCCTGCGTCTTGCAGCCCAGGCGGGCTTTGCCATGGCGTTTTACAATCCACGTTCTAAAAGCCGCCCACATCAGTTTGCCCGAGCGTTGGAAATTCTGCGTGAAGAATGTGGCGACGATTGCCTGATCTCATTTGCCCGCGCCGTTTCCACCCCGGAGGAGGCCCTCAACACGGTGACTTTGGGCGAAGCAACACCCGAAATGGCCGATATGCGCACCGTGGTTATTGTGGGCAACCAGCAAACCCGGCGGATCGGCAAATATATTTACACGCCAAGGTCAGCTGAATGATCCAGCCAGGTCATCACATCACCCACCGTTCCAAGAACACGGCGCGCAGGGATATGAGGGCGGTCAATCATGATCACCTTCAAACCCAGCGCTCGCGCAGCAGCCAGCTTGGCCGCCGCGCCTTGACCACCTGCGTTTTTGGCAACGATAATATTGATGTTATGTTCCTGCAAAAGAGCCAAATCCCCGGCCTCATCAAACGGGCCGCGGGCAATCACCGCATGCGCGTTTGGCAGCGGCAACGCCTGCGTCGGGGTATCAACCAAGCGCAGCAAATAGAAATGTTCCGGGCGGGCCGCGAAAGCATCAATATGCTGCTTGCCAATCGCCAAGAAAACCCGCGCGGGATGGTCGGGCAATTCCAGGCTGGCGGCAGTTATGTCACTTACGGACAGCCAGTTGTCACCAAGTTCGGCTTGCCAAGGCGGGCGTTCAAAAGCCACCAGCGGGATCTCAGTATTTCCGCAAGCCGTAATCGCGTTTGTGCTCATCTGCGCGGCAAAAGGATGTGTCGCATCAATAACGTGGGTGATGCCGTCGTCTTTCAAAAAACCCGCCAATCCATCTGCACCGCCAAAGCCACCAACACGGGTTGGCAAGGGCTGGGCCACGGGCCTATTCGTGCGCCCCGCATAAGAGAACAGAGCATCATAACCGGTTTTTGCCAGCGCAGTGGCAAGTTGGGTGGCCTCGGTAGTGCCACCAAGCAAAAGGATACGCGTCATGTCTGATCCGTGGCTGAGCATCATTGGAATTGGTGAAGATGGCTTACCCGGTTTGTCACGCCAAAGCCAAGAGGTTTTGGATGCAGCGGAAGTGATCTTCGGCGGCCCTCGACACCTTGAACTTGGCAATGCAGGCAATCGTGGCCAGGCTTGGGCAGTGCCCTTTTCGATAGAACCTGTGCTGGCCTTGAAGAGCCGCAAAGTGGCAATGTTGGTTTCTGGCGATCCGTTTTGTTTCGGGGCGGGCAGCAGCGTGACCGCACATCTCACGTGTGACGATTGGGTCGCTTACCCCGCGCCGTCCACATTTTCGCTGGCCTGTTCGCGCCTAGGGTGGCGGTTGGAAAAAACCCACACCTTCGGCCTGCACGCAACGCCATTTTCACATTTGCGCCCCGTGCTGTCTGATGGGGTGCAGATCATTTGCCTGATGCGTGATGGCATGGCCCCTAGCGAACTGGCCCAATGGCTGGATGCACAGGGGTTTGGCGAAACAATAATGACCATCCTAGAAGCTTTGGGTGGCCCACGCGAAAAATTGCGCGTTCAAAAGGCATCCAATTATGCACTGACCGATGTCACCGCGCCTGTCGCCGTTGCGCTACAACTGCGGGGGCGTGGCATGTCACGTGCAAGTGGTTTGCCGGATGACGCCTTCCACAGTGACGGCCAAATCACCAAACGCCCGGTGCGCGCCATGACGCTTTCGGCACTCGCTCCACGTGACGGCGAGATCCTTTGGGATTTGGGAGCGGGTTCCGGGTCTATTTCAGTCGAATGGTGCCTCAGCGCCCCAGATTGTAAAGCTTTCGCCGTTGAACGTCAGGCAAAACGCGTGGCCAATATTACACGCAATATCGCTGATTTCGGGCTCGAACAGCGGATGCAAGTGCATCAGGGTACAACGCTTGAATTGATGGCTACTCTGCCTGATCCCAATGTGGTATTTATTGGTGGCGGTGCCACTGCAGAAGTCCTAGATCAACTCTGGGATCGCCTCCCGCTAGGGGCTCGTTTGGTCGTAAATTCTGTCACGTTGGAAACCGAAGCCTTGCTGATCAATCGCCACCAAGAACACGGTGGGCAGCTCATGCGCCTGGCGATTTCTGAGGTCGGACCACTGGGGTCTATGCGCGGCTGGGAAAGCGCGCGCCCCGTTGTACAATGGAGTGTCACCCGATGATTGTTGCAGGGATTGGATACCAATCAACGGCCAGCATTTCGTCTCTAATTCAGGCGTTCGAGACTGTTGCGACAACACCAGACATGCTGGCCAGCGGTGAAAACAAACGCGACTCTGAACAAATTATCGCCCTTAGTGCAGCACTGGATATTCCAGTTCGTTTTGTTCCATTGGATCAACTGCCACAACAAAACTGCCACAGCCAATCCCCCGAAATATCAACCCGTTTCCAGACAGGCAGCTACAGCGAAGCCTGTGCTCTGGCCGCCGCAGGCGAAGGGTCTGAATTACTCATACCGCGTATGATACTTGCCAACGGCCAGGTCACGATCGCAATAGCAAAAGGACCATCTCAATGACTGTTCACTTTATTGGCGCGGGCCCCGGTGCCGCTGATCTTATCACTCTGCGCGGACGGGATCTGATCGCAAGCAGCCCTGTATGTCTTTACGCGGGATCGCTGGTGCCAAAAGCTCTGCTGGAACACTGTCCCGAAGGGGCACAGGTTGTTAACACGGCCTCTATGTCGTTGGATGAGATCATGGAAGTAATCGCAAAGGCCGATGCAGACGGCCACGATATCGCCCGTCTGCATTCCGGTGATTTGTCAGTTTGGTCTGCAATGGGTGAACAATTGCGTCGCCTGAAGCAGCTGGATATTGCTTATGACGTCACACCAGGCGTTCCATCTTTCGCAGCGGCGGCAGCGGCCCTTGGGGCAGAACTGACTCTTCCAGGCGTGGCGCAATCTTTGATCCTAACGCGCACCTCTGGCCGCGCAACAGCAATGCCCGAAGGCGAGACCCTAGCCAATTTTGCCCGCACAGGATCCACTTTGGCGATCCATCTATCTGTGCATGTGCTTAGCAAAGTCATTGACGAGTTGACCCCGCATTATGGTGCAGATTGCCCGGTTGCCGTTGTCTACCGCGCCACTTGGCCTGATGAACGCATTGTTCGTGCAACCTTGGGGACATTGGCCCATGAATTGGGCGCGGAACTGGGGCGTACCGCATTGATCTTGGTTGGTCATGCCCTAGGCAGTGAAGATTTCGATGAAAGCCGCTTATACGCAGGTGACTATGACCGTCGTTACCGCCCGGTTGGCACCGATCCCCGTTTTCCGGAGGCAGAATGATGCTCCCCCCAGGATTGATGATTTCAGCCCCCGCATCGGGAACTGGCAAAACGACCCTAATGCTGGGCCTGTTGGGTGCATTTCGGGCCCAAGGTTTGGCGGTGCATCCGTTTAAATCTGGCCCAGACTATATTGATCCCGGCTTTCACCTTGCGGCCAGTGGTCGATTTTCAGTGAACCTCGACACTTGGGCGATGGAACAAGGCTTGCTTGGCAATCTTTTGGAACGCTCAGAAGATGCTGACCTTGTTCTCGCAGAAGGCTCAATGGGTTTGTTTGACGGTGTGGCAAAGCCGGGCGCGACGGGCAATGGTTCCAGCGCAGATATCACAGCGATGGCCGGTTGGCCGGTGGTCTTGGTTCTTGATGTATCGGGCCAAGCACAAACCGCAGCGGCAGTTGCGATGGGCTTTGGTCAGATGCGCGAAGATGTGGAATTGGCGGGCGTTGTCTTGAACCAAGTCGCAAGCCCACGCCATGAAATGCTGTTGCGCGAAGGCATGAAACAGGCGGGCATCACGGTGTTTGGCGCCTTGCCACGTCGCAAGAATGTGTCAATGCCAGAACGTCACCTCGGCTTGGTACAAGCCGAAGATCAAACAGATCTGTATCGTACGATTGAGGAGGCAACCGCCTTTATCAGCGAACATATAGACCTTGAGGCTTTGCGCGCAGCTGCAAAACCAACACAACGACTTACCGGTGAAACAACGGATACCCCGCCTCCAGGGCAACGTATCGCTTTGGCACGTGATGTGGCCTTCTCTTTTGTTTATCCGCATTTGCTGGACAGTTGGCGTGCCCAAGGTGCGCAAATCATGCCGTTCTCGCCGCTTGCCGATGAAGCCCCTGATGCGGATGCAGATGTTTGCTGGTTGCCTGGCGGCTATCCTGAACTTCACGCAGGGCGTCTTTCCGCGGCGACGAATTTCCGCACAAGCCTGCAAGAATTCGCCAAAACCCGCCCTGTGCATGGGGAATGCGGTGGCTATATGGCGATGGGCGAAGCCCTGATCGACAAAGACGGAGTGCGTCATGAAATGGCCGGGCTTCTGGGCCTTGTGACATCTTATGCCAAACGCAAAATGCATCTTGGCTATCGCATGGCGGAATTGAATATTCCTTTGGCGAACATGCAGCCCGGTCAGGTGTTGCGGGGCCATGAATTCCACTATTCTACGATCCTTGAACAACCGGATACGCCGCTGGCGACGGTGCGCGATGCCAATGGGGCCTTGGTGCCTGAAACTGGATCCGTGCGCGGGCTTGCCTCTGGCACGTTCTTCCATCTGATTTCGGAGGCCACATGAGCTTTGTAAGTTTTGTATCTTCAGGCCCAGGAGACCCTGAGCTGTTGACCGTGAAAGCGGTGGATCGTCTGCAAAAAGCCGACGTGATCCTGTTTGATGATCTGTCTTCCGGCCCGATCTTGTCACATGCCCGTTCTGATGCCGATCTTATCGGCGTTGGCAAGCGTGCTGGTCGCCCTTCACCCAAGCAAGATCACGTTAGCCGTTTGCTGGTGGATCATGCGAAAGCAGGCCTGAATGTTGTGCGCCTTAAGTCCGGCGATAGCGGCATTTTTGGACGTCTAGAAGAAGAAGTCACCGCCCTACGCGAGGCTGGAATTGGCTATGAAATCATCCCTGGTGTTACCAGCGCATCTGCTGCCGCCGCGGCTGCAGGAATTCCGCTGACCCGCCGTAGCACCGCCAGACGGCTACAGTTTGTGACCGGTCATGATCTAACGGGGGAACTTCCTGAAGGGCTTGATCTAAACGCGCTTGCAGATCCCGGCGCAACGACGGTGGTGTATATGGGCAAGCGGACATTTGCGAAAATGGCGCTCCGTTTGAAAGAAGCCGGATTAAGCGGTGACACCCCCACATTGCTGGCGGAATCAGTGTCGCAACCAGATCAACGTCTGACACGTATGCCCCTAGATACTTTGGTTGAAAAACTATCGGCCGAACAAAGCTCTGTCCCTGCACTTATCCTTTATGGCCCCTTGGCCGAAGAAGGTTCCTGACAGGAAATGCATATCGAACCAAGCACCACCGCTGGTGCACATCTTTGCACGGCCCATCATAGGGCCGTTCTAATTGGGGAATGAGTATGATTGAACTTTCTCTGGTGGGTATCGGATCAGGCAATCCTGAACATCTGACCCTGCAGGCTGTACGCGCATTAAATGAGGCCGATCTCATCCTGATCCCTGAAAAGGGCGCGGCTAAAGATGAGTTGGCACAGATCCGTCGGGAAATTTGCCGTAATGTACTGACGGATGATACACCCATTGTTGGGTTCACCCTCCCCGTGCGCGATGAAAAAATTACGGATTACGATGCGCGTGTGAATGACTGGCACGATCGGATTGCAGTGGTTTGGAAGCAGGCCATTGAAACTCATCTTCCCGAAAGTGGCACCGTGGCTTTTCTGGTTTGGGGCGATCCATCGCTCTATGACAGCACGCTACGCATTGCGGGTCGCGTCAAATCGAAGATGTCGCTAGATATCAAAGTCATTCCCGGCATTACATCGATCCAGACCCTGACCGCAGCGCATGCCATGCCAGTCAATACGATCAATGGTCCCTTTACGGTGACCACGGGCCGTCGCCTGCGTGACGAAGGGATGCCAGCCGGGATGGATAAGGTCGTTGTGATGCTAGATGGTGAATGCAGTTTCACAAAGTTGAACCCAGAGGGACTGTATATCCACTGGACGGCCTATGCGGGTATGCAGGGCGAGATTAGCCTGTCCGGCCCACTGTCACAAATGACTGACGTGATCATTGAAACCCGAAAAGCGGCGCGCAAAGAACGCGGCTGGATCATGGATATTTATATGCTGTCGACAGGGGATCATCTTTTGGCGTAAGCCCGTAAAAAGACACTACGTCGTATGGGAAGGCCCGCACACCTATACTGGTATCTGCTGCTGTGATTTGTAACTGCGGGCCTCCAGCGGAACCTCTGCAAGTTCACCTCGAAGGCATTCAAGAAACGCAATTTCTGCCCTGTTCAGCCGCGCCTGCGCGTTGGTGACCAAATAAATATCAATTTCTAGACTGTCCTCATAAGGGGGCAAACGCCAAAGTTTTCCGCTTTGCACATGTTGTTCGGCGACATGCACCGGCAACGGCCCAAACCCAAGCCCGGCGACAATCATGCGCATGGCCTCGTCCAAATGTGACGTATAGCCAATCACCTGATCATCAAGTTTGTGATGGGCCCGCGTCAAAGCCACCGGGCGCAAAGCATCCCAGAGCTGATCTGTCTTAAAAGACACAGAAGAATGGCCGCGCAGATCCGCCATTTTCAGATTCGCCATGCCAAACAGAGGGTGTGAAGGGCCGCAATAAAAGCCAAAATAGCTTCGGTACACATGTTCAAACTGCAACCGTGGGTGCCTGTCATAGACAAGACAAATGCCCAACCCGGCAGATTTATCCAGCACCGATTGCTGAACCTCCTTGCTGGACATCACATTGATTTCAAAGCACACTTTTGGGTGACGGCGATGAAACTTTGACAAAACGCGATCAAACAAGTCGCTTTCAATCCGACTTAGAACTGAAATCGTAACCTTGCCTGACAACTCATCCTCGGTCCCTTGGTCAAAAGAAATCGCCCGCGCAACCGTGCCGTATATATCGACGCATTCGCGGTAAAGATGCTTACCTGCCGGGGTGACCCGAAAGGTTGAGGGGCTGCGCTCTATCAACTGCATTTGCAATCGATCTTCCAGCCGCTTCAAGGCTTGGCTTACAGAAGGTTGGCGCAGGCTCAGCTTATTTGCCCCTTTGGTGACGCCGCCCTCCTGCACCACGACCATAAAGGTGCGTAGCAAGTTCCAATCCAGTTCGCGGGTCAACTTATCGGTGTCGGCAGGGGTTTGCATATAGATGATCCCTATGATGCACATGCTCATTATCTATTTGAGTGATATAACATTCACGCCATAGTCAGCAAGATAAAGCCAGCGATTTAATAAGGATGTCCAGCATGGTCACGCAACAGGGTCACCCGGCCAAATCCAACCTGTTTTACCAATCGCGCGCGCGTCGCCCTACTGTGGACCGGGCTGAGGGCATTTACATTTGGGGCGCTGACGGCAAGCGTTACATTGACGGATCATCTGGCGCAATGGTCAGCAATATCGGGCATTCCAATCCAAATGTTCTGGCCGCCATGAAAGCCCAGATGGACAGCGCAACTTTTGCCTATCGTCTGCATTTTGAAAATGCGCCCGCTGAAAACCTAGCCACGGCAATAGCTGATCGCATGCCTGAAGGGTTGAACCGGGTGTTCTTTGTGTCCGGCGGGTCTGAGGCGGTTGAATCCTGCATCAAATTTGCCCGCCAATGGGCGGTGGCAACCGGACAAGGCGAACGCTGGAAAATCATTTCGCGCTTTCCGTCTTACCATGGGTCGACCCTTGGGGCACTGGCGTTGACCGGATACGGCCCTTTGAAAGATGACTTCACCCCCCTATTCAAAGAAATGCCCAAGATCCCGGCCCCAACCTGTTATCTGGATCAGGACAATCTAAGCGACCATGATCGCGGCTTAAAATATGCCGAAATGCTGCGCGACGAGATCATCGCCCAAGGCCCCGAAACCGTGCTGGCGTTTGCGATGGAACCTGTTGGCGGGGCCTCAACCGGGGCGCTGGTGGCACCGGACAGTTATTACGCGAGGGTACGCGAAATCTGTGATGAATTCGGTGTGTTGTTGATCATGGATGAAGTGATGAGCGGCGTCGGCAGAACCGGACGTTTCATGGCATCTGAACACTGGAACATCCGGCCTGATTTGGTCGCGGTATCCAAAGGGTTTGCCGCGGGCTATGCGCCGCTGGGCGCGATGATCGCGGATCAGGATATGGTCGAGGCCGTGCTGGACGCCGGGGGGTTCGCGCATGGTCATACCTATGCGGGCAATCCGCTGGCCTGTTCGGCTGGCTTGGCTGTTTTGAACGAGATCGAAACCCTTGGCCTCATGCCCCATACCACCGCCATGGGGGAACGGTTGATGCGTGGTCTCGGAGACCTAATGGATCGTTATCGCTTCATCGGCGATGTGCGCGGTAAGGGCCTTTTGACCGCGTTTGAATTTGTCTCTGATCGTGAAACCATGGCCCCTCTGCCTGCCAAGCTTGAGGCCTATAATCGCTTTGTTGAGATCTGTTATGAACGCCAGTTGATCACCTATTCTCGTCGTACCCGTGGTGGCATTGACGGGGATCATTTCCTGATCTGCCCCCCAATGATCGTAACGCCAGAACAGATTGACGATATTCTCACAATTCTTGACGACAGCTTGCAGGCCTATGCCCGCGAGACAGACCTAGAGGGCTAATAAATGAACCAGAAAATCATCCTGACCTGTGCCGTGACAGGGTCCATCCACACCCCAACCATGAGCCCCTATTTACCCATCACACCAGATGAAATCGCCAAGGACGCGATTGCTGCGGCTGAAGCTGGGGCATCGGTTCTTCACCTGCATGCCCGCAATCCTGAAACCGGCGCCCCAGCCGCTGACATTGAATTGTTCCGCCAGTTTTTGCCCCGTATCAAACAAAACTGCGATGCAGTGATCAACATCACCACTGGCGGCAGCTCACAAATGAGTGTTGAACAACGTCTCTCCGCCCCCGCCGAATTATCGCCCGAAATGTGTTCTCTCAATATGGGGTCGATGAACTTTGGGCTTTTCCCCCTGACGGAACGCTATCAGGAATGGAAACATGACTGGGAACCACAGTTTCTAGAAAACACCCGCGATGTTGTGTTTAAGAATACGTTCCGCGACATCGAAGCCGTCTTCTCGATGCTCGGTGATGACTGTGGCACACGATTTGAATTTGAATGCTATGATGTCGGCCATATCAATACTGTCGCTTTCTATCTGCGCCAGAAGCGCATCAAAGCCCCAGTCTTTCTGCAATTTGTAATGGGGGTTCTTGGGGGAATTGATGCCAGCCCGGACAGTCTCATGCATATGAAGGCCACCGCTGACCGATTGCTGGGTGATCAATATCGTTTCTCAGTTCTTGCAGCCGGGCGCGCACAAATGGGCCTTGGCACCATGGGCGCTATTTTAGGGGGGAATGTGCGGGTTGGATTGGAAGACAACCTGATGATTTCCAAAGGTGAGTTTGCCAAAAGCAATGCAGAACAGGTGACTAAAATTCGCCGCATCCTAGAAGAACTTGGTCATGAGATCGCAACGCCTGACGAAACACGCGAGATATTAAACCTCAAGGGCAGCGCCCAAACGGGTTTCTAAAATACCCTATTTCAGGCCACGCAACAGCAGCGGCACTAGGGCCATCAAGATCAACAATCGGGCAATATGGTGGGCGGCAACAAATGTTCCGTCCACGCCCATTTGCGCGGCCAGTGCGATCATCACTTCGAGTCCACCGGGCGCGAATGAGATGAATAGCGCTTGTGGAGGCAACCCCAAGATCACCGCCACCAATACGCCCCCGGTTAATGCAACAAGCGACGAAATCAACGTCATCGCCAATCCTGCCAGCAGAGATTCACGCAGGGCTGTGAAACTCACCCCTTGAAACCGACTGCCGATCAAAGTGCCGATCATCGCAAAAGCAGACAGGCCCAACCAAACGGGCAATTCACCCGGTGTCGCTTCGGTCAGATGGGTCAGGGCCGAGACAGTAAAACCAGCAAGAAAAATCGCAGCGGGCACACCACTGCGGCGCAAAAACCATGCGAGCCCTGCCGCCAGAACAAGCAAAACCCCAACATAGGGTAAAGTCATTACTTCGGGTACGGTCTGTTCCGCCACACCTTGCGGGATCAAGCCCATCACAGGCGGCACAACCAAGGTCAGTAACATCACACGCAGGGTCTGTACGAGGCTGACCCGCGCGACATTCAGGCCCTTATCTTCAGCAATTGCGATGGTATAACTTAACAAGCCAGGAACCGAGGCCACAGTTGCTTCCGCTTGGGAAAAGTGAAACATCCGCGAAAACAGTAGAACATTCAGACGGATCGTTAGAAACAACACGCCAGCCAACGCCAAAAAGCTGATGGGCCAAGCCATCGCCGCCCGGATCACATCTGGCGTCACGCCTGCCCCAATGCCAACACCCAAAATCAGCATACATGCATCACGAAGCCAGTTTGGCACATGGGTGCGCAGCCCGGCCAATGCCGCAAGCGTCACCATCAGGGCTGGACCTGTCAGATAAGGCGCGGCAAAACCCAACGCCTCAAATGCAATCGCTGACGCCCCGCCAATGGCGAGTGTCAGCGCTGTATCACGAAATGTTAGAAAACCGGTCACTGCAATGTCCTCAATCGGTCGCACTCTATGGCGTCAAATCCGGAACTACAAGCAAGCGTCAGAGGTTAGTGCATCGCCAAACTAAAGGGCAGCTCTTCACGTGCCGCTTGGTACCAACGCCTGATCGCGGCGCGTTCCTCGTCATCCATCGCAGTAACATTGGCCGGCGGCATGGCATGGGTCACGCCCGCTTGCAGATATACCTGCTTCGCCGCACGTGCAATGTCTGGCTGCGTTTCAAGCAACAGGCCCTTGGGCGCACGGTGAATACCATCCCAAAACGGTTCACGCGCATGGCACATGGAACAGCGCCCAGCAACGATATTGGACGCCTCGTCAAACCCTTCCGCACTTGCAAACACCTGCTCTGTTGGGGTCAGAGCGCGCGCGTGGGATGCCTCATAGCTGTCCTGGCGTAAAGGTGCGGTTGAAATCCACATGATCAGGATAAATATCAGGGCAGAGACAAGCCAAGTCCAAGTCGGGTTCCCTTTCCCCGCATGCACCGTGTTAAAGT
>Ga0209395_1004797_pt1 | contig 15610 bp, 10 predicted proteins | sample GOMGulsemesocosm_3_FD_184635 | JGI IMG/M metagenome (GOLD analysis project Ga0209395, IMG submission 184635) | Methane-oxidizing microbial communities from mesocosms in the Gulf of Mexico - GOM9D Gulf of Mexico (SPAdes) (version 2) | ecosystem: Environmental > Aquatic > Marine > Cold seeps... | reverse complement strand
TGTTTCTAACGGCTTGATGTTCTCTGATAAAGATTTTAAAGGCAAAGCGCTAACGAAATCTTATGCTAAAACGCGCGCACGTTGGGAGCCCATTTATGAGGTAACTCAAATGAAAGGCGATGGTGAGGCACATCCTTATCTGTCACCTGACGATGAGTTTGCTGATTATGAGACTTGGGATAAAGGGAATTTGCTTGGCAACGCGCCAAAAGAAAAATCAATGCTCAAACATGAATATGGCCGCTCAGCATTAAAACTTGGCCTTAAAATGGAAGATCAGTTAGGTGTAAACCCTTTTAAGGTGGGTTTTATTGGCTCGACTGACTCTCATACAGGCTTAGCTACCGCGGAAGAAAATAATCAATGGGGCAAGATTACTTTAAAAGCACCTAGTGGACATCGTGCGGAAGCCGTTCTGATTGAATCTCCAACACCGGAACTATCGACATGGGGCTACGAGCAAGCTGCGTCGGGTTATGCTGCTGTCTGGGCAAAAGAAAATACTCGCGAAGCCTTGTTTGAGGCTATGCAGCGCCGTGAAACTTACGCAACAACCGGGCCGCGTATGACAGTGCGCTTTTTCGGTGGATGGGAGTATGCCAGTAATGATGTGCACAGCCCTAATTTTGCTGATATTGGATACGCTAAAGGTGTGCCAATGGGAGGTGATTTGATCAACGCACCCAAAGGTAAAGCGCCAAGCTTTATTGTGCAGGCCGCAAAAGATCCTGATGGTGCCAATCTTGACCGTGTTCAGGTTGTAAAAGGCTGGTTGGATGCTGATGGTAAAACGCAAGAAAAAATCTATGACGTTGCTCTTGCTGATGGCCGTCAGCCGGGTGCAAAGGCAAGCTCCATTGGCTCAACAGTAGATGTTGAGAACGCTACATACACAAACACAATCGGTGATGCGGAACTTGCGACCGTATGGACAGACCCTGATTTTGATGGTTCTGAGCGTGCGTTTTACTACGTGCGTGTGATTGAAATACCAACCCCGCGTTGGACGGCTTTTGATGAAAAATTCTTTAATAATAAAATGCCTGCAAAAGCTGTAATGGCGATGCAAGAGCGTGCTTATACCTCACCTATTTGGTATACACCTTCGAATTAACGAAGAAGTGTAATTATATTTTTTTAATGCGTATTTAATAAACATGACGGTGAATAAATGAAAGTCATATTGAAAGAACCACTGGTGTATTTTTTGTTGCTCAGTGGTTTGCTGTTTTTTGTTACTACTTTCTTTCAACAAGATAGTGATGATTCACAAGAGATTGTTGTTGATAGGGCCTCACTACTTGGCTATATCCAGCAAAAGACTAAAGTTGTCGAGCAAGATAAACTAATTAAAATGTTTGAAAAGATGCCTGAAGACAAACGTGCTGGCTGGATTAATGCCTATGTACGAGAAGAAGCTTTATATCGGGAAGCACAAGCACTTAGGCTTGATGAGAACGACCCAATAATTAAGGGTCGTGTTATTCAAAAGCTTGAATTTATTACCAAGGAATATAGTGAAGCCATATTAAAAGTAACAAACGAAAGTCTTGAGCAGTATTTTGAAAAGAATAAACAAGATTATTATATTGAACCGTTTGTTACTTTTACTCATGTTTTTTTAAATCGCGAAAATAGAACAAAGCAAGCAATACTTATACTTGCTATTGAAAAATTGCGCGAACTAAAAGAAAATAACGTGCCTTTTTCACAAGGGGCCCAATATGGAGAAAGGTTTCTATATCATGTGAACTATGTTGAGCGTACTCCAGATTTTATCGCCTCTCACTTCGGACAAACGATGTCTGACAAAATATTTGCTCTAAAAACAATTGGTGACACTTGGCAAGGGCCGTTTGTATCAAAATACGGGATTCACTTGGTTATGGTTAATCGAATGGAAAAAGGACGCTTCCCTTCTTTATCCGATGTATCAGCACAGGTTTATCAAGACGTGCAACGCGAACAAATACAACGTAATTTAGAGCGATCTTATAAAGCTATTATTGATACATACTCAGTGAAAGTTGAGGATCTAAGTGAGTAAGAGGACATTCTCTGTGTTGTTCTGAGCAATCATATTCACGCTTAAAAAGTTCAATTGATGTTTATTGCACAATACGCATATTAAAATAATGACCAGAGAAACTTGGTCAATAGTCAAAAAGTAAGCCTAACGTGAATATTCTCTATTATTTCAATACATTCAACACCTTAACTCTTGAATGTATTGAAATTGAACTGTCTACTTAGTTAACGGTTTCACTCTTCTATTAAAATAAGTTTTTTATCCGCTATTGCTTTTGTTACCGGTAAAGCCCAAATACTATTACGTTCACCATAGAAAGCTCTACGCTTTGTTTTCAGTGCTGCGTAGTAAAATAACCCTGAAAAAACAAGCGCTACTAGTTCAACCATGATTGCTCCAAAGCCTTTAAACTCCCATAAACCAATACTTGGAATGGCTAGTGTTAATAACGTTGTTAATGGAATGAACAGGCAAGCTAAACTGAGTAAATGTAGCAAATCAATCGCACTTTTCGCTGCGCCTCTAAAAAATGTAAAGGTGATCGCGGTAAAGAAAGTGAGGTAATAACAAGTTAAGTAATATTGATTAACATGCACGCCTGATAGATATAGCCACTTACTTAACAGTAAGGTTACTGCCACAGAAAGCATTGAACCTAAACAAATTCCAATAGTTAATGAAGACATAAATCGATTAGGTTTTGTTTGTATTGCTTGTTTTTGTCTACGCTTTTCCAGCCATAACAAATTACCACTATAAAATAAAAACGCCCCTAATAAGCCCATTATAAAATATATCCATCGACCTAAGTCACCTGCATAACCACCAAAATGTAAAGAAAAAAAGCTAGCAACTATTGGGATATAAACTTCATTGTCGTTCATCGCTAAACTACTAAAACTAACAGCAAAAGTGTACGGGTTCATATAAATGAAATCACCATTACTACTACGCATCATTTCTTGGTGATTAAGCACCGTAATCGCTACCGAGGGGCTAGTAGAAGATAAACCTACAAACTCCATAGACTCTATACGATAACCTGTCGCTAACTGATCAACTTTATCAACGTATTGAGCAACAGAAGGAAGCTGCTCAATGTTATATTCTATTGTCGACTTTTCTCCTTGTTCAAATAACGGTTTATCAGCGTAGGCTAGGCCCAAGCCACCGTAAAGTGCATCATGAAAAGCAAAAACAACAACGGTTAACGCAATAATTATATGAAAAGGTAAACTGATAACGCCAATAAGGTTATGACTATCAAGCCAGAAGCGATTGGCACCTTTTTTTGTTCTCAATGCAAAAAAGCTCTTTGCTAATGTTGGTAGCAAAAAAATGACACCTGAAAACAAGGCTAAAAAATAGAGGACAGCCGCAACACCCAAAATTAATACGCCAAGATCTTCATGGTCTACTTTGCCAACTATTCCTGCGGTTCTATGTAGCATATCAATCAGATCTCCCAACTCATTCGTTGGGTTAACTTGCGTAACTAGTTCACCTTGATCAGATAAAGTAGCATGATTCACTACATGATTTAATTGAAGCCCTCTTCCTCCGCCCTCTTCAGTCCATGTAAGGGGAGATTTAGACTCATTAAAATTAACGGTAAACCCTTGTTGCGCTTTTTCAGCGTGAGCAGTAGCCTTGGCAATGAGAGTATCAAATTTTTCAACGGGTATTGGTTGTAAATAATGCTTTGAAGGTGTTGCCCAATAAGATAATTCTTTTTCGAACATACTCAAAGCGCCAGCATAAAAGCCAATAAATAACACTAACCCGGTGACAATTCCTGTCCAAGTATGAATTGATTGATAGGTGCGAAGAATATCGCCACGAACTCTCATTATGACAACCTTAATAATAAAAATATGCTGTATACAATTACGTTCACTAGCAATAGATAAGAAATGGCTTTTAAACCCGTTTTAAACATATAAGTACAGCTAAATATCAACAGCCATATTGGGCTAATTAACCACATATTGAATTGTACTTTCACTGGGGCGTCAATTCCGCCAGGTCCATACCAAGCAAAAATGGCGACAAAAGCATAGGCGAGTGACAAGCCTAAAATTAACCCCGCTAACGTTTTAGTCCACCAATGCGGTTGAATTTTTTCGTTTGCTGATAACCTAGCCATTAAGCTCCCCTTTATGGTTAGTAAAAATACTACTTAGACTTAAAAGTGGTATACACACTAATGCGACATTCAAAGTAAAAATCCAAGTAAATATAGCGGCACTCATTACATATATTTTCAACCACACAAATAGAGCAAAAATACACAAAATATAACCAAGCCATCGCCAAGATTTTGCCATAGGAGAAGAAATAACCGTTTGATTCTTATTAGTGAGATAGATAAAAACTGAGCCAACTACCGTTAACATCAGCGCTAAAAATTGCCACATACCAATATATCCATAATGCTGTAATTCCAAGTAACTAAGTGCAATTTTAATTTAATTGATAATCATTTGCAATCGCATTGACGCCGTTACCCTCTGAAATCGCGAGTTTTTTAAAATATTGATATAGAACCAACTAAAATAAACGAGAATCATTTCTATTTGCATTAAGTGATTTAATAAAGTAAATTGTCGCCAAATAATAAAATTAGACTCTATTTTCAATAAACCTTAAGGTTCACATGAAACTCTCACAATTTAAAATAAGCGCAATTACCGCCGCTTTATTAAGCACAATAATCACACCAAATGCTTTTGCTTTTGATGATGGCGAACAACTACAATCTATGGAACATATTATTGTTCTTGGTGAAAAAACAGAACGTAGTTTAAAAGACACCAGTTCTTCAGTTTCAGTTATCACTGAAGAAACCCTCAAAACCATGCAAAGCATGACAATGAGTGACGTTATTTCAAATATTCCTAATGTGGTTGTTTTATCTGGCGCTGCCCCTGATATTAGAGGTGTTTCAGGTAATGGTGGCGCATCCGGTTTTAACGCCTTTAGTGGTGGCGCTAAAACACGTGTTACTACCTTAATAGATGGCGTTAGCGAGCCATTTGTCGCCTTTGTCACTGCTGATTCAGGTATTTGGGATGTAGATCAGGTGGAAGTATTTAGAGGACCGCAATCTACCAGCAATGGCCGTAATAGTATTGGCGGTGCTATTTATGTAAAAACCAAAGATCCTTCGTTTGATTGGGAAGGCGCCGCTCGTTTAGGTTATAGAAACCAAGACCGTTATATCGACTCATCTGTAGTGATTTCAGGTCCATTAATTGATGATGAATTAGCCTTTAGAGCATCATTTCAACGTCTTGATGGCGATACCATTGATAACCCTGTTATTTTTGAGGCTAACCCACCAGCCCATGATTTGAATGCAATTGAAACGAATCGTTTAAAAACCAAGTTATTATGGAAACCAAACGCGATTAAAGATTTCTCTGCCTTGTTAACTTATTCAACCAATGATGAAAAGGGAAATTCAGGACGTAAATATTATGTCGCCGACGACCCATATTCATTTCAATCTATCATTCCAACTTACATGGATACAGAATCAGAAACGATCAGCTTAGCAATTGATTATGACATTAATGAGTCAATTTCAGTCGATTTCTTAGCGGCCGTTATGGACTACCAATGGGCAATGGATAGTTACGATGAAACGCCAGCCCAAGAACAATTTGTCAAGATGGATGAAAACAATACCACCCTAGATGCAAAAATAAATATTGGTAACAACAACCCCGTATTAAACGGCTTTATTGGCTTAGCTTACTTTGAACGTGAGCAAGATTTTTATAGTGATGGCGCATACCCATATCATGGCGATGACACTAGTGATTCAGTGGCAATTTATGGCGAAGTCAGTTATTCATTCTCTGACGTTTGGACAGTAATAGCCGGCGGGCGAATCGAAAAGGAGTCTCAGAAGCGTGATTTTTCAATGCCTAATAGCGATATTAATAATGCAAAGCTTGATGAAGACAATACCATCCGTTTGCCTAAATTAGTGATTCAATATCAGCTATCTGATGAAACAACATTGTCGTTAAGTGGCCGACGCGGTTATAACTCAGCAGGCGGTGCGCTAAATTTTAGAACACAAGAATATTATTATTATGATTCTGAAACCGTTGATACCTATGAATTTAGCGTACGAAGTGCGTTAACGAATAATGTAAATTTATCAGCCAACATCTTTTTTAACAGTTTTGATGGTTACCAAGCATTAAGTTCATCGCGCTCAATTGTTAATATGGATGAAGCAGAAACATACGGCTTAGAAGCAGAAATAGCAGCGATGGTTACTGAAAACTTTCAAGTTAATGCTGGCATAGGATTATTAAAAACTGAAATAACAGATGCAGGTGAAGATTATGCTGATGCTACCGGTAATGAATTAAATTCAGCTCCAAAAATTTCTGCTAATTTAGGTGGTAAATATTGGCTAACTGAAGAGTTCAATATTGGCCTTTCAGTCAATTACGTTGGTGAATATTATGGTGACTTTGCCAATACCGAGGAAAGAAAAGCTGGCGGTTATGTATTAACACGCTTGAACGTGAATTATGAAACTGAGCATTGGTTAATTGCTGCATTTGTTAATAATGCATTAAACGAACAAGAACTTGTTTCTAATGAACCTGTTGGTCGTGGATACCCAAGAGGCTATTCAGCCATTGTTGAGCCAAGAAATATAGGTGCTTCTGTTACCTATTCATTTTAGTCAATTCATCAAACTCAATGATATAAAAACTAGATAAACAAAAAGACGCCTAAATTAATAATTCAGGCGTTTTTTTTATTATTATAATCTTAGGGTCTGTTGATCTTTCGCGGTTAAATTTTGTTCGAGATAAAAGCGTTTTAATCGCGGCGAGTAGTGTGTAGCCTAGTCATTCTAAGCAAATTCTACTCAACAATGAGTAAAAAGCTTTTAGCCGAATCCTCCGGACAGCGTTTGTTGGTCATTTTTACGGCGTTATCGCCTTTTTATGTGGAACAACCACATGGCAAAGACTCTGCCTTGTATAAATACCCAACAACCAGCTGCAAAAACAATCTCGAAAGATAAACAGGCCCTAATGTATAAGATACATATTTTGCTTTGTTACCTTTTGATTTTCACTCAAGCATAGCCTCGTTAGAATAAACAATCTAATCCTCTACTCTAACACCTCAAAGATCATGTTCATCAGTATACGAGTTCACCACATCATAACCTTCTGTGCAAAACTGAGTAAGAATACGCTCTAAATCGACTAGATTTTTAGGACAGCCGAAACTACTCACAATGTAATGAATCTACTGGTTTGGCTGTTGCTGCTCGATAAGCTATAACCATTACTGTGATGTAAGCGATCATTAAACTAAAAACAGCGCTTAACATAAAGGCGCTATAAGGCATATCAATGCGGTAAATAAAGTTATCCAACCAGTCTATCATTAAAAAATATGCTAAAGGTAGTGCAATCAAATTGGAGATAATTACTAAGCTTGAAAATTGATTTACCAACATAAAACATAACTGCCCCGTGCTTGCGCCTAATATTTTACGTACCGCAATTTCTTTAACTCTACGCTGTGTATTAAATGCTGCTAAGCCAAATAAACCAATAGCAGTAACCACAATAGCTAATAGCGTAAATACATTTAATAAATCTGTTTGCTGGTTTTCATTGCGGTAACTTGAATCAAATAAATCTGTGACCCAATCATATTTAAAGGCTAAACCTGGTGCTACCCCTAGCCATATTTGCTCAACTTCTTTTAAGCTTTGCATACTCGTACCCGCATTAAAGCGAATTGACGTCCAACGTAGTGATAAATCTTTTGGTTGCGCTGATAATACGTAGGTCATTGGTGCTACCGTATTTTTCACATTAACATAATGACTGTCTTCAACCACACCAATAATTTGATGGTTGTGCAAGCCGTCTTGAGCACCACCTAAGGTAAGTAATTGACCAACAGCTTCTTCAGGACTCCAACCTAAAGTAGCCGCTAATGTTTGGTTAATAACCAACTTACCTGTTGATGACTGCCAATTATCCTTATTTTCTTTATACACATCATTAACATAGGCCTTTGAAAATACACGACCACTCAATAGTTTTATGCCATACGTTTTGAAGAAATCTAAACTTACCGGGTTATTACCTACCCATATTTCATTGGTAATATCATCTAGTCGTCTTACCGTGTTTGAGGTTCTTGTTGCCTTGGTAGGCACAGTATGAGACATAGTGACTGAAGTAACGTCTGGATGACGCAGTGTTTGGCTTTTAAACCCGTTATAAGTGTTATCACCTCGAGACACAACAATCACACCCTCACGGTCAAAGCCTTGCTCCATGTTCTTTATATATTGCATCTGCCAGTTCACCACTAAGCTGGCGACCAACAAAAAAGCCGCAATAGCAAACTGCAAAATAATCAGTGATTGTCTCAAAAGCACACCCGATTTGGACGTGCTCACCAAGCCTTTTAGTACATGGGCTGGTGACAAATTACTTAAATAGAACGCTGGGTAACTGCCCGCTAATATACCCACTAATAAAGTCAAAGCAAGTAGCTTTAATGATTGTGAAGTTGAAACATTAAAGACCATTTCAGCATTCATTAATTGGTTAAAAGCTGGTAGACAAAGATAAACTAATACCAGTGCAAGCATACAAGCTATGGCAGATAACATAACGGCCTCTGACAAGTATTGAGTGATCAATTGTATTTGACTGGCGCCTAAGGCTTTACGAACCCCCACATCCTTGCCTCTGCGCATTGCAGCAGCTGTTGAAAGGTTAGTAAAATTGACACAAGCCAATAACAAAATCATTAATGAAATTATGCTAAACACCGTAACCATCACCTCACTACTGGGTGGCGTTAAACTTTTGGTAGTGGTGTTATCAAGATAGATATCTAATAACGGCTGAATAATGACACGATTTGTTTTAAATGATGACAGCCCTTTGGCACGACTATCGTAATAATCACTAACGGTTTGTATTAAGGTATTAATATTTGCTGGTTGTCTAATTTTGGCATAGGTTCTGGTGGCATTAAAGTTCCATGCATCAATCCACTCTGGTCTAGAAATTTGTCCATAGAAGTTCTCCATAGGTAATATCATAGTTAAGGGCATAGTGGTGGGTGTTGTTGGTTTTTTCACAACGCCCGTTACTTGATGCTCTTTACCATTAATGGTTAAGCGCTTGCCTATCACGCCTACCATGGTGGAGAAATATTTAATCGCTAAGTCTTGATGCAGTATTAAACTATCTGGTGCGTCTAGTGAAGTATTCACATCCCCTTCTATTAATTGAAAGTCAAAAAAATCTAAATAGTTAGCATCGGCATAAAGTGCACGTTCTGAGTAAACCCCTTGCAAATGTTTCACTGAAACACTTGATGGTGATATACGGGTAGCATCTTCGACTTCAGTAAAGTTTTGAGTTAATTCTCTTGCCAGTCTTAATGGTGTTTGTGCTTGTGGCTTATTCTCACCACGAATTAAATTAATTCGATATATATCCTTGGCATCCGTAAATGCTGTGTTATAACTTTTTTGGTGGTCTACATAAAACTGAATTAAGATAAAGCTGGTAATGCCAATAATTAACCCTGTAAGTTGAATAAAGCTGGTTAGTTTGTCTCGGCAGAAGTTTCTCCAAGCAACAATAAATAATAGCTTAACCACAAGTCACCTCCATTTCTGCTTGTTCTGTTATGCTTTTCTTTTCTTTCAAATCGACATCACTAACGTCTTCATTTAACCTGCTGTTAAGTTTTTCTTTTACTTGCTGATCATTAACCACTTTGCCATCAAGTAACTCAATAACCCGAGTGCCATAAGTAATATGCTCTGGCGCATGGGTAACCATCACTATGGTTGCCCCCTCTTGATTAAGTTGCTGTAATAACTCCATCACTTGAGTTGAGTTTTTTGAGTCTAGGTTACCAGTAGGCTCATCCGCTAGAATTAAATCTGGATTGGTAACAATGGCTCGTGCGATAGCAACCCGTTGCTGCTGACCACCTGACAATTTTGCCGGTAAGTGCTTACGACGATGGCTAATATCAACACGTCTTAATACGGCATCAACCAACCGCTTTCGTTCTACTTTTGCAACATTATGATAGTAAAGTGGTAATTCAATATTTTGTTCAACGGTTAATTCATCTATTAAATTAAAGTTTTGAAAGATAAAACCTATGTGCTGCTTTCTTAAACGAGCACGTTGTTGCTCGCTATATTTATCAACCGGATTTTCTAAAAAGCTAAATGTCCCTGAATCTATGCTATCTAACATGCCTAGTACATTAAGTAAGGTAGACTTACCGCAACCTGATGGTCCTAGAATAGATAGAAACTCACCTTCTTTAATGGTTAAGTTCATTTTATCTATGGCTACTGTTTCTACCTCGTCGCCAATAAAAGATCGGCTTATCTGGTTAAATTTGATCATAGTGATTCCTTATATTTAATTAATTACTGCTCTGTTTATTGGTTTTTTAAGGGTTAATCGCTCACTGAAAGGCTTAATTGTTCAGCATCAGCAAAGCTGGCATAAGAGGAGGTAATGACGCGTTCGCCCTTAGTTAATCCCGAAAGTACTTCAATACTTTGTGGATTTTTTCTTCCTAAACGAATAACTCGTTTACTTGCTTGCACACCATTTTTATCAACAACAAATACCCAGCTACCTGCGGTGTTTTGCATAAAACCACCATTAGCGATTTGTAATTTCGACTCAGTCGAGGACAGATTGAATTTAAGTTGTACGCTTTGCCCTAAACGTAATTGCATGGCTATGGCTTTATCTGAAATGTTAAAATCAACCTTAAAAGTACCGTTATTGATACCTGGATATATTTTAGCGACGTCTATTTGATAGGTTTGTTGGTTAAGTTCAAAGCTGGCCGTTTGCCCTTTGGCCACACGGCTGATATAAAATTCATCAACTTGTGCGGTAACTTTATATTGCTCAATTAAATCCACTTGGCCTAAGCGCTGACCGTTACTTTTAGACTCTCCAACTTGGGCGTCAAGAAAGGTTAACTGCCCGGCACTAGGAGCGCGAATAATCAACTTGTCTAAGCTGCTCTGAGAAATGGCTAAGTTAGACTCTAAGGTTTTTATACTCCGCCCAAGCTGTTTAAGTTGTTGGCTTTGTAATAACGCCTCTTTTTCTTGGCTATGCTGTACGGTTTCACGGTATTTAAGTTGAAAGTCCAATTCATCTTTTACCGTTTCAAAGGCATGCTCTGAAATAAGATTTTTCGAAATCAGTGCTTTGTTGCGAGTAAATTGTTTTTGCAGGCGTAATACTTTGAAATCAAGTTCGATAACATCACGCTTTAATGACAGTTGGTTTTGCTCTAGTGCTAGACGAGTATTGCGCATATTATTAATTTGCTCTGATACTTCGGCTTCTCGGGCTAGAACATTTAATTGCAAGTTAGTATTACTAAGTTTTAAAATAGCTTGTCCTTGTTTTACTAATGCACCTTCTTGAATAAGTACTTCTTCAACAAGGCCGCCATCAATTGCATCAATAAAAATGGTTTTTTCCGGCTCGACAACACCACGCAACGGTAGATATTCAGCAAACTCTGCTTGCTTAATAGTGCTAATAACTAAATTATTAGTGGTAATATTATAATTTTTTCCTGAGTTACTTAAGGAAGCATCGCTTTGAGAGAAAGCAAAAATAGCTATAAATACGCTAGTGCTAAGACCACCAAATATATACTTAGCTTGATATTTTTTCTTAGTCTTTTTTACTAATGGCTTGTCCATAATGATTCCTGCTCGTTGATTTGATAAGCAGTGTTAACCAGAACAGTGGGGAAATAAGGAATAAAGTGGGATTAAGGAGTGATTAATGCTGAAAAAGTTGTGACCACCATGATGGTCACAACTTTAATGAAATAAAAACAATGGACTAGATTAATATTTTAAAAATAGTAAACTTATTTAGTTTTAGTTAAAACTGCTTGTTTGCATAATATCAGCAACTGAGCGCTTCATTTTGGCGTAAATAATACCACTTTTATTGACGTCAAAATCATTACCCGCAGGTGGCTTTGGCCAGATTTGGCTAGTTTTCTGAGTAAAGGAGTAGTGACTATATTGTTTATTTTCAATATTTGATTGGCACACTAAGCCGTCACTTGTTGCTTTTAAATTGAGTTTTCTATTTATAATACTTGGCTGACAGATTAAGTCAGTTACTTGTGGCTCTGCTGATATTTCCGAGAATTTTATCACTTGCGAACTATCATCAGCAATCAAATAAAAACTATTGTCGACTGTTGAATAAAGCCCGCCTTGATAACCTACCGGCATAGAAGATAGTTTCTGTTCACTAATGTTATAAGCCATTAACGTCCAGTCGGCATTTTTAATTGTAGAAAGCAGTAAGTTATTTTCATCTTGCCAACTCACTGCCACAATCGCGATATTATCAAGTGGCAACTTTTTCATCGACATATCGTCAATATTTGCTACATAGATTTGATTATCAGCCAATATCATTAGTTGACTATCATTCGGCGAAAAAGCTAAGTCGTATAACTTCACAGGATTATTGAAATGACTTAACTGTTTAGCATTTTCTGTGCTGTTATTTTTATCACCTGTTATGGTGCTAAGATAAACCTCTGCTGAAGTAGTACGTTTAGAGACAAAGGCATATTGGTTTGTGTTATTTGCCAACGTGGGTAAATAATCCATCACCGTTGAATTATCCAGCTCAACATTTACTTGCTCTTTGGTTTTAGCAATGCTTTTAAAATGAATATCTTTATTAAGTAAATAAGAGACAAAGCTAAAGTCTTTACCATTATTTACTCGAGATAGATGTTTTACCCTTGAAGTATTACTGGCCACTACCGCTAACTTGTTACCTGTTATACTACTTTGCCATAGCTCATAGGCTGGATGAGGCGATGGATGAATAATGGTTTCATTATCATGATGCCAAAGTACTGAACGCATTAAATAAACTAACTGAGCCGTTTGCTCAAGGGTTGAACTTTTTATTTCTAAAGTATAAATACGGGTAGTCGGCGAAAATTCACTGTTAATCATCAGCAACCTTTCGCCATCGGGCGAGATATCAAAACTGTAATTACCTAAACCATTAGTGATGGGTTGGTTAACAATATCTTTCTCATTATTAGCTAAGTTTACCCTAAACACTTGATAACCATGACTTGGCGATTGCCTGTCGTTAAAATACAGGTATTGACCATCTGGTGAAAAAACAAAGTGCGGACTAGCTTGAGCGCCACATTCAGTAATGTCTTGCCAAGTATCTTTATTTTTAATATCTGAAAGCTCTGCCCAAAAGATCATACACACACTGTTGTGTTTATATAAAAAAGCTAACTTATCCTGTGTTGGTGACCAGACAGGTTTGCTCAATGCGCCTCTTTCATGAGTAATAGACTGCTTTACATGACTGCTAAGATTTTCAATATTGATGTATGACGGCTTACCTATAACGTCTTTACGATAAGCTAACAGAGTTAAATCTGGTGATACTGCTGGATATTGCTCAACACCTACCTCACGGGTTAGCGGTTTTATTTGCTTGGTTTGTAATACAGTGTTTGTTTTTATTGATAGAGCATAAATAATAGCAATGAGCATAATGACGCCAATCACTATCAATAAAGTACTTTTAGTTGCTCTACTTTTATTAAAGACTAATGGTTCAGCAGTTAAAGTACTTTGCTGATTTTTTTTTAAAAGTGCAGCTTGTTTCTCGTCGTCATTTAAATCATTTGTTTGGTTAAGAGAAAGGCTCCCTTCAGGTTGATTGCTAACAGTGTCCGAGGCAACAAAATCTGCCACCATACGATAACCTTTGCGCGGTACTGTGATAATAAATTGTGGTTTTTTCGGATCATCTGCCAACGCTTTTCTCACCTTCACTAAGGTTCGACTTATCGCGTTTTCGGTAACTAAGGTGCCAACCCATACTTTATCCATTAGTTCATCTTTGCTGATCACTCTATGACTATTTTGACAAAGGAAGACTAATAGGTCATATACCTTAGGTGCCAAGTTTATGGTTTCACCTTGGCGATGAAGCAGTTGGTTATGGGTATCGATGCAAATATCAGCAAAGTGTAAATAGCGCAAAGTAGGTCCTTGTTTGTTATTTTTATTCGATTAATTTAAACAATAATTCGTTTTATGGTACTGCACTTTAATATAGTTATTAAGGTTTTTAAATTGTTCTTTGCCAGATAAAGGTGACTAATCTGATAAAACATCCTCTAAGGTTCATAGGTTTAAAGTAAATGGACATGGAGAATGAGATTTATATACATAAAATAGGATTAAGCCATATGTCTCAATATTCAAGTTTACCAAAGCGCTCTAAACTTACGAGTCAAATTCATCCCTCCTAACGATCACTTTAGATACGAAATAGTCGTAAGCATCAATATGACTGGTGATCGCTAAAAACTGAAATTGTTGTTTGCGATGAAAGACTAACTAATGCCATCATAGCGAAAAAAACATTATTCCTAAATATGTAGATATAAGTGCGGGATATTAAAATAATAATCCACATATTCAGGAAAATGCGCAATTCTCACGTTTTTGTCCAAAAGAGAAAAGGAAATTGATGCAATTTAATTATACCTAGCAATACATTAGGTTATCTGGTAAAAATATCAAAAGAATCGAAGTGAGAGATTTGGCAGGAGAAAAATGCGCAATTTGCGCACTATTAAATTGTTATATGTAAAATTAGTCCACTGGTCCAAAAGTAGAGGTTCACATGTCCTTAGATTTAATCATGATATTTTCATTAACTGTATTTCTTACATCAATAATACCAGGACCAAGCATGTTGTTGGCTTTAACTCATGGGATGCAATATGGTGCAAAAAAAACGCTTATATCTGCTCTGGGTAATGTAACTGCGACCTTTATACAGGCACTTATTTCTGTTGTAGGGTTGGGCACACTCCTTGTAGCTTCAGAAACTGCTTTTGAAGTTATTAAGTGGTTGGGTGCTGGCTATTTAGTTTATATGGGAATTTCCATGGTGCGTTCCTCAAGAGAAACCAAAGCAGGCAATGAGAAAGGTGAATTGATTGCACTGAGCTCCCCACTAAAAATGTATTCTCAATCATTTTTAATCACTGCAGGAAACCCTAAGGCAATTATTTTCTTTGGGGCCATTTTTCCTCAATTCATTGATAGTAATATGCCTATCATTCCACAAGCGATAATACTTGTTAGTATCTGTGCGTTAAGTGCGTTTTGTTGTTTCATGGCTTATGCAATTGGAGGTCAAAAGGCTTCCTTCTTGTTTTCTAAAAACACTGTTGGCGTCTATGTAAAAAGAGTTGTAGGCGGTACTTTTATTGGTTCCGGGGTTGCACTTGCATTCTCTGGTAAATAATACACATCACAACCTGTTGAATATGAACCAAAAATCAATAAAAAATCGATTTATTCTCGCCGCGCTAATGAACTTTAGCGTACTGATATTCTCCCGAGGGTTTACTAATATTGCAATTAATGCAGCCGACCCCGTTGTAATGTCCAATTTTGGGCTTCTTATG
>Ga0209395_1004795_pt1 | contig 15622 bp, 14 predicted proteins | sample GOMGulsemesocosm_3_FD_184635 | JGI IMG/M metagenome (GOLD analysis project Ga0209395, IMG submission 184635) | Methane-oxidizing microbial communities from mesocosms in the Gulf of Mexico - GOM9D Gulf of Mexico (SPAdes) (version 2) | ecosystem: Environmental > Aquatic > Marine > Cold seeps... | reverse complement strand
ACTACGGTTTTAGCAGTTTCAATTGGTTTGGTAGTTGTTAATGCGATACAACCAGGTAAATATATTGATGAGGGTACTCGTACAGAACTTATTGAGAGTAATAAAGAAAAAGCAAATAGTAAAATTGAAGCTTCAGTTAAACAAAAAGAGTCAGGACCATTACAGGCTTTAGAAGATTTAGTACCGTCAAATATTTTTAAAGCAGCAAGTAGCAACCGAAATATGTTGCAGGTTATCTTTTTTGCAGTATTTTTTGGTATTGGTTTAATTTTGATACCAGAAGAGAAATCAAAACCAGTAACGGCCTTTTTTGATGGGTTTAATGAAGTAATCCTAAAAATGGTAGATTTAATTATGCTAGCAGCTCCTTTTGGTGTATTTGCACTATTAGCAGCTTTAATTGTTGAGTCGCCTAGTTTGGCCTTGTTTAAGGCTTTAGGAATGTATGCAATGTGTGTTGTTTTAGGTTTGTTAGTCATGGTTGGGGTATATATGCTTTTAGTGTCAATATTTACTAAAAGGAATCCTATTTGGTTTTTAAAGAATATAGCACCTGCACAATTGTTAGCTTTTTCAACAAGTAGTAGTGCAGCTACCTTACCTGTAACTATGGAAAGAGTGACGGAGCATATTGGAGTAGAAGAGGAAGTAGCGAGTTTTGTATTACCAATTGGAGCAACAATTAATATGGATGGAACTAGTTTGTACCAGGCAGTAGCAGCCGTTTTTATTGCTCAAGCATTTGGTATGGAGTTAGAGTTTAGTACTCAACTAGGTATTATAGCAACGGCTACTTTAGCGTCTATAGGTTCTGCAGCAGTTCCTGGAGCAGGAATGGTTATGTTGGTTGGTGTACTTGGTTATGCAGGTATTCCTGAGGCAGGTTTAGCATTAATTTTTGCGGTAGATAGACCTTTAGATATGTGTAGAACAGTAGTAAATGTTACTGGAGATGCTGCAGTGTCCATGTTGGTAGCAAAATCAGTTGATAAATTAGGTGACCCTAAAGTTAAAAATTGGGACGATAATTATACCGGTGATATACTTTAAAACTAAGCTTATATTTAATGGCATTATAATTATAAAAAAACCGAGTTCTTTTGAAATATGTCAAAAGAACTCGGTTTTTTTATATGGTTCATTAAATACTACTACATAAAGAAATACCCAACAGATAATTGTAACACTGTATTGTTTATTTTGGAGTTACCATTATTATTTATGTTAGTTAACCCAATACTATATCGTATTCCAAAATTAATTTTATTATCTAATTTATAACCAGCCCCTATATTGAATCCAATATCAGTAGAAGAGATCTGTTTTTTAACATTTTCCCCTCCATCTTTAGCGGAAATTAGTACTCCTAAATGCGGTCCTGCTTCAAAACTTAAATTTTTAACAAGGTAATATTTTCCAATAATAGGTAAAAGTAGGTAGTTTAATTGTGTATCCCCTTTTTTACTCCAAGATGATCCTTGTATTGAAAACAATACTTCAGGCTGAATAGCAATATGTTCGTTTATTGAAACTTCAGCCATACTACCAAAATGAATACCAACTAATATAGAAGTGTCTGAAACATTTCCGGTTACTGTAGCAAAGTTTAAACCAGCTTTAGCGCCAAATATAACATCAAAATCTACAATTTTTTTTACTTCTTGTGCATTTGCCATAGTAAGCATACAAACTGTTATAATTGATAAGATAACTTTATTCATAAATAGTATAGTTTAAAAGTGAATAGTTATAAATTTAAGGGTAATAAAAGTAATAACAAAAAAAACCAGCGCAATGCACTGGTTTTAAATATGTATTAACTTTATTAGATTAGAATTTGTAAGCTAAACCAAAGTTGATATCAGCTAAATCAAGATTTAAACCAAATTCATCTTTAGATTCAGCACCAGCCATATCTAATTTACTAGTTTTGTATCCTAATGCACCCCAGTTAGCTTCAATTGCAAAGTTACTAGAAACGAAGTAGCAAATACCAGGTCCTACAGCAACATCAAAACCAGTATTGTCAGGAGCATCTAAAGTAACACCTGCTTCAGTGATTTCACTTTTAGATGTATTATAATTAAATCCTAACTCTCCAAATAAAGAGAATTTAGAAGCTGGAGTAAAGAAATATCTTCCAAATGCTCCAACAGATAAATCTGTAGTTTTAGCTTCGTCTGCATTTCCAGTAATTCCACCAAATTCTACGTCTACGTTTTCACCTTTTCCAGAGCCAAAACCAACTTTTACACCAACACCAATCTTGTCAGTTACTAAGTAAGTTGCGCTAGGAGAAAAATCAAAGCTATTTGTTTTAACAACATCTTGACTTTCTGACCCAAATCCTAAAGTTCCAGAGATCATAACATCTCCTTTAGCTAAACTTCCGTCAGTACTTGTTGTTTCTTCTTGAGCATTAACAAATGTGAATGCACATACAGCTAAAGCTGATAATAATAATTTTTTCATGTTAATTTATTTTATATTAGTTACTGATAAAAATAGGTATAATTGTTTAAGTCAGGTACTAAACTAATGTGAATTTTATGTTAACGTGTAATTTTAATTTGTTATTATTTGATATACAGCCACTTAGGGTGTTTTAGGTCTATAGTTTAGATAGAGTATAGATAATTAGGGCTATTTTGTCAAAATGTACTAATTTTGTGTAGCATAATTAATTAAAATATTTATAAATGAAAATAATTATCATCAACGGTCCAAACTTAAATTTGCTAGGGAAACGCGAAACGAATATTTATGGCGATTTATCTTTTCAAGAGTTTTTTGAAGATTTAAAAAAGAAAAATACTAGTACTGAATTAGAGTATTTTCAATCGAATATAGAGGGGGAGTTGATTGATAAAATTCAGGAAGTCGGTTTTAGTTATGATGGTGTTATTTTAAATGCAGCAGCATATACCCATACATCAATAGGCATTGCTGATGCAGTTGCTGGAATTACTACTCCTGTAATTGAAGTACATATTTCAAACACCTATTCAAGAGAATCTTTTAGACATGTGTCTTATTTAGCACCAAATGCAAAAGGAGTAATTGCTGGCTTTGGTTTGCAGAGCTACGAGCTGGCACTACAGAGTTTTTTGTAATTAATGTATAGGGAAAAGCGAAGAGTGAAAAGTAGAGAATTTAACGTTATTACATAAAAAAAACGCATAGGATTTAATCCTATGCGTTTTTTGCCTGATAGGTAATACTATAAATGTATCACTTCATCATAAGCAGCTGCAACAGCTTCCATTACCGCTTCACTCATAGTAGGGTGAGGGTGGATGGTTTTTAATACTTCATGACCAGTAGTTTCTAGTTTTCTACCTAAAACAGCTTCAGCAATCATATCAGTAACTCCTGCTCCAATCATGTGGCAGCCTAACCATTCGCCGTATTTAGCATCAAAAATAACTTTTACAAAACCTTCTTTAGCTCCAGAAGCACTTGCTTTACCAGAAGCAGAGAACGGGAAGTTTCCAACTTTAATATCATAACCAGCATCTTTTGCTTGAGCTTCCGTCATACCAACACTCGCAATTTCAGGAGAACAATATGTACATCCTGGAATGTTTCCGTAGTCAATAGCTTCAACATGTTGTCCAGCAATTTTTTCCACACATAAAATTCCTTCTGCCGAAGCAACGTGTGCTAATGCTGGACCAGGAGTAATATCTCCAATAGCGTAGTATCCAGGAATGTTAGTTTGGTAGAAATCATTTACCAATACTTTATCTTTATCAGTAACGATACCTACATCTTCTAATCCTATGTTTTCAATATTGGATTTAATTCCAACAGCAGATAATAGTATGTCAGCTTCTATAACTTCTTCTCCTTTTTTAGTTTTTACAGTAGCTTTAATTCCGTTTCCAGAAGTATCAACTGAAGTAACCTCTGAAGAAGTCATTATTTTAATTCCTGATTTTTTGAATGACTTTTCTAATTGTTTAGATACCGCTGCATCTTCAACAGGAACAACTCTCGGTAAAAATTCAACAACAGTTACATCAGAACCCATAGAATTGTAGAAGTAAGCAAACTCTACACCAATAGCACCAGAACCAACAATAACAATCTTTTTAGGTTGCTCAGGTAAAGTTAAAGCTTCTCTATAACCGATAACTTTTTTACCATCTTGTTTTAAAGCAGGTAATTCTCTTGAGCGTGCCCCAGTTGCAATAACGATATGATCAGCACTATATTCAGTAACTGTTCCGTCAGCTGCAGTAACATCAACTTTTTTTCCAGCTTTTACTTTTCCGAAGCCATTGATTACATCAATTTTATTCTTCTTCATTAAAAACTTAATTCCGTTACTCATTCCTTCAGCAATATTACGGCTACGTTTTACTATTTTAGTAAAATCTTTATCAGGATTTTCAACTGATAAACCATAATCTTCAGCATGTTTAAGGTATTCAAACACTTGAGCGGATTTTAACAATGCCTTTGTAGGAATACATCCCCAGTTTAAGCAAATTCCACCTAGACTTTCCTTTTCAATAACAGCAGTTTTAAAACCTAATTGTGATGCTCTAATAGCTGTAACGTAACCACCTGGTCCAGAACCAAGAACTATAATATCGTATTTACTCATTATAATGAATTTTTTAAGTCAAAAATTTAATCGCACGAATTTACAAAATGAAATTGAATTAACACAAACTCAGCTTTTAAAAAAGTATACTAACTAAAAATCCCTCTGTAAATTTTAAATTACCGAGGGATTGAAAAAGTATTCTTGAAGTAATAATTATAAACGAACCACCACATAACCTTTACGTGTTTTTTTGTAATGTTTGTTGTTCCATTTGTAATATTTTTGTCCTTTTACATATATAATTTTATGACCTTTTGGTGCTACCCTAACTATTTTAGCTGTTTTATAAGCGGGTTTTGTGTGCACCCTAGTAACACAAGAGGTGAAACTGATTGTTATAAGAATAAAAGCAATGGTGTAGATTAAAGTCTTCATACTAGTTGTTTTTAAAAGGTTATAGTGTTAAGACTGTAGCAAATCAAAAAGGTTTAACTCAAATAAAAATTATTTTGCCTCAAAAGTTAGTGATGCAGAGTTTACACAATAGCGTTTTCCTGTTGTTTCTTTTGGACCATCATTAAATACATGACCTAAATGACCACCACAGGTGTTACAGTGTATTTCTGAACGGGTATACCCTAAATCTTTGTCGGAATTATAACCGATATTTCCTTTTATGGGAGTATCAAAAGAAGGCCATCCCGTACCAGAGTCAAATTTATGGTCAGATTTAAATAATGATGTATTGCATGCATTACAATTGTAGGTGCCTTTTTTATAAAAGTTATTATACTTACCTGTAAAAGCTCGCTCAGTTCCCGATTCGCGTAAAACATAGTATTCTTTTTCAGAAAGTATTTTTTTCCATTCCTCTTTTGTTTTTTGAATTTTAAATTCAGTCGTCTCAGAAGTCTTTTGTGCATTTGATTGGCATCCAAAGAAAAGGAATATTGTCAGTATTAATAAATGATACTTGAGCATGTTTTTTTTATTTATGACGAGTTGTTTATTTATTACTTACAGGGTAATCGATTTAAATATCTTTTTTGAAATACTAATAATTGATTAATGTGGTATATTTGTTGAAGAACTTAGTTTGTATAACACCAAAATTAAATTGAAATGAATTATAAAAAAATAACAGGATTGCTGTTTTTCATGGTAATTATAGCAGCGTGTAAACCTAATCCTTTTACGGGTAAGAGTACATTTAATGCTTATAATAATGATACTTTGTTTCCAATGGCTTTTCAACAGTATGATCAGTTTTTGGAAGAAAACAAAGTAATTGAAGGAACGAAAAATGCAGAAATGATTACTCGTGTAGGAGAACGTATTTCTGTAGCTGCAGAACGTTGGTTAAATGCAAATGGTTATGAAGGGTATTTAAAGGATTATAAATGGGAGTATAATTTAGTAGATGATAAAACGGTGAATGCTTGGTGTATGCCAGGGGGGAAGATAGTTTTTTATACAGGTATTTTACCAATTGCTGAAAATGAAACTGCTATAGCCGCAATTATGGGGCATGAAGTAGCTCACGCTTTAGCAGACCATGGTGGGCAACGTATGACAGCAGGTGCAACACAACAAATTGTAGGGACGGCGATTGCTGTAGGTACAGAAGTTGGTGGAGTAGACCCTCAAAAGCAACAATTAATTATGCAGGCATATGGTGTTGGAAGTCAAGTAGGAGGGATGTTACCTTTTAGTAGAAGTCATGAAACAGAGGCGGATAAAATCGGCTTAATTATGATGGCTATTGCAGGTTATAATCCTGACGAAGCTGCAAAATTATGGGTTCGTATGAAAGCAAACAGTGGAGGCAAAGCGCCACCAGAAATACTAAGTACACACCCGTCTAATGATTCAAGAATAGCTAACTTAAAAGAATTAGCTCCTTTTGCTAAAGCGGAAGCTAAAAAATTTGGGGTTACTACTTTCCGACCAATTGGTGCTAAACTAAATTAAACAATACCAACCTATCTATAGGTTTTATTATAATATTGTACTTTCGAAGCTGCTCAGTGAAAACTGAGCAGCTTTTTAATTTAATTAGGTATATGGCAAATTTTCAAAAAGGGGATAAAAAAATATTAAATGCTTGGGCTTTTTACGATTGGGCAAATTCAGTATATAGTTTAACAATTGTATCTTCAATTTTCCCATTGTTTATTGGAGCATATATAAAAAGTGAAGGTATTGATAAGATTGATGCGTTTGGTGTTAGTATTTCTCATACAGCTTTGATAACCTATGTTACGGCAGTAGGTTTTCTAATTGTAGCATTTATATCTCCTTTACTATCAGGTATTGCTGATTATAAAGGGAATAAGAAATTTTTCTTACGCTTTTTCTGTTATATGGGTTCCATATCTTGTATGGCTTTGTATTTCTTTTCACTGGAGTATAAATATATCAGTTTACTTTTTTATGTGCTTGCTTTGATTGGATTCTGGGGAAGTCTTGTGTTTTATAACTCTTATTTGCCTGACTTAGCATATAAAGAGCAACAGGACGCTATTAGTGCAAAAGGGTATTCCTTAGGTTATGTAGGTAGTGTATTGTTGTTAGTAATTAACCTGATAATGATTATGTTTTTTTCTACAGATGAAACGGGGATTGCTATGATGCGTTTTTCTTTTGTTTTAGTTGGGGTATGGTGGTTTGGGTTTAGTCATTATACATATAAATATTTACCAGATTTTAAAAATGACAATAAGATAACAGGTGATATTTTATTTAATGGCTTTAAGGAATTAAAATTAGTTTGGGTAGAATTGCAAGGACAGTTGAGGTTAAAAAAATATTTGATTGCTTTTTTTGTGTACAGTATGGCAGTACAAACAGTAATGTTAGTGGCTTCTTTTTTTGGGGAAAATGAAATTGCTTGGGCTGAACATGGAATTGATAAAACCTTAGGTTTAATAATTAGTATTTTAATTATTCAGTTGATAGCAGTTGCAGGAGCGTACTTAACCTCATATGTATCAGAAAAAATAGGAAACATAAAAACACTAATTGTTATAAACTTCATATGGGTAGGTATATGTGTATTTGCATATTTTGTAGTATCACCATATGAGTTCTTTATTACTGCAGGTGTGGTTGGTTTAGTAATGGGAGGTATACAGTCATTATCACGTTCAACCTACGCTAAGTTTTTACCAGAAACAAAGGATACTACTTCATATTTCAGTTTTTATGATGTTTCAGAAAAAATTGGAATCGTAATTGGAATGGGAATTTTTGCTTCAGTAGAAGTGATTACGGGGTCTATGCGTAATGCAATATTGTTTTTAGTGGTATTCTTTTTAATAGGTCTTGTACTTCTTTATAAAGTTCCTCAAAAAATTAAATAATTTTCTTTATGTTTGTGTGATATTGAAAAAAAAACTTATATGAAGGCCTTTAAATTTACTTTTATACTAGCACTAATGGCTAGTGTTACATTAGTTTCTTGTGATAATGAACCCCTAACAGGAACTTTTATAGATGAGTCTGGAGTACCTGCTGGTACTGATGGAGGAACTGGAGGTGGTTCAGAAGAAGTTGTTGCTCCTTTTTTCGCTAAGGTTGACGGAAATGAATTTTCAGAAGATTTAATAGAGGCATATATTTTTAATAACAAATTGTGGGTAAGAGGTACTGATGCTACTACAAGTAAAATAACATTAGGATTACCTGAAGATATTGGAGAAGGTGAATTTCAATTTGATGCTACTACATTCACGGGTATTTTTGAAGAAAATGTTGCGCCGGATACTTTTTTTACGAGGGCTGATTCTGGTACAATCACGATTATAGCTCATGACACTACTGCTAAAACAATTAGCGGTAAATTTAATTTTATATCAACACCAACAGGAAGTACAAGTCCATTGTATAATATTACTGAAGGTGAATTTAACGTAAGCTATTAATTTTAAAACTAATTATGAAAACAGCAAACACAATTTTTAAGCTATTTTTTGTTTCAATACTATTAATGGCTTGTAGTACAGAAGATCCAGCAGAGTTAGATGCATCTTTACATATACCAGATGTAGTAACTCCTCCAGTTTCTGCGGGAACTTTTACAGGAAAAATTGATGGTACTGATTATACCATTGATATAGCAACAGCTGTAAGCGCCAATGGTGTGATTATTATTACAGGGAAAAGAGGAGATGAAGTAATAACCTTACGTATGCCTTCAGATATAGGAACTAATAGTGTAACAAATCCTTATATTTTAGAAGGGGCAAGTACTGATTATTCAGCGTTTTATAACACTAATGTTTCAACGGTTTCAGAAGCTACTACGTTAAGTGATTTACACATGACTTTTGATGAGAGTTTATGGATAGCAGACACGCCGTTAGCAACTGTTACAGGAGGTGTAACAACTATAAATGGTATTAAAGGAGCTGACGGAGAGTCGGTAAACTTTATGTTACAGACTGATCAAGCAGGTTCGTATGCTTTTGGAACAACTAATCATACAGCTAATTATACAGAGACTGGTGCTGGTGCAAATGTATTTGAAGCTGATACTACAGTTGACAATGGAGCAATCACATTAGAAATTGATGATTTAAATAAATTAATTTCAGGATCATTTAGTTTTGATGGTACTGAAACATATACGTCATCATATATTGTTCCTAATGGAGTAGATACGGATGGAGATGGAATGTTTGATGGAGTAGAATCAGACTTAGGCTATGATCCTAATAATATATGTAGTCCAATTAGAGAAGCTGGCTATACTGATTATGATGTAACTAATCCAGATTGGTTAGCTGCGGATTGTGATTTTGATGGTATTACTAATTTAGATGAATTAAATGGGCCTGATGGGGATCCTCTTGCAACTGATGATAACACTGATCCTTATGGAGATAATGGACCTGATACTGACGGAGATGGAATAAGTGATATGCAAGAAGATATTGACGGATCTGATAGTGCCGACCCTTGTAGCCCAGCTCAATTAGAAAAATACACTGGGTATGATGCTGATAATGCAATATGGAAAGCTGCAGATTGTGATGGTGACACGGTATCTAACATTGATGAGGTTAATGGGCCAGATGGTGATCCGCTTACATTAGGAGATAATACAGATCCTTATTTTCTAGATTTCCTTAATAAATCATTTACAGAAGGTTCTTTTTCTAAAGTTCCTTATGCACAGCCTGATGTTTTAAGAGGTTTAAATATTTCTACTCATAATACTACTGATAAAAGAATTGTAGGTACGTATAGTTTTGTTTCTGCTTCTATAGGAGAAACTCCAACGAGATGGTATGTTGTTACTGAGGGAGCATTTGATGTAACTTATGAGTAAGTTTTAAGATCAGATTCAAAATATTAAAAAAGCAACCATTTGGTTGCTTTTTTAATGCACTAAAATTAGCTATGGCATATTAATTGTCTTATAAAAATGTATGTAGAATACTTGATGTTAAAAATTTTACTTAAAGTCGTTATATCAAGTGTTTTATAGTATTTAACTAATAAAAACAGCATTCTGTTTCAATGACAGAATGACAAATATAAAATATGAGCAATTCAGAGTTTTTAAATATTGACAGTTTGTCATTACAAGGGATGGAAGATGATACGGAATTTATTCCGTTGATGACTACTGAAGATGAAGAAGAGATAGCAAATGAAGATATCCCGAATGAATTACCAATTTTGCCTTTACGTAATACGGTACTTTTTCCTGGGGTAGTTATTCCAATTACTGCAGGTAGAGATAAATCTATAAAGTTACTTAATGACGCCTATAATAACAAGCAAGCAATTGGTGTTGTCGCACAAAAAGATTCATCGGTAGAAAACCCTACAATAGAGGATATTAACACGACAGGTACTGTGGCTAAGATTTTACGTGTATTAAAAATGCCTGATGGAAATACAACAGTAATCATTCAAGGAAAAAAGAAATTTTCTATTAATGAAATTGTTAAAGAAGAGCCGTATTTGGTTGCTTCTGTAAATGAAATTCCTGAAGAAAAACCCAAAGTAGAAAATGAAGAGTTTAAAGCAATAATCGATTCAATTAAAGAGTTGTCACTACGTATTATTAAAGAAAGTCCGAATATTCCTACTGAAGCTAGTTTTGCAATTAAGAATATAGAAAGTAATGCTTTTTTAATCAATTTCATATCATCGAATATGAATTTGAATGTAAAAGAAAAGCAAACACTTTTAGATATTAAAAATTTATCAGAACGAGCAATGGCAACCTTAAAGCATATGGATATGCAAATGCAAAAGTTGTCTTTAAAAAATGATATTCAATCTAAAGTGCGTAATGATTTAGATCAGCAACAACGCGAGTATTTCTTACAACAACAAATGAAAACCATACAAGAAGAATTAGGTGGTGTTTCATATGAGGCAGAAGTAGAAGAAATGCGAACTAAATCTAAATCTAAAAAATGGGACGATAAAATTGCAGCTCATTTTGATAAGGAATTAGCAAAAATGTCAAGAATGAATCCACAAGTAGCTGAGTATTCTATTCAGCGTAATTATTTGGAGTTGTTTTTGGAGCTACCTTGGAATGAATTTTCAAAAGATAAATTTGATTTAAAACGAGCTCAGAAAATTCTTGATAGAGATCATTATGGTTTGGAGGATGTAAAAAAACGAATCATAGAGTATTTAGCGGTATTAAAACTGCGTAATGATATGAAGTCGCCTATACTATGTTTGTATGGACCTCCAGGTGTAGGAAAAACATCTTTAGGGAAATCAATTGCTGAAGCCTTAGGGAGAGAATATGTTAGGGTTTCGCTAGGTGGCTTACGAGATGAAGCAGAAATTCGTGGTCATAGAAAAACGTATATAGGAGCAATGCCTGGGCGTTTAATCCAGAGCATGAAAAAAGCAGGAACATCAAACCCAGTTTTTGTGTTAGATGAAATTGATAAGCTGTCAAATTCTCATCAAGGTGACCCTTCTTCTGCAATGTTAGAAGTGTTGGATCCTGAGCAAAACTCAGAGTTCCATGATAATTTCTTAGAAATGGGTTATGACTTATCTAAAGTGATGTTTATTGCAACCGCAAATAATTTAGGGGGTATACAACCAGCATTGCGTGATCGTATGGAGATTATTAATGTAAGTGGTTATACTATTGAAGAAAAGGTTGAGATAGCTAAAAAGCACTTGTTATCTAAACAGCTAAAAGAACACGGATTATCAGCAGATCATTTAAAAATCGGAAAAAAAGAATTAGAGCTAATCGTTGAAGGATATACACGAGAGTCTGGTGTTAGAGGGCTAGATAAAAAAATTGCTAAAGTTGTTCGTTATGCGGCGAAGTCTATTGCAATGGAGGAAGAGTACAATATTAAATTGAAGAAGGAAGATATTGTTGATATTCTTGGCCCTGCAAGATTAGAAAGAGATAAATATGAGAATAATGATGTTGCTGGTGTAGTTACTGGATTGGCTTGGACAAGTGTAGGTGGTGATATTTTGTTTATCGAATCTATTTTATCAAAAGGAAAAGGCGTAATGTCTATTACGGGTAATTTAGGGAAAGTAATGAAAGAATCTGCAACCATTGCTTTAGAATATATTAAAGCAAATGCAGAAGTCTTTAATATTAATCCTGATGTTTTTGAGAAATATAATATTCATATACATGTTCCTGAAGGGGCAACCCCAAAAGATGGTCCTAGTGCTGGAGTAACGATGTTAACCTCCTTAGTGTCATTATTTACTCAAAAGAAAGTAAAGAAAAGTTTAGCAATGACAGGGGAAATTACCTTGCGTGGGAAAGTGTTGCCCGTAGGTGGAATAAAGGAAAAAATCCTAGCGGCAAAACGTGCTAGAATTAAAGAATTAATTCTTTGTGTAGATAATGAAAAAGATATTCTTGAAATAAAACCAGCCTATTTAAAAGGCTTAACGTTTCATTATGTATCCGACATGGTAGATGTAGTTAGACTAGCGGTAACAAAACAACCCGTAAAGAATGCTAAAAAGTTATAAAAAATAAGCCTCATATTGAGGCTTATTTTTTTTTGTGAAATATTTTTGAATTACAAGCGTTTTCAATCTAAGATTTAGTTATTTTGTATTTATGATTAAAAATATTTTATTATTCTTAGGGTTTATAGTGACATATAATGTCAATGCTCAAATAGGAGGGAAATATACTTACCAATTTTTAAATTTGGTTTCTTCACCAAGGCAAGCAGCTTTAGGAGGTAGTGTGTATACTAATAATGATTGGGATGCTTCTCAAGCTTTACATAATCCTTCTGCTATTAATAGTGAAATGGATGGGCAATTAGCATTGAATTTTGTGAATTATTTTGCTGATATAAATTTCGGAAGTGTAGCATATGCAAAAAGTTTTGGCGAAAAAACACACATGATTGCTGCTGGTATCACTTATGTTGATTATGGTAGTTTTAATGGGTTTGATGAAAACGGGGTGAGTACTGGAGAATTTTCAGGAAATGAATTTGCACTAACTGTTGGATATATGTATGCTGTTCCTAAGTCTGATTTAAAATTGGGAGCAAATGGAAAATTTATTTCTTCAAAATTAGAAAAATACTCTTCAATTGGAGGAGCATTAGATTTAGCCATGTTGTATGAGTTTAAAAAATCAAATTCTGAGTTAACATTAGTTGCTTCTAATATCGGAACACAATTCACTACTTATGAAAATACCAAAGAAAAAATCCCTTTTCATGTAGATTTAGCGTTTGCTAAAGAATTAGAAAAGTTGCCTTTAAAATGGCATATAGTTTTTGAAAACTTACAACAATGGGATTTGTCATTTAGTAACCCTGCGCGTTCGGAAGTGGATTTAGATGGAAATGTTACCACTGAAGAGATTTCTTTTTTTGATAAATTAACACAACATCTAGTAATAGGTGGGGAGTTGTTTCATGGAAAAGCAATAAACTTAAGAGTGGGGTATAATTTTGGAAGAGGGTATGAGATGAAAATTGAGGGAAATAGGGTTTTTGCGGGAATAACAGCTGGTTTTGGAATAAAGTTGAATAGGTTTCGTGTAAACTACGCGTTTCAAAAATATAGCGCAGCTGCAAACGCACATACTTTTGGTTTAAATATAAATCTACAGTAAATTGAATTCAAAAAAAATAATTATTGCCATTGACGGTTATTCTTCAACGGGGAAAAGTACTTTAGCAAAACAATTGGCAAATAACTTAGGTTATGTGTATGTTGATACGGGAGCGATGTACAGAGTTACAACGCTTTATGCGCTAAAGAATGGTTTTATTTCTGAAACACATTTTAATGTAAATGATTTTGTTTTAGAGTTGCATAAAATTTCAATATCGTTTAAGTTTAATAGGGCTCTTCAGTTTGCGGAAGTGTATTTAAACGGAAAAAATGTTGAAAAGGAAATTAGAACCATGCATGTTTCTAGTTTTGTAAGTAAAATTGCTGCCGTACCGGAAGTGCGTTATCGATTGGTAAAGCAGCAACAAGAAATTGGTAAGGATACTGGAGTGGTAATGGACGGTAGGGATATCGGTACAGTTGTGTTTCCTAATGCGGAATTAAAACTTTTTATGACTGCTACAGATGAAGTAAGGGCTAAACGTCGTTATGATGAGTTAGTAGGAAAAGGTGATGTGGTTACTTATGAGGAAGTGTTACATAATGTAAGAGAGCGTGATTATATGGATACACACAGAGAAAATTCACCATTAGTAAAGGCTTCTGGTGCAATTGAAATTGATAATTCAAATTTAAGTATTGAAGCCCAGTTTAATAAAATAATAAAATTAGTTGAAGAAGCTACGGTATAATAATTGTAGTTTTTTGGTATAAAAAAAGAAGCTGAATGAGCTTCTTTTTTTATTTAATCAATTCATTTTTATAAATTAGGGATATCTAATACTTGCCCTACTTTAATTAGATCTGGGTTATCTAGTATGTTTTTGTTAGCCTCAAAAATCTCTTTGTATTTCATGGCGTTTTTAAAATAATGTTTAGCAATACCTCCTAAAGTTTCTCCACTTACTACGGTATGTCTATGGTATACTGAACTATCCGAAACAGAAATATTCGCCATCAAATCCGTAGGACTATCTCCTCCAATTGCTTTAATGGAATCCCACATTAAGTTTTTCTCGTATTGTGTGTTTGCAGTTCCTTTCACTTTTAAAATTCCATCTTCAACGCTAACTTGTCCATCTGAAATACCTAATTTTTCTCCAAGATTTAATACATCTTGATATTTTGCTTTAACTGGCATAATTGTTTGATTTTAAATTAATTAATATTGATTTACTCAAATATAACATTTTAAATTCAGAAATAAAAGATACTATTTTTGGAAGTAAACTATGTTTTGAAATACATATTATAATTTAAGATATAAAATATTGTAATTCAGTGAATATAGTTGTATTTTTGCAGTCCTTTTAGCAGAATTGAGTAAAAGAGGGATTAAAAAAAATAATTATAACAACTTCTGAAGTTGGATGCATTATTACTCAAAACAACTCAGAATACAAATTATTACTACAGCTATGGCTGAAGACACAAAAACACAAGAACAATTTTTAGCAGATTTTAACTGGCACAATTACGAAGAAGGAATTGATCCAGTAGAAGACGCAGTATTAGAAGAGTTCGAAAAATTAGTATCAGAAAACTTTGTTGACACGGAAGATGATACAGTAGTTGAAGGAACAATAGTTTTCTTAACTGAAAGAGAAGCTATTATTGACATTAACGCAAAATCTGAAGGGGTAATCTCATTAAATGAGTTCCGTTACAACCCAGATTTAAAAGTTGGTGACAAAGTAGAAGTTCTTGTTGACATTAGAGAAGACAAAACTGGTCAGTTAGTATTATCTCACAGAAAAGCAAGAGTAATCAAGGCTTGGGACAGAGTAAATAATGCTCACGAAACTGGAGAAATCGTTAACGGTTTTGTAAAGTGTAGAACTAAAGGAGGTATGATCGTTGATGTATTTGGTATTGAAGCATTCTTACCAGGTTCTCAAATTGATGTGAAGCCTATTAGAGATTACGATCAGTATGTAAACAAAACAATGGAATTCA
>Ga0209395_1004792_pt1 | contig 15630 bp, 10 predicted proteins | sample GOMGulsemesocosm_3_FD_184635 | JGI IMG/M metagenome (GOLD analysis project Ga0209395, IMG submission 184635) | Methane-oxidizing microbial communities from mesocosms in the Gulf of Mexico - GOM9D Gulf of Mexico (SPAdes) (version 2) | ecosystem: Environmental > Aquatic > Marine > Cold seeps... | reverse complement strand
TAAAGAATGAGGATTTATTACTAAATACCTCAATTTCAAATAAGTTCAATAGTTTAAACTTTAGAGCCAGCCTGTGGAAACAAATGGGACAAGGGAAATCTATATGGGCAAACATATCTAATAGAGCGAGCACTCCTCAAATTAGCCAATTACAACCTATTACAGATAATTCAAATCCGCTAAATACAGTAGTTGGTAATCCTAATTTAAAAGCATCAAATGTAACTAGGGTAGGTCTAAGTTATAGGAATTTTAATATGAAAACGAAGAGTGGATATAATGTATATGCAACTACATCATTAACGGATAATGCTTCTGTTTCAAAAACAATAACAGATTTAGTAACAAGTAAAAGTATAACAACATATGAAAATGTAGATGGTGCTTATTGGGCGTATTTAAGTGGAGGATATAATAAAAAATATAAGTTAGAGAAACATAATGTTTCATACAATTTAAACTTAAGCTTAAATGCAAGTTCAAATAAGAGTTTTTCTAATGGGGTTGAGTTAACAACTAAGAGTAAAACATATAACCCAAGTATTTCTTTTACGTATAATTACAATGATTTGATTGAAATTACTCCAAGGTATAATTATAATTATAATAAATTAGATTATTCACTTGATTTTGAGCAAGAAACTAATTATTCCAGTTCTAGTCTTGGGATTAATTTGGAAACTTATTGGCCTAAAATGATAGAGTTTGCAAATGATTTCTCTATGAATCATAATCCTAATGTAGCTCCAGGATTTACAAAAACAACTTATATGTGGAATGCAAGTTTAGGAGTGAAAATGATTAATGATAAAGGAATTTTAAAACTAAAAGTATTCGATTTATTAAATCAGAATACTAGTGTAAGTAGGTATTCTAATCAAGATTATATTTCAGACTCAGAAAACTTAGTATTGAAACAATATTTTATGTTGAGTTTTACTTATAAAGTGAATAAAATAGGAGGTAAAAAGAAACCAAGTTTTCAATAATAGTTCAAAAAAAATGGAAGTTGGGATTGCCAACTTCCATTTTTTTAATTCAATACTAAGTTTAGTCAAGTTGTTCTTTAAACTTTAACAGTTCATTTTTGATGTGTTCTAATTTGGTTATAATCTCAAAGTTTTGAAGTGTTTTTTTCTTTTCTTCTTTTAAATGTGTTTTTGCACCCTCTAAAGTAAAACCTTTGTCCTTTACTAAATAATAGATTAATTGAAGGTTTTTTATGTCTTCTGGAGTAAACTTTCGGTCACCTTTAGCATTCTTTTTAGGTTTTAGCACTTCAAATTCTTTCTCCCAGAAACGAATTAAAGAAGCATTCACATTAAAAGCCTTGGCAACCTCACCAATTTTGTAGTATCGTTTTTCAGGAAGTTTTACGTACATTAATCTAAAGATTGATTTTCTTGTGAAGCTTTTTCAAGCATAATTTCATACTCCTCGGGTGTTAAATCACCGTGATAAAAGTTAACAGGATTTATAGCTTTGCCATTTTTATGCACTTCATAATGTAAGTGAGGACCAGATGATAATCCAGTATTTCCTACATAACCAATGATGTCACCACGTTTTACTTTTTTTCCTTTTCGAGTATTGAATTTATTCATGTGACCGTATTTGGTAACATATCCAAATCCATGATCAATATATACTACTTTTCCAAATCCAGAAGCTCTTGAGGCTTTAATAACCTTTCCGTCACCTGTGGCATAAACAGGAGTGTTTCTAGGTGCGGTAAAATCCATACCATTATGCATTCTTCTATATTTTAAAATAGGATGCATACGCATTCCGTACCCAGAAGCCATTCTTGTTAAATCTTTATTTTGTACAGGTTGAATTGCTGGAATCGCTTTTAATAGTTCCTCTTTGTTGGCTGCTAGTTTTTCAATTTCATCAAGTGAACGTGATTGTACTTCAATCTCTTTGGTAAGTTTATCTATGTTCTTTGTTGAGGTAATTATTAATTCAGAATTTTCAGAACCTTCTAAGTTTTTATATCGGTTAATACCACCGAATCCGGCTTTACGTTGTGCTTCAGAAACTGGATTGGCTTCAAAATGTACCCTGTAAATATTTTCATCTCTATCAGCAAGGTTTTGCATTACTTTTTCTGCCAGATGTACTCTTTCATTTAAATAGTTATAATTCAGTTTTAAATTTTCATTTTCTCTTTTCAAGGCCTTTTCCTTAGGCGATTCTATTAATGAAGAACCTATAACTGAGCCTACAATTATGAGTAAACCCATTGCACTCAAAATAAGAAAAGTAAACGTTATTGTGCGTCCTTTTTTACGAGTCACCTTTCTATAGGAAAGGGTTTCTGAATCATAATAATATTTTACTTTAGCCATAAGTTAAAATGTACTATTTTTGTGCGTTTAGAATACTAACGATACACAAATATAAAAATTGTTTTTGTTAGACACGAACTTTATAAGTTAAGCTTACTATGAAATCTCAAGAAATACGCTCAAAGTTTTTAAACTTTTTTGAATCGAAACAACATAAAGTAGTTCCTTCGGCGCCAATGGTGTTAAAGAATGATCCAACTTTAATGTTTACAAATGCCGGAATGGTTCCTTTTAAGGAGTTCTTTTTAGGACAAAAAAAAGTAGTAAACGCTAGAGTTTCTGATTCTCAAAAATGTTTACGTGTTTCAGGAAAGCATAATGATTTGGAGGAAGTAGGAAAAGATACCTATCATCATACCATGTTTGAGATGTTAGGAAACTGGAGTTTTGGTGATTACTTCAAAAAAGAAGCAATTGCTTGGGCTTGGGAATTATTGACTGAAGTATACAAAATAGATAAAGACATTTTATATGTTACTATTTTTGAAGGTGATGAAAAAGATGGTTTAGCAAAAGATACAGAAGCATATGATATTTGGAAACAATACATCGCTGAAGATAGAATTTTATTAGGGAATAAAGCAGACAACTTCTGGGAGATGGGAGCTCAAGGACCGTGTGGGCCTTGTTCGGAAATTCATATTGATATTCGTTCTGCAGAAGAGAAGGGAAAAGTTTCTGGAGCATCATTGGTGAATTTGGATCACCCTCATGTTGTTGAGGTTTGGAATTTAGTTTTCATGCAGTATAATCGTAAAGCAGATGGTTCGTTAGAAAACTTACCAGCTACCCATATTGATACTGGAATGGGGTTTGAACGTTTATGTATGGCATTGCAAAATGTGAAGTCTAATTATGATACGGATGTGTTTACGCCATTGATTAGAGAAATTGAAACGATTACGGGAGTAAAATACGAAGATAAGACTGTTTCTGGAGAAGAAACCGATATTGCTATTCGTGTAATTGCTGACCATGTTCGTGCTGTTGCTTTTTCAATTGCTGATGGACAATTACCTAGTAATACTGGAGCAGGATATGTTATCCGTCGTATTTTACGTAGAGCTATTCGTTACGGATTTACTTTTTTAAATCAAAAAGAGCCGTTTATATTTAAACTGGTAGAGACGTTAAGTCATCAAATGGGATCTGCTTTCCCTGAAATAAAAGCACAAGAGCAATTAGCTCATAATGTAATAAAAGAAGAAGAACACTCTTTTCTAAAAACATTGGAACAAGGATTGTTATTGTTGGAAAACATGACAGCTAACAGTAATGAAAAAGTGATTTCTGGAAGAAAAGTATTTGAATTAAAGGATACCTATGGTTTTCCTGAAGATTTAACGGCGTTAATTTTATCAGAAAAAGGATTGGATTATGATCAAGAGGAATATAAAGTCGCATTAAAAGAACAACAAGATAGAGGGCGTCAAGCAACAGCTATTGAGACAGACGATTGGCTAATTATTTCTAAAAATAACGAAGAAGAATTCGTTGGATATGATAATTTAGAAGAAGAAGTAAAACTGACACGTTACCGAAAAGTAACAACCAAAAAAGATGGTGAGCAATATCAATTAGTATTTAATATAACGACTTTTTATCCAGAAGGAGGAGGGCAAGTTGGTGATAAAGGATATATTGAAACTCCAAATGGCGATGTGATTTATGTAGTGAATACTAAAAAGGAGAATAACTTAATTATTCATTACACAAAAAGTTTACCTAAAGATATATCAGCTAGTTTTATAGCTGTTGTAGATAAAGAAACTAGAATGCTTTCTGAAAGTAACCATACGGCTACACATTTATTACATCAAGCATTACGTACAATTCTAGGTACACATGTAGAACAAAAAGGATCTTTGGTAAGTTCAAAGCACTTACGATTTGATTTTTCTCATTTTTCTAAAGTAGATGCAGATCAGTTACAAGAAATAGAAGATTTTGTAAATGCTCGTATTCATGAGAATTTAACTTTGGAAGAGAAACGAAACATCCCTATGCAGCAAGCTATAGATGAAGGAGCTATGGCGTTGTTTGGAGAAAAATATGGCGATAATGTAAGGGCTGTTCGTTTTGGTCAATCAATAGAATTGTGTGGAGGAACGCATGTAGCTCAAACGGGTGATATCTGGTATTTTAAAATAAAATCAGAAGGAGCAGTTGCATCTGGAATCAGACGTATTGAAGCAATCACTAATAAGGCTGTAGGTAATTATTTTGAGGGTGTTGAAGTTACATTCAATGCTGTAAAAGAAAGCCTGAAAAATACTAAGGACCCTGTAAAAGCTATTACAGCTTTACAAGATGAAAATTCTGCTTTAAAGAAACAATTAGAACAATTGTTAAAAGAAAAAGCAGGAAGTTTAAAAGGTGATTTAAAGAATGAAATTACAGAATTAAACGGAGTAAACTTCTTAGCAAAGAAAATAGATTTAGATGCTAAAGGAATTAAAGACTTAGCGCATGAATTAGGTGGGGAACTAGATAACTTATTCTTGTTCTTTGGAGCAGAAAATGATGGAAAAGCAACCTTAACATGCTATATATCGAAAGATTTAGTGGCGAGTAAAGAGTTACATGCCGGAACTATTGTTCGTGAATTAGGAAAGCACATCCAAGGAGGTGGAGGTGGACAACCTTTCTTTGCAACAGCAGGAGGTAAAAATCCAGCTGGATTGGATGCGGCATTAGATGCTGTAAAAACATATTTAAACTAATAATTAATCCCGCTACTAGCGGGATTCTTTTTTATAGATGGAATTTAGAACTCAAATATCAATATTAAAACAAACTGATAATCTAATTGATTATCAGTCAAAGATGCTTTTATTGGGTTCTTGTTTTTCTGAAAATATAGGTGATAAGTTTGAGTATTATAAGTTTCAAAGTGATGTAAACGCTTTTGGAATCTTATTTCACCCAAAAGCTATTGAAACTTTTATAGAGCGTGTTGTTAAACAAAACTTCTATTCAGAAGAGGATTTAATTTTTCATAACGAGCGTTACCATTGTTTTGATGCACACTCTAGTTTGAGCAACTCAAATAAGACAGCGTTATTAAATAATTTAAACGAAATTCTCAAATCAACACATCAACGCATTACCGAATCAACTCATTTGGTAATTACTTTGGGCACTTCATGGGTATATCATCATACAGAAAGAAATCATACAGTAGCAAACTGTCATAAAATACCGCAAAAAGCATTTGAAAAGCGAATCTTATCTGTTCAAGAAATTGAGGGGAGTTTAGAAAATATTGAGCAATTAATTCGTTCCATAAACAATAACATCCAACTAATTTACACGGTTTCTCCAGTACGACATATAAAAGATGGTTTTGTGGAAAATCAGCAAAGTAAAGCACATTTGTTGATAGCAATTCACAACGTCATTGCGAACGAAGCGAAGCAATCTCATGATAGTACATCGATTCTATCCTATTTCCCTTCCTATGAAATTATGATGGATGAATTACGTGATTATCGTTTTTATACGGAAGATATGCTACACCCCAATCAAACAGCTGTTGATTTTATATGGAATCAATTTAAAGCAGTTTGGATAAAAGAAAATACTGCAATTACAATGAAAAAAGTAGCAACCATACAAAATGGGTTGGCACACAAAGCCTTTAATCCATCTTCTGAACAACATCAATTATTTTTAAAACAGTTGGAAGCTAAAAAAGAAAATTTACTGGCTGATTTTCCGTTTATGAAGTTTTAATCGAGGTTATTTTTTAGTTTTAAATCGATAAATAAACATGATTAATATGCTTATGGATACCCCAATGATGATGTATAATGTTAAAGGTATGTTTGATTGCTTTGATTTTTGAATGGCCCCATAATACACAAACGTATTCCAGTAATAAGGTGATTTTTTAGCGTTACTTATATTTTTGTTATTCAAATAATCTAATTTAGACTGATTATTTGATATAAACGCAGAGGAGTTTTTACTATAGTTAGTATAGAAATAGTCCATAATTTGGGAAGTGCTTTTATCATTTATTTTCCATAATGAAAAAAGGACAGCGTCAGCTCCTGCATATTGAAATCCTCTTGCTAAACTCATGGCCCCTTCTCCTTTTTGTAACTTTCCAATTCCAGATTCGCAAGCACTTAACACTACTAGTTGCGCTGAGGTATGTAACGCGTATGTTTCTTGTAAAAAGAGCATGTCATCATAAAACTGGATATGCGATGGAATTACAAAATTACCGGATTGAGCATGGGTTGAGATGTGAATAGTATTGTAGTTGTTTACATTTTTAATAAAGTTTTCTTTTGTAGCTTCTTCATTCATGAACAACTTGGTGTTCATTAGATTTTTAATACTATTAGCTTCATCAATAGAATAGGTGAGCTCTTGATTACTTTTCTCGAATACTGGGAAAAGCCCCAAAACACTTTTTCCGTTTCGTATCTCATCTTTCGAGTTAAGATAAAAACTAGTATTAGTGTTGTATGCTAAACATTGCTTTTTAATAACAAATGGCATAGTATTGAATTGAGTACTTGACGTTTCATGAGTAAGTAGTGCTCCAAATGGAAGATAGTTTAACAATCCATCCGGAATGATAACGACATTTTTATACGTTTGTAAAGTAGATAATTGAAGCAATTCATAAAGGTTAAAAGCAGATGAGGTATATGCTTTAATGTTGTTGTTTATGATAGCTGCATGATCAAATAAATGAATGAAATCCGTAATGCTTTTTTGTAAATCGTTCGTGTATTCAATTTTATGGAGCGTGATATCAGTCGGTTTAATAATGAATTGATAAAGCTGTCTGTTGCCATGAAAATAGGAAACTAAGGCAGCATTATCTTGACCTAATTTTTTTTGTAATTCGGGAATAGAAATCGACTTCTCATTAGTGTGGTGTTTTTTTGAGATATTATTATTGTTAAGGGTTCTGAGCTTGATACTAATCTCATTTAAGGTAAAGCTCATCTCATTAATATATGATTGAGGAGCTTTCTTTAGTTGCGCTCTAATAAGATTATTGGTGATTAGTTCTTGTTGCTGTAATAGCTTTTGTTCCTTTAAAAGTATTTCATCATCGGGAAATTGTTCAAGTAGCGATTTCTTCTCTACAGCTTCTTGCAATACAGTTGATTTACTCTTTTCTGCATAAATAAAAGCACGTTCCAGATATGTTATATTTGGTTTTTTTTCATAAGCTTTATATAGTAAATCAATACATTTTTTAGTCCTGTCTTTGTTTGCAGCTTGATGAATAATCTTGGTTTCTTGTGAAACAATATTCTTGTTTAGTAAACAACTTACATGAAAACTTAAGTCGTAATATTTCAATGCATCGTTAACATCTGTACAAATTGAGGCATAAAGATCAAAAAGTGTAATGAATGTATTTTCAGCATACAATATGGCTTTGTCTGGTACGGCGTCTTTTTCAGAAGTAGGGACTAATACTTGTAATGCTTTTTCAAGACTTTCATGTGCTTTGCTAACATTGTTTGATTGTAAGTATAGTTGTGCCTCTTCAGTATACAACTTTCCAATATCTCTTGCAGAATAGCTTGAGAGCGCAATTAATTCTTTTTTAACTAATTCAAGATATTCCATAGCTTCCTTAAAATTATTTTGTCGCATAGCAATAAAAGACAAGTTTTTATAGGTAGTGAAATGAGAGTGTTTTCCTTTAAAAAGTAAACTTTGTTTTAATATGGAACCAGCTTTATGATATTCATGTAATGCAATTAAATTATTGGCTAGGTTGTTTTGTAGTTTTAGTTTTTGACCAATAGTTAAATTGTGCTGTTTTAATGTTTCTTTTAAAATAGTTATTGCTGTTTTATAATTACCAATAGTATTATAAACAACAGAAAGGTTAATTATTCCAGAAATTTTCTGGTCATTGTTGTGTTTGGTTTTAGCAATAGTAATGTATTGTTTAATAGTGTTTTCAGCATTTAAGAAACTACCTTGTTTAGTATATAAATTACCTAAAGGAATTAGGCAGTTCGCTACTATATCATATCCTAAAAATTGTTCTTTATGATATAGTTTTAATGCAGTTTCGTACGCTGAGGTGCTTTTAGGTAACTCACCAAATTGATGGTAATAGTAGCCTAAATTTGATTGTAAAATAACTAAAGCTAAACGATCCTCTTTGGTGGTTATTGTTTGTTCAAAAAGAATTGCTTTTTCAGAGAGTTTATTTATGTTAGCTTTTGATGGTGCAGCAATAAAATTATCTAAAGCATCATATATATCATCAGCTGAGTTTTGCGCAAAAAGAAATTGACAACAAAAAAAGAATAATATGATGATGGTGTGTTTTTTCATTTATAATAAGTGCGATAAAATCGACTTTCTAGATGCAAACATAAAAGATATATTTTTTTTCGTTTATAGCTAATAGGGGGGGTAACCTCACTGGTGGGGTTAAAACTTAAATCGAGCATACATTTGCCAGTAATTAAAATCATCTTCAAAGTTAAGAACATAACGTGCTCCTATGCTCGGACCAATCCTTGCAAATCCAGCAGTAACATCAAACAATACACCTGTTTTTAAATTCACAAACGATTCTGTGTTTTTTTGATTGAATGATTCTGTGTCAATTAACATATCATTAGTTCCAAATTCATATATATATTAATAGTGGTACTGGTGTTGCTTTGCTCGCTAAGATTGAAGTTTGCTTGTACACCTGCACCTATTCCTAAATAGTTGTTAATGTTATAACGCACTAAAACTGGTATACCCCAGTTTATATTTTTAAACTCTGTAGTAGTAGAAATTTCTTGAATGGTTTGATTTAATTCCTCACGCTCAAGAAAACTTGAAGTGCTATAGGAATCAATTGCATTCACAAATTCTGCTTGCCAATACCAGCGATATGATTTGTATGGCGATACTATTGCGCCAACAAAATAACTTTTAGAGTCAGTTAATTTTGGATAATAATTATACCCAGTTTTAATTCCCACAGAAATACCTGGGGAAAAACGAGTTGTGGCATAATTGGTTATTATAGGTTCGTTTTTATCGAATATAATAGCTGTTTTACTTTTAGTCTTTTTTTTATGAAAGTCCTTGGCAAATTTGATGCTGTATTTTACAAACCCTTTAGTAGAGTCTATTTCCTGTACATTTTTTTGTTCGCTACCTGGTAGGTAAATGTTTTTAAAAGTAAATATGGCTTGTTCTTTAGTAAATGTGGTGTCTAAGCAACTATATTGTACTTCTTCATCGGGACATATAGGGCATTTTGGATACATGTCTTCTATCTTTAAAGTAGACTTGTCAAACATTTCAGGAATGTCTGTTTCTAACCGAATAGTTCTTGCAGGACCTTCTCCGTTATTCTGAAACTTTATTTTGTATTTCAAACGTTTAAAACGAACAAGTCGGTAACTCATAAATGTTCCGTTAGAGGACATTTTGTTTGGATCATGGGAAGTTACTACTTCCATTTCCATGTCTTTTATAGTATGATTACCGTAATTGTTATCGGGAACATAAATACCACGAACAGAAATAATGGCACTAGTGTCTTTTATCATTTCAGGAGGTGTTCTCATAGTAAGAAACAAATTCCGTTCTTCTCCTGGGGTAAGGTTATTAAAGCTTATGGTGTTGGAACTTTTGTAAAGCTGTTTTGCTTCTTCGAGTGTTAATGGTAAATTGAATTTAACGGTATCTTGTGCTTCTGGAGTGTGTTCAGAAAAATCAAATGACGTTGATGCTAAAAGAGTAGCGTTATCATTAGGAGTAGTGTTATAACTTATGTTGTTATTTTCAAATGACTGTTCCTCATAGTGGGTTCTGATGTTGCTTACTTCAAAATTATCAACATTGAACTTTTTTTCATTATAAAAGAGGTGAATTTTTCCCGATGAAATATAATCAAGATTGTTTTTATAACTAACTACCATCACCATTTCTTCATTAGGCATAGGTTCTCTATTTCGTTTAAGAGAAAAATCAGTGTTCATTACTGCTACATCTTCATAGTCATCAGTAATAGTGTTGATTACCACTTTTTTAGGTCTGGTGGCTGGTGGTTTACCAGTGTCATAATTATTGGTAGCCCATAATAGCGCATTGTATGTGCCTGGCTTTTTATAGGTGTGTTTAGGGGTCTTTTGAGTACTGTAATTCCCGTCTCCAAATTCCCAGAAATAAGAGTAATGTGTTTTTGGAGCCCCTGCAATTTGATTTAAAGGTGGTGTTTCTGGTAAATATGAAACGACATTCCCCTGAATATTGTTCTTTACAGTAGCATATCTTCTAAGGGAGTCATGAGCTTTTTGTTGCTGTGCATGACTATACATAGAAAATATAAAAGTGATTGAAAAGAATAATATTTTTTTCATTTACAAGAGTTAAAAGTTAGAGTTAGAATTCAATATACAAAAAAGCTATGGTTGTACAACCATAGCTTTTTTTACAACATTGATAATTATGGCAAATCATTAATTAATTGAACTAATTGAGCTTCTGTAGCAATGCTTGTTTCTCCCATATTAAATGTAATGGTGTCATCAGCTACAATAGTAACTTCCTGAATAGCATATCTCCAATCACCACCTTCTTCAGTTACAAATATGATATGACATTCTAAACCAATTGGAATTTGTCCATAGTGCTCAGAAAATAAACCAGTATCAGCATTATAAGTATCTAAATGAGCTAAAGCATTATCTTCACCATCAAATGAAATGTATACAGCACTGTTTTCATTATCGTAGTTGTCAGGAACATCTACAAGAATAGTTGTTTTTGGTCTTGGGTCGTTATAAAATTTATCAACGTTAGTCCAACCAAAATCTCCAAGAAAAGTATAGTAAACTCCACCACCAGTTTGACCGTTTTCTAAAAATAATTCATCATTACCACCTCCGGTATTAGGGTCCATATCTTGTTCCCAAGCAATATCACCATTAGCGTCCGTAATTACATCCCATAATACCATATCATAGTCGTCACCTCCAGTTAAACCAGTTGGGATTTCTAATTGAAAAGGACAACCTAAATCTAATTGTTCTCCATTTTGAGTTGCATTAAGGTAGAATTCCCCTCCTGAAATTAATAATGCCTTATCGCCATTAGGTAAAACTCCCATTGTTGGCTTATTTGTTGTTAACATGTTTCCTTTTCCGAATAACTCTACATAGGATACATCTACTTGACCAGTAATGGCCGTGTTGTTTAATGTTAAGCAGCTTCCATCTACTCTAATTGTTACTCCATTAGTTGAAGTGAAAACTCCCATACCATCTTCGGTATTAAATTGAAATTGTTGCGAATTGTTGTTTAAGGCAACAGTTCTTAAATCACCAAAGTCTTGTTCAGTTGGTGTTTGATCTATAATGATTGGAGTATTGTTGTCGTCATCATTACAACTTGTAAAAAGTATAGAAGATACTAATAAGGTGCTTAAAAATAGATTTGATTTTTTCATGATTCGTGTTTTTTATTGTTTAATACATATTTAGATACAATGAGTACTGATTTTGTTACCCCTTGTTTTGAGAAAAAACACGTTTAAGTCTTTGTTTTATGTTGTTAAATAGTCTTGTGTCTATTGTTGTCACTAGCTTTGTTTGATTTTTATTTTTTTCAATGTTTTTTTGAAATTTGTTGGTGCAACTGTATTTTTAAATGGTTTTTTATTTAAATGAACACATTTTTAAGTGCTAAACTTTGAGTAATGTATGATTCATTCTCATAAGTTTTATTAAATTCGTTCCATAAAAAGGTAGTTTTAATGAATGATAAAAAAGCGCATCGTGATCAGTTATATATTGTAGGCTTGTTAAATAACGATTCTATAATTATAAAAGAGATATACGAAAAGTTTGTGCCAAAAGTTGTTCATTATGTAAGTAGAAACAGTGGAAACGAACATGATGCAAATGACATTGTTCAGGAAGTATTAATTACCATTTATCATCAAGCGCAAAAAAACAATTTTAAACTTACATGTCCCTTTGATGCCTACTTCTTTTTACTGTGTAAACGAATGTGGTTTAATGTTTTGAAAAAAACTTCTAAAAAAGAGGTAACAATTAATGAAGAAATTTTATCTATAAATGACGACGCTTCATTAGTAGCTTTTGAAACGATAGAGTTTGATAAGAGGCAGCAATTGTTTGAAGAGATGTTTCAAAAATTAGGAAATGCGTGTAAGGAGCTGTTAAAAGCTTCTTTTACAATAAAGTCCTTACAAGAAGTTGCTGACAAATTGGGAGTTTCTTATGGGTATGTTCGAAAGAAGAAGTCGTTGTGTGTTGGGAAATTGACTAAACTGGTGCAAGGGTCACCTGTTTTTAAAAAATTCAAAAATTAGCATGATGAAAAAAGAAGAGTTTACATTTTTTGAAGCCTATTTATCCGAAGAACTTTCTGAGGTAGAACGCTTATCTTTTGAAAATAGATTAAAACAGGAAGATGAATTATCAGAAGCCTTTAATAACTATAAAGAGTTGTATAGTTTTTTAGAGCACAAGTTTACTACTGAAAAAGCAACTGAGGCATTCACTAAAAATCTAAGTGAAATTTCCGATGGTTACTTTACTAGTAAAAAGAAAACAAAAGTTATTAAATTTAGGCCATGGCAATATGCTGCGGCAGCTAGTGTGGTTTTATTTCTTGGAATAACGATGTTTAATAATTTTGGTACGAACCCAGTATATTCTGATTTTGCAGTACATGAAACTTTAAGTTTAACAGAAAGAGGAAATCAAAATCAGTTATATTTAAATGCAGAACAGGCTTTTAATTCTAGTGACTATGAACAGGCAGAACAATTGTTTAGCGAAATTTTAGTTACTAATTCTAATATAGTAGAGGTTGAATTATATAAAGCTATTTCCTTAATAGAGATTAATCAATTTACTTCAGCGGATAAAATTCTGTTAGGTATTTCAAACCAAAATTCAGCGTATAAAAATAGCGCCAAATGGTATTTGGCATTAAGTAAGTTAAAACAAAAGCAGTACGATGACTGTGAGTTGCTTTTAAAAGAAATACCAGTAGGTACTGATGCGTATGAGTTAGCACAGGAGTTGTTGAGTGCCTTGTAAATTATTTGTAATAGTATTTAATAAAAAAAACATCTTTACAAGTACATGTAAAGAGGCAAATGCTTCCCCAAAAAGTAAAAATATAAAGCTTATACTACCCACTAGTTCAGTTTAAGTAAAAACCTTACCCATTAAATTAGGTTTCTTTTCAAAATATTTTTTAATCTAGTATCCATTAGAAATTTGTAGTTTAGTGGTGATAATAAACTAACAACATGAAAAAAATACTATACATGATTGCTATTGGGGTAGCAATGTTAACTTCTTGTTCAGAAGGCGAATCAGCACAAGCACTTCCAGTAAGTCAAAATGAAATTTTATTAAAACAAACAATTCATAGCAGCGGGCTTGTAATGGATTATGCTTATGAAGGAAATAAATTGATGAATATAATTAATAATCAAGGAGATACAACAACGTTTACTTATACCGATGATTTGTTAACAAGGATAGATAAGATATATAATGATGTAAGTGGGAATCCTCAAGCTTTATTTGTATTATTGGAATATAATTCCAATAATACACTATCAAATTATATAAAATATGAGCCAGATGGAGTTACTTCGAGAAGATTTGAGTTAACGTATAATGCGGGCTATTATACTAAAGATACATATTGGGGAGATTATACAAGTCAAGTATTATTATTTGAGACTAATTATGTATACATGGAAAATGGAAATGTCACAACCATTCTTTCAGACTTCGAAAATATAGATGATTACTTATATGACATGAAAAATGCTCCTTTGAAAAATATTTTGGAAGTTGAAGTGTTTTCTATATTAGAAAATGATGTGCTTTATAGGTCTGGTTATTCAATTAATAATATCATTAGCTACACTCAAACTGACATGGCTGTAATTTATTATTATAGCCCGGTGACTAACTATACTTATAATTCTAATGATTACCCTGAAACATCAACTACGATTCATGAAGAAGGTACAGTAAATGAATGGACTGAGACAATGCAGTATATTTACGAGTAAGACATTTTAGTTCAATAAACTCATTCCGCTATCAATTAAATGCGCAATTTCTGATCGCTCATTTTTAAGCGTTTTTAACCTATCAAAAAGTGTTGTTTTAAAGTCAGCATTATTCGTATTGAATACCAACTCATAAAGCTCTAGAGTTAATAACCAGTCTGATTTATAATCGGTTATTAGTGTGTTGTAAATGGTAGTTCCTTTTTCTTCTGAGAAAGAATTTTGGTCTCTCATTTCTCTAACACTATGATACAAATCTTCTAAAGTGATAATTAGTGTGTCTTTCTTTACTTTAACAGTCTTTGTGTCAGAAACATGATATAGATTATCAAACGATCTAAAATCGGCGCTTCCTGCATATGCAGAAACTATAGATGATCCAACGGCTAGGTCAAAAGTACCGTATTCAGGCTTAAAAAGCACTTGATCCTTGTAAGTTACGGTACAGTCCTCAAATTGAATTAAAATTAACTTTCCATGAATATTTCTAATTCCTGTAACGTTTAATCCTTCAACAATAATCCCACTTTCATACTCAAATGAAATACGCTTACCATCATAAAAGTTATAGGCTTGTAAATCTCGTGGCCCCATATCTTCAATAGCTAAATTAATGCCTTTTAACCTTCCAATTGGAGAACTAAACCCATGTATATGAGCTTCAGTTCCATGACCAATTAATTCTTTTTCTCTATTCGCTAAAGCCGTGGGTCCTTCAGTTTTAAAGAATACAACCTTATTGTCTTCATCTTTTATAATTTCAGTAAATACTCCAGAAATTTCCAAACCAGTATTTAACTCAATGGTACCTATCTTTTTGGAGTCAATTAACTTTTGCAAACCTCTCCATCCACCTTTTCGTAGCGCCATAGTGCCAGCAAATTCTTCCAATACTTCCATTAAGTAAGCAAAATCAGGGGTAACATATAGTTGAGGTTGTGGTTTAGTAATGTCAAATTCTTGGGTAGCTGTTTTAACATTATAAGGTAGTTTTTTTACAGCCTTAGTCATACACCATTCACTTTCACCAATAGAAGACAATAATCCTGCGCCATAAATCTTCGGATCATTAACTGTGCCAATCATTCCGTATTCCACTGTCCACCAATGTAGGTTTCGTATTTGTGCCATTTCTGATAATGGGACTTTTTTATCTTGTAACTCATTAACCAAGTTTTCAGCTGCATCGATTTCTATAGTAGAAGAACC
>Ga0209395_1004787_pt1 | contig 15645 bp, 17 predicted proteins | sample GOMGulsemesocosm_3_FD_184635 | JGI IMG/M metagenome (GOLD analysis project Ga0209395, IMG submission 184635) | Methane-oxidizing microbial communities from mesocosms in the Gulf of Mexico - GOM9D Gulf of Mexico (SPAdes) (version 2) | ecosystem: Environmental > Aquatic > Marine > Cold seeps... | reverse complement strand
TGGTTTAATACGTACAGAAATAAATCTGTGTTTACCATTGGATTTTTCAACAGGATAAGCAGTTGCATTCACCCAATAATAATCGCCGTTTTTACAAATGTTTTTAACAATACCTTTCCATGTTTTTCCTTTTTGCACGGTTTTCCACAAATCTTTAAAAGCAGCTCTTGGCATATCTTCATGTCTTACCATAGAGTGAGGTTTACCTATTAATTCTTCTTTAGTAAAACCTGAAATTTTACAAAAATCACTGTTTGCATAAATGATATGTCCCTTGGAATTTGTTTCGGATACGATCATAGTATTTTTAGATAATTTAATTTCTTTATTCAATATTCACTCCCAGTTTTGATGAAGGATTGTATTGAAAAAAAATTACAAGCAGGTTACTAATAAAATATTTTTGCAGTTAATTATTGTAGATAATTGCTATTTTAGTCTAATTTAAAGTAATATTTACAAGTTTTGAACTAATTAGAATAAAATTTCAAGTAAAGAGCCAATAATTAAAGCGAAATTATATATTTAAACCTTTATACTATTATTTAATGATTATTTACTAGATTAAGGAGAAATCAAATGCTAAACAAACTTACCATTAGAACAAAGATGATGATGATGATAGTTATAACTATTTTTATTGTTTCTGCAATTGGATTATGGGAATCTATTACATCGATTCATACCGTGTCAGATCATAATATTAAAGCATTCAAAAAAAATGCGTTTAAACATGCAAAAGGTGAGCTTAAGAATTATGTTTCATTGGCATATGAAATGGTAGAGTCCTATCATGCTCGAGTAGGAAAAAATGCATTTTTTACAAAAGAAGAAATGCAAAAAGAAGCAATTGAGGCTTTAAAACACTTAAAGTTCGGAAAAAATGGTTATTTTTGGGTATTAAAAAATGATTCTACTATGTTAATGCATGCGAATAAACCCCACCTAGACTCAAAAAATATCAGTAAAGTTCAAGATTCTTCTGGAAGATTCTTCTATCAAGAAATGATTGATGAATCAAAATCACATCAAGAAGGTGCTTTTTTAGAATTCTATAAAGAAAAAGTATTATATGAGGCTTATGTAAAAGAGTTTAAAGACTGGCATTGGATAATTTCATCTTCTATAAGTTTAGAGGACATTGAGAATGTGGTTCATGAGATGAGAGAAGATGAAAAAAAAGATGTTGAAGAAATTGTAATCACCGCACTTTTAATATCGTTAACAACACTTGTAATTCTCTCTTTACTGCTTAACTTTTTATTGGGAAAAATTATCATTAAACCTCTTCGTAATTTTCAAGTAGGCTTATTAGATTTTTTTCAATACTTAAACAATGAAAAAAAAGAAGCAGCACTCTTAAAAGATACAGCAAACGATGAAATAGGTCATATGGCAAAACTTGTAAATGAAAATATAACATTAATTAAGAAAAATAAAAACATGGACAATGCTGTAATTGAAGAAGCAAGAGTAGTAATTGGAAAAGTAAATGTAGGCTTGTTTAATGAAAGAATAAAAGAAAAATCTTCTTCCCCTGAAATCAATTTATTAACAGGTGAAATCAATGATATGATTGATAAATCACTCAAGGATTTAACAGTACTATCTAATGCATTATTAGCATTAGGAAATGCAGACTATGCTTATGAGATACCAAGGATTAAGGGACTTACTGGTTTAACAGCTTCTTTGTTAAGTGGTACTAAAGCTACGCAATCTACTATTAATGATGTTATAGCACTCATTGATAATTCAAATAAAAGGCTCAGTTACTCAGCACAAGATTTAAGTGATTCTTCTATTGAATTAAGTAATTCATCCACCAAACAAGCTGCTGCTTTAGAAGAAACAGCAGCTGCAATTGAAGAGGTTACATCAACTATTCAACAAAGCAGTCAAAATGCTACAAAAATGAAAGAGTTTGCACAAAATATTACGAACTCAAGTAAAGAAGGTGTTGAGCTTGCAAATAAAACATCGTCTTCAATGGAAGAACTAAGCAAAGAAGTAACAACTATTAAAGATGCAATTACTGTTATTGATCAAATTGCTTTTCAAACCAATATTCTCTCCCTTAATGCAGCGGTAGAAGCAGCAACTGCTGGTGAAGCAGGAAAAGGTTTTGCTGTAGTTGCGCAAGAAGTAAGAAATCTAGCTTCTAGATCAGCAGAAGCTGCTAATGAAATCAAAGCTTTAGTTGAAAGTGCAAATTCAAAAGCAATAGAAGGTAAAAAAGTATCTTCTCTAATGATTGAAGGTTTTTCTGAGTTAAATGAAAATATTCATACAACTATTAAATTAATAGATGATGTAGCAAATGCATCAGAAGAACAAAGTGATGCAATGATTCAAATTAATGACACCATTAACTCTCTTGACCAAGCAACACAACATAACGCATCCTTATCAAACAATATTAGTACCATGGCTAAGTCAACCCAAGATTTAACCGCACAATTACAAGTCGTAATTGATAGAACTACTTTTGATGCAGAATCAAAAAGAAGAGTATGTGACAGTGAAAAAATATTTGATTTTGCAAGAATAAAAACCGATCACATTGCTTTAAAAAATGATTCATTTGCTTTATGTGAAAAAGGAAAACAAATTACTGTGAAAACAGCTTCTACGTGTCAACTAGGACTTTGGATGGAAGAGAACAAAGATGAGGCATATGCTAACTCACAAGAGTGGAGAGAACTTGAAGATATACATAAAAAAGTGCATCATATGATTCAAGATACAAGTGATCTTTACAGAGATGGCTATAACAATGGCCAAATAATCTCAGTTACGGATAATCTCGAAAGAAATATTGATAGAATTTTTGTGGCACTTGATAATTTAAGAGCGAAAAATTGTGATATTCAATTTGAAAAACGAAAAGGAGCATAAAATGGCAAATGAAATAGAAACAGTATTAAGCTCAGATGCTTTTTTAGTAAGTGAAACAGATGCAAAAGGAAACATTATATTTGTTAATGATGAGTTTTGTAAGGTAGCTGGTTATACTAGGGAAGAACTTGTGGAAAAACCCCATAATCTGGTACGACATAATGATATGCCAAAAGCAGCATTCAAAGACTTATGGGATACTGTAAAACAAGATGAAGTTTGGCAAGGTTATGTTAAAAATGCCACCAAACAAGGTGGATACTATTGGGTGCACGCCACAGTTTACCCTTATAAGAATGCAAATAAAGAGCAATGTTATATGTCGTGTAGAAGAAAACCATCAAAAGAAGATATTCAAAGCGCAGAAACATTATATAAAACTATGACATAAAGGTTAGCAAGGTTTTCTTGCTAATACTTGTCTATGTATTCTTAATAGCTACGTATGAACCTTCATGGCTCCCACATACTTTCCCATCACAAATAATCTCACTGTAAATTTTAAGACGTGCTTTGCCTTTTTTATTTAATATCTTTAAAAACTTAGTAAAATCTTCTTCCCTAGGAGCATAAGCAAGGGCTTGAAAATCTTTTAAAACAGGGAGTAAAAATGAGAATTTTGATTCTTGTATTACCAAAGTAACATCAAGACTTAATTCTTTTTGTTTTACAAAAAGCAAAGCCCAAGCGGATAAAATTGCAATAGAAGATAAACTCCCACCAAAAGCAGAATTTTTATGATTAATATTCGCAGCAAGAGGTGCATCTATTACTATAAAATCCCCCGTATACTTTGTAATACTTACCTTTAACTCTTTTGTAATAGGAATATTATTTTGTATATATTCTAAAATCTCATTCATCTTTATCTTCATAATTTTCCTTTTCTTAAAAATCTTCACTGTCTAATAAATGCAGATGTTTTCTTTTTTGGTAACTTAAAGCCAATAAAATACAATATCTTAGTGCTTTTAAAGGAAGTTCATTCTCAAGATCAAAACATATTTCTCTTTTACCTTTGAATTCAAAAATATCATCAAATAAAATACGAAATGTTTCAATTAATTTTGTAGTACAAATAAAATACATGCTGTACTTATTTTTTGTGCCTTTTACCCATGCTATTCGAATTGGACTTCCTATTTTAGAAGAATAGGAAGGAGTATTCCATTTAAGAGTTTCTTCTACTTTTAAATTTTCTTCTTTGGCTACTTCATAAATAAGTTCTCTTAAATAAAGTACTTTTTTTCCAATAGAAACAGGATACGTATTTATAATAGTTTTTACCTCAAATAATATATCTTCTTTCATTTATTTTCCTATTAATAATCCCAACGATTTTTAATGACTTTTTTGGGGAGTAAGATTATACTTATAATAACTACAAGTAAAAGTGCTAAAGCGTATAAAGATAAAGGATTAAATATTAATAAACAATATAACCAAAGAAAAGAATAAAGACTTGCAAGTACAAAACAAACAAAAGAATTGTTTTTATAAATAAAAATAAGAATTAAAAAAGCGGAAAGAACCAAAGAAGAAAACCAGATAAGATCATATTTAACATAGGAATTTATATTTAAAGGTTCTTCAATTTTATGTTTAAGTCCTAATAACATGCGTTTTTCCATAATATAATGAAAAGGCTCAAAAATCAAATCACTAACTTTTGCCCATGTATACAAACCTTTTAATCCATGTGTTCTAATAATAAGACGTGTTTGTGTATCAGATATTTGTTTTAATGCAAAACTACCCCAGCCTTCTAAAACAAAATATTCATATTTTTGTGAGGCAACTACTAAAAAAGAATATTTTTCATCTTTAGTTGCCGTTGTGGGAACCAAGCGCCCTACTCTCATATCGTAAACATAACCTTCAGGAATATTTATAGTATGTGCTTCAAAACCAAGAAGTCTTTCTAAAAAAGTATAAGCAAAAAAACCACCTCTATCAGCTCCTAAGGTAATCAAAGTATTCCAAACTTCTTTCACATTCGCATCTATTGTAATAGCTCTTGTTGATACTATAAAAGGAGCAATATCATCCCCTTGCATTTTTGCACTTATTTCTTCATTTGTAGCGTTCCAAGTAGAAATTTCATCTTGAATAAAACTGCTGTAAATTAATAGCTGTATTAAAAAAATAACAAACAATAATAGAGTTGATTTTATAAAGTTACTCATTACTTAAGACCTTAACATTGTTTCCAAATAATTAGCCATTAAAACATAATATTCGTTTTTTTAATGACTAATTATTTTTCTACATTTTATACAAATAGGCTTAAAACAAAGACAGAATACTTAGAACTTTTTTCATATAAATAAAAGAATTGGACAATTTTTGTTAAACTTGCATATGGAAATAATTGATAAAGAAAATAAGATATATTTATTAAATGAGGAAAACTTTGACTTTCCAACTTTAGAAATGATGAAAGACGATTTAGTAGCCATTGGAGGAGATTTTCACCCACAAAGAATATTAAATGCCTATCAAAATGGAATTTTCCCTTGGTTTATAGATGAGAATAACTATATTCATTGGTTTAGTCCCAATAAAAGAATGATTTTAAAACCAGAAGAATTCAAAGTATCAAAAAGTTTGAAAAAAAGTATAAACAACAAATCCTATGAAATTAAAAGCAATGAGAATTTTTATGAGGTTATTAAAAACTGCGCTAATATTAAAAGAAAAAATGAAGAGGAGACTTGGATTAGCGAAGAATTTATTTATGCTTATAAACAGCTCTTTGATTTAGGTTATGCTTTTAGTATCGAATGTTATTTAAAACAAGAACTAGTAGGTGGTTTGTATGGTTTGTTAATTAATAATGTATTTTGTGGGGAAAGTATGTTTTCAAAAAAAACAGACGCTTCTAAAGTAGCTTTTTATCACTTATGCAAAGAAGCCAAAAACAATGGCATCAAATTAATTGACTGTCAAGTACATAATGCGCATCTTGAATCCTTAGGGGCAAAAGAAATAACAAGAGAAGAATATTTTTCAATGCTTAAAGAATAAGTTCTTCTTATTCTTTATACTGGGGATGTCTTTTAATAAAAGAATCAAGGCGTTTATTAGCCATTCTTTTTAGTTTGATTTGAAAATAAAAGCTCCAACCAAAGATAATTCCGACATATCCAAAAGCCATTTTACACCAAGAATACATGTTAAAGCTGTCTTTATGAGATATTATCTTTCCATCTTTAAATATGAACTCAGCTTCTACTTCATTATGAATAAATTTCTTAGTAATTGAAAATATATATCTAGCATCCCAAGAAACACTTCCTTTAGAATCACTAGCTTTTACATTTTTGAAGTTTTTTGTATTGGGATTCCCTTTTTTTTCTAAAAGCATGTGCCACATAGCCTGTGCTCTTTTTCCACTTATTCTAAAAAAAGGGTCATTGTATTCAATGTCTTTGTGATAACATTTTTGCATTTCTCTAAAATTTGACGCTCTAAATGCATCATAAAACCTTGTTAAAAGTTTTTCGTTATCATTCACGTAATATGTCCTTAATACTTATTTGTTTTATCTTCTTATTTTATTCTAAAATACTCTATATTTAAGTTACTTACACTTAAAAATCAACTTTGCTTTTAATTTCCTTACAATTGTTACGTCTTGAATCACAAACTTGCACTGTTTTTAAATAGATCATTGTTTCTATTGTTTGTTTTGCACTTGGCGAATACAAAAATATTTTTTCAATAATATAAAAATGTTCCCTTCCTTTTATTATTTTTATAAATCGCGTCATTCTATTCTTTCGTATAGAATTTTGGGGACAAAATACAGAAATAAATGCAACCTCAAAGGTATTTTCAATACCCGCTCCTAAAACTTCAAGAGAACTGCCCTTACACTTAAGAAACCAAGATATTTCTAACTTATGTATATATTCACTCATATAAAGACCAAAAGAATCAGCATTAATTGTACTACTTATCATTTCTTGGTAATTATTTTTATAGTTGGTATAAGGAATAAAAAGAAGTCGTCTGTCATTATTTTTATAATATTTCTCCATAAGTTTATAGGTACTTGGTATTTTTAAATAAAGATATTCAGACTTAGGAACAATGAGATGCGTTTCTTTTTGGGAACAAGCAGAAAAGAAAACGAGTACTAAGATTATTGGAAATAAGATATTTTTCATTTTATAATTCCTTTTTTAAAGAAGTAACTATAAAACAAGATTATGATTTTTGATATTATTCCTAACTTAAAATATCATGATTATCAAGATAGTTTTCAATCTTGGAATTAAGGTATTTGTGAAGAAACATTAATAAAAGAAGAAAGTATTTTTATAAAGAAACAGATTATCTGTTTCTTTATAAATTATTTATGCTATTTTTTTAGCTTTTTTTGAAGTATTATTTGCAGCTTTTTTAATAACTTTTTTTGCTACTTTTTTAGCAGGTTTTTTTGCTACTTTTTTTGCTACTTTTTTAACAACTTTTTTTGCAGTTTTTTTAACAACTTTTTTACTTACTTTTTTATTTACTTTCTTAGCAACTTTTTTTGCAGTTTTTTTAGCAACTTTTTTTGCAGCTTTAACTTTTGTCGGTTTTGCTTTAACAACTTTTTTAATAACACTTTTTACAACTTTTTTAACATTCTTTTTTTTGCTTACTTTTTTGCTTGCTTTTAAAGATATCTTTGCAACTTTTTTCTTATTTAATACTTTTGCCATTTGGACTTCCTTAGTTTTTTTTCACTACTTTTATATATAAAAGTAATATTATATGGGGATTATATATATTTAATTGTCATTTGTCAATACCTTTTGCTTATTTTTTGTAAATTTATAATGGTATTTCCCATAAATCACACACATTATTTTTTTATAATATATTTATAAGGAGTCAAAATGCCCAAAATAAGAGTCTTATTTCAAACTTTCTTATTATTTTTATTTTCAATATTTTTTTGTTTTTGCATTATTGTTGTGTGTTTTATTTTAATAATAGATTCAAATAATATATTATTTTAAGAAAACAGCTTAAAAATCTACTATTTACCACTTCTTCTATATACTTGTAAAAAAAGAAAGAGGATTAAATGAAAAGTATTTTTTTGATATTTTTGTGTTCTTTGCCATTTTTAAATGCAAATGCAAAAGTACTGGCACTAATTCCAGAAGCATCCGGAATCACTTATGTAAAAAAAACAAATACCCTCTTTGTTGTTAATGATGAAGGTTTCTTATATGAACTAAGCTTAAAAGGAAAAATTCTAAGAAAAAAGAATCTGGGTTCTTATGATTTTGAAGGAATTAGTTTTGATAAAAAAAACAACTTGTTAATTCTTATTATTGAAGGAAAAGACAATATTCTACTAGTTCATCTTAAGAACTTTCATATAAAAAAAGAAATTTCTATTAAAAGAAAATATAAAAACAAGCTTCTCTTAAAAAAAGATAAAAAAAGAGGTTTAGAGGGTATTACCTTAATAGACTCTAATTTATATCTCTCAAATCAATCACGAATAGCTTATCCTAAAGAAGATGCTTCAGTTATTGTAATTCTTCCTTATAATACTAAAAAGAAGAAACTAAAAATTCTTCGTATTATTGATCATGGATTAATAGATATTTCTGGTTTGACTTATCATAAGGGTGACTTGTATTTAGTTTCTGATAAAACAAGCACAATTTTTTTATATTCATTTAAAGAAAAAAGAATCATTAAAGAGAAAAAACTAAATAGTGCACATGCTCAAGAAGGTATTGCCTTTGATAAAAAAGGAAACTTATATATTGCAGATGATAAAGGAAAAGTTTTAGTGTATAAAAACTTTAAAATGTAAGCACTTATTTTTTATTTTTGATCCATTCAAGTATTAACATATGTAGTTTTTCTGGCTCTTCTAATGGCAACATATGGCTAGTGCTGTTGTGTATAATAAACCTTGCTTCTGCGTATTCTTCTTCTAATTTACGCAAAGAATTGTGATTTAAAAGTCTGTCTCGTTTTGAATAAAAAAAATAAACCAAGTTTTTTAATGCTTTTAAATCCTGTGATAAGTCTTTTCGCAATAAGGTAGCTTTCATTTGAAGTTCAAATACAAAAGCACCCGCATCTTGGTACATGTCTTGTACTACTTCTATAAGTTCTGTATTCTTAGAATTTTTTTCTTCTAATAAAGAAATGACTTTTTTCGCACTTAAGCCTTTAAATCCATGCTTCTTCGTAAACTCAATAGCAAGACTTCGTTTTATAATTTCATCTTTGTGCATGGAAGAAGGACTTGCTGCAAGTATAAATAATTTATTAATTCTTTGGGGATATTTACAAGCAAAATAAGATGCAACATAACCCCCCAAGGAAAAGCCAAGTAAATTAATTTTTTCTTCTTTGAAAGATAAAGCATCTATTATTTCATCAAAAGTGCTTTTTAAAGGAATATTTACATGAATAAGTTCGTAAGTATCATCAAATAAAGAAAAAAGGTTTTTCCATAATCTTTCATCTGTCATTAAACCAGGGAGAAAATATATCTTTGTTTTCATATTCTTCTTTTTGTATTAAAATACTTCTGCTGTACTAAGCAAAAAAACGATTCTTTTAAATCTGTATTATTAGATTTTTGTAATATAAAATAACATTTTAGAGCTAAATATCTTCATTATTCATATAAAAACTAAGACTATTACGTTTTACAGAGAAATATATTCTTCTCTTGTAATTTTCAATTCTTCCCATGTTTGAAGATGTTTTCCAATAAATTCATAGGTGACATTATTTATATTGGTTAATTTATAATTGAATATAAGTTCAGAAACATTGCCAACAATTTTTTTTGAGCACAGTTCTATATCAAAATCTTTTATTGTACTTTCAAAAACTTCATATTTTACATAAGCTTCATTTTTATTTTTAGCAAAAATAATTCCATTGTTTAACATTAAGACATTTTCAGCGTAGAACAGATTACATATCTCGAGAACTTTTCCATCTTGTACTAATTTAATAAATTCATTTATTCTATCTTCCATTTTTTAACCTTAGTAATTAATAATGCGTAACAATAGCAATATTATACGTAGTATTGGTAGATATTACATTAAAAATAAAAAAAATAACTTAAAATTATTTTTATAAACTTTATTTTTAAAGAAATTTTAAACATATAAATTACCTTATAATTGTAATTTATATTTATTATTATTTCCATTTTAAATATATTTTTGAAAAACCTACTTTAAGCTAATTAACATATAATAATAAAAAGAATTTTAGGAGAAATAATGATTAAAGACTATTTAAAAAACACTCCCAACAAAGAAGGTTATTTTGGTAAATTTGGAGGTTCTTATATTCCACCTGTTTTAGAAGAAGCGTTTGAAGATATCAAAAAAGCATATGAAGAATTAAAAGATTCTCCTGCTTTTTTAGAAGAACTGTCCTATGTAAGAAAACACTACCAAGGAAGACCAACTCCTATTTCTTATGCTAAAAATCTTAGCAAAGAATGTGCTGGCGCAAAAATTTATTTAAAAAGAGAAGATTTAAACCATACAGGTGCACATAAATTAAACCATTGTATGGCAGAAGTTATTCTAGCCAAACATTTAGGAAAGAAAAAAGTGATTGCAGAAACAGGGGCAGGACAGCATGGTGTTGCACTTGCTACGGCCGCTGCTTATTTTGGAATGGAATGTGAAATTCATATGGGCGAAGTAGATATAAAAAAAGAGCATCCAAATGTAATAAGAATGCAAATTTTAGGGGCTAAAGTAATTCCAGTAACTCACGGATTAAAAACATTAAAAGAAGCGGTTGATTCTGCTTTTGAATCCTATATATCGCAAGCTTCTAGCGCTCTTTATTGTATTGGTTCAGTAGTAGGCCCTCATCCTTTTCCAATGATGGTTAGAGACTTTCAAAGTATTATTGGTTTTGAAGCAAGAGAACAGTTTTTAAGCTTAGAGAACAAACTTCCTTCTCATGTAATTGCATGCGTTGGTGGAGGTTCAAATGCCATGGGTATTTTTGCTGGTTTTATCCAAGAGGAAGAAGTGCAATTAATTGGCGTTGAACCTCTTGGAAAAGGAAAGGAATTAGGAGAGCATGCTGCTTCTTTATCTTATGGAGAAGAAGGAATTATGCACGGGTTTAATTCTATTATGTTAAAAGACAAAGAAGGAGAGCCTGCCCCTGTTTACTCAATTGCCTCAGGTATTGATTATCCTTCAGTAGGTCCAGAACAAGCATATTTAAAAGAATTAGGAAGAACCAAAGTAGGTCTTTGTAATGATATTGAAGCCATTGATGCCTTTTATAAACTCTCTCAGTTAGAAGGTATTATTCCAGCACTTGAATCAGCACATGCTATTGCCTATGCTATGAAACTGGCAAAAAGTTTAAGTAACGATCAAAGTATTTTAGTTAATTTAAGTGGACGTGGAGATAAAGACATTGATTTTGTAGTTGAAAACTACCCTATTCCAAATAAATAAGCAAGAAGTGCCACTTGACTGGCACTTTTTTTTCTTCTTTAATTTATAACCATTGAACTTTTTGGGTGTCAATTTTAACAAAGATATTATTACCTGGAAGTAAATAGTCTTTTTCAATATTTTCTTTTTTTAATCTTGAATTTAAACAAATACCACCTAGTGAAAACTCAACCAATAAGTGGTTTTGACAGTTTTGTTGATGTATTGAAGAAACGGTTGCACTTAAGCTTTCTTCAGTTACATTCTTTAAAGTAGGCATTTTTTCTAGATGTATATAATCAGAGTTAATCATCATGATGGAATCGCGTTTTTTTTCTTTAGAATTAGGAATAACAAGTTTTTGTCCATCTAAAAAAACTTTAACTAAATTGCCTTCCTCATTTTTCTCCCAAGGTGCAAACAATAAGTTTATGCTCTCACTTTGTATTAACTCTCCTTGAAACAAAGCAACTTTTTTATCACAAATATGATTTATCCAATTATAATCATGACTTGAAATAAAGATACTGGTATTGTATTTTTGTTTTGCAAGTAAAATGGCTTCTTTAATTAATTGTGCAGAGTTTGTATCAACTCCTGCTGTGGGTTCATCAAGAATTAAGACCTTAGGTTTTAATACTAATCTTGCTGCAAGCGCAACTCTTTGGGCTTCACCACCTGAGAGTTCACTGTGTTTTCTTTTTGAAAAAGACTTATCTAAGCCCACTAAAGTAAGAGCCTTGTATACTTCTTCTTCTAAATTATCGCAACTTTTTCTTATTTTTAAACCATAAGCGATATTCTCAAAAACACTGCGTTTAAGTAAATAAGGATTTTGGGGTAAAATAACAATATCTTGTTTTGCATCAAATCCCAATAAAGTAGAGCACAAACCATCAAAAATAATTTCTCCTTTTGATACTTTAGTAACAAAAGAAAGCAAAGAAAAAAGGGTAGATTTTCCACTTCCATTTGGCCCTAAAAAACCAATAATTTGATTTTCTTCTAAAATCAATTCTTCAATATCTAATACTTTTTTTCCCTCATAATAATGTTTTATATTTTTTAATTCATAGAGTGTTTTCATTGAGCCCACTTCCTTTTTAGTACAGACAAGGCAATATTAACCATAAGTGCAAGGCAAAATAAAACCAAACCAAGGGCAAGTCCAGTTACGAACTCACCCTTACCTGTTTCAAGTGCTATTGCAGTTGTTACTGTTCTTGTGTGATATTTAATATTTCCACCCACCATCATAGAAATTCCAATTTCTGTAATTATTCTTCCATAAGCAGTAATGGCAGCTGTCATGATGCCAAATCTGGCTTCTATTAGAGTAGCATTTAATATTTGTATGGGTTTTGCGCCTAAACCTTTTAAAGAAGTATATAAGCGCTTATCTACGCTTTCAACTTGAGCAGCTGTTAAAGCAATAATAATAGGCAAAGATAAAATAACCTGTCCTATAACAATGGCTTTTAGGGTAAAGAGTAAATCAAATTCTCCAAAAACACCATTTTTTGACAAAACAGTATATAAAATTAAGCCAATGACAACCGTTGGCAAAGCTAAAAGAGTATCTACAATGGTTCTTAAAATTACTTTTCCTCTAAAAGAATAATAACCTAAGATAAAACCAAGAGGCAAACCAATAATTAAACTAATTAATAAAGCCAAAGACGATACACTAAGTGTTGCAAAAATTGCTGAGTAAACACTGTCATCACCTTTGAGTAATAACTCTATAGCTTCAGTAAAACCATCTGTAAATAGATTCATTTTATCTTTTCCCAAGTACTTTTATTTGTTAGCATTGGGGATGAAAAGCGCTTGGCCCAATAGTCTAAAATCTGCAATATACCTTTGTATTTTAGAAGTATTAATCCAAGTCGTAAACTTTTTTGCAAGTTCTTCTTTTGCATTTGCACATTTTTTTGCATTTATGCTAATAACACTGTATTGATTAACTAAAGAAGGGTATCCTTCAAGCACTACTTTCATGGTATTATTGTTTTCATGTTGACTCATATACTTAATCCAAGTACCTCTATCACTCATGGTGTATCCATTCATTTGAGAAGCCATATTTATAGTACTTAACATTCCTTGTCCTGTTTGCATATACCATTTTTGGGATTCGGGAAGCTTTTTAAGCGCTTTTTTCCATAAAGATTTTTCTTTTTTATTTGTGCCTGAATTATCACCACGGGAGAAAAACTTCGCTTCTTTTTCTTTAATTGTTTTTAAAGCAGAGCGTACATTCAAGCCCTTTATTTTGGCAAAATCATTTTTAGGTCCAAGTAAAATAAAATCATTGTACATCACTTCTTGACGATTTTGCCCATAAGCTTTTGCTACGAATTCTTTCTCAGAAGTGGGAGCATGTACAAAGAGAATATCTACATCACAATTTTTACCCATTTTAAGAGCCTTCCCCGTACCAGTTGCTAGCCACTTTAAAGTAATCCCTGTATCTTTTTCAAACTTAGGTGCAAGATAATCTAATAAACCCGTATTATCAGTGCTTGTGGTAGTTGCCATCATCAAACTTTCTTTTGCATTTGCATTTATGGATAAAAGAAGGGTGATACAAAGAGCAGATTTAATCATAATTTTTTTCATCTTTTGCCTTTTAATTAAATATATTTATTTGTTCATTAAGAAAAGAACAGGTAAAACGAATAACTTTTACACTTTGATCTACTAAAAAACACTCACTGTTTGTATTGGAAACAAGAATGGCATTACTTTCTCCAAGTACTGAAATCATTCCTGAACCATATTTATTTTTTTGGCTTACTGTAAATTCTGATTTTTCAAGTTTCCCTAATACAAGATTAACACGCCCTTTTTTAACATTAAAGCTTTCTTTATTTGTAGCGCTTTCATAATCATGATAGATTGTATTACTGCCTTGAAGTTTATATAACACAGGCAAAACAAATAAATGAAGATTAACCATAGCAGTAAGCGGATTACCTGGTAAACACATAACAAACGTAGCCTTTAGTTTTCCCATCATAATAGGACGGCCAGGTTTTACATTTACTCCATGAAAAGATATTTCAAGTCCATTGTTTAAAAAAGCTTGTCCTACAAAATCAGCATCTCCCATAGAAATACCACCACTTGTAATAATCACATCATAAGATTTTAAATTTTTTATAAATTCTTCTGATTCTTTTAGATTATCAGGAATCACTCCTGTATAAGTGGCGTCAAACCCTTTTTCTTTAAGCTGGCAAAGCAGAGCAAAAGAATTACAGTTGTATATTTCATCTTCACTTGCATGTTCCCAAGGTTCTTTAATTTCATCCCCTGTAGATACGATAGCAATGCTTAATTTTTTAATCACTTTAATCATAATTAAGCCTTGAGATGCAAGAACTGCAACCATTGAAGCAGTAATACTATCCCCTTTTTTATACAAAATATTACCAACTTTTTGCTCTTCTCCTTTTAAACGTAAACAAGAACCTTTTTTTATTTCTTTTTTTATTTCTATAGTATTATTCATCACTGAAACATCTTCAATAGGAACTATTGTATCAGCATCATTTGGAACCTTTGCTCCTGTCATAATTTTATAACATTCATTTTTGTTTAACTTTTTTGTACTGTTTTGTCCAGCAAAAATAGTTTCTTTAATAAAAAGAGTGTTCGAAACTTCTGAAAATTTTATTGCAAAACCATCCATTGCAGAATTATTAAAAGAAGGCAGATTTTTTTGACAAAGGATATCTTGTGCAATAACACGGCCTAAAGAATTCTCTAAATTTATTATTTCTTCAAAAGTATTTATTTGCGCCATTTCCAAAGAAATTTTTCTTGCTTCTTCAAAATCCAAATATTTTTTAATCATTTAAAACCTTTATTTGTCTGTAAACTTTTGATACTATTTTACAAATAGTATCAATGTCCTCTTTGCTAAAAGCACTTGCAAAAGAAAAACTAAGTGCTTGTCTTGCTTCCTTTTCACTGTGGCCCATTTCTTGTAAAATTCGTGAGGGTTTCATTAATCCCAAAGAACAGCCTTCTCCATTTGAAGTAAAAATGTCATATAAAGCAAGTGATCTAATTATCTCCCTCGCTTTTATGTTCTTTAGTCCAAAATGCAGTGTATTTTCTAAGCTTAAAGAAGGGTCAACAAAAAAGAAAAGATCTTCTTTTAATTCCTTTTTTAAAGCCTTTATAAACAAGTTTTTTGTCTCTTTTTCATAAATGCAAGCCTGTGCTTCAATGATATTTTTTACTGAAATAATATCAATCTCTCCAAGAACTTGTTTTT
>Ga0209395_1004786_pt1 | contig 15651 bp, 14 predicted proteins | sample GOMGulsemesocosm_3_FD_184635 | JGI IMG/M metagenome (GOLD analysis project Ga0209395, IMG submission 184635) | Methane-oxidizing microbial communities from mesocosms in the Gulf of Mexico - GOM9D Gulf of Mexico (SPAdes) (version 2) | ecosystem: Environmental > Aquatic > Marine > Cold seeps... | reverse complement strand
TAATCACGCCCATTCTATTTGGATTGGTTTTACTAGCTTGCCATTTCCATCTTGTTAAAGCTCTTGCAGCATTTTTAACAAAATCATCATTAATATCGGAATTCCTTACATAAAAACTACTTGCTTTGCCTGAGCTATCTATTGAAAAAACGATATCTAAACATCTTGATTGTTTTTTTCTTAAAGCTTTATGTGGGTATTTAGGTTCTACTCTCTTTAGTGGTAACCAATATTCTTTTAGGTCATTCTTTTGGTTTGTGTTTGAAATGTCGATAACCTGTTGTTTAGTCTCCGACATATTTACAATGTTATAGGTTCGTTCGTTGTTATACATTGAAGCACAACCAGTAAACTGAAAAACAACGATTAATGTAATTATAACTCTCATTTTTCTTCCTTGAAAAACGCCCAGTAAACAGGCAATAATATATAATGTTCAATGTTGTAAAGTTAGTCAAGAATAATTATTTGTCTAATAAAACCACCTTATATAAGAGATAAAAACAGTTTTGTTTTAACGTCGAATAGCAGTAACTGTTACTTCAATTAAGACATCCCCTTCAAGGTTAACGCCTAAGCATGCTCGTTGGGGCCAGTTTTCTGGGTTATTACCTAACCAGCTTTGCCAAACACTGTCCATTAGCGGTTTATCAGCCATATTCGCTATATATACTTGTGCCGACACAATACTGGTTTTATCTGAATCAAGCTCCAATAAATTATCTTGAATCGTTTCTAATGCTAATTTTGTTTGTTGTTCAATGCCAACAGAAGTATCGCTAGCCGTTGCAACTGTCCAAACTAAATCTTTATAGGCAGACGATTTATTGCGGCCATCATAAATTCCAGCTTTTCTTTCAATCATTTAACTCTCTGTCTTAATAGCCCTACTTAGGGGATAACATATTAAATGTACTAATTATTAATGCGACGCATTAAGTTAATACCACCAACATCGGTTGAAAACCCTAATCGTGAATAAAACCCCTCCATTTCAGGTAAACAATATAGCTCAAAATGCTTTACTTTATGTAATTTATCATGTTTTTTAACAAGTTCCATAAGTGATTGACCTATTCCCTTTCTCTGATAGGTTGAACTAACGATAACGTCAAATATAATAGCTTTATAAATAAAGTCAGTGATAATGCGGGTAAAGCCAATTAAGTTACCTTTTTGATCTAATATTCCAATGCAAACTTGCGAACCTCTTACACATTCAAAAGTATCTTCAAGTGACCTTTCTTTGCCCCACCATACTTCTTTATACAACTGGTGAACTTGCTTTATGTTTTCATCAGAAAACGCATATATTATTTTAATCATTATCTAGCGCCCTACTTTGCCATGAATACCGAGTTATAGGCCTCGATTAATCATATCTTTAATTATTTTTGCCTTCACAAAATGATCTAATTTATGAGTTTGTATCCACCATAATGCAACTTCCATCAATAATACGGGATTATCATTTTTGTTAGCAAAAAAAGCGTAAAAGGATAATCCGACATTATCCCCCTTACTTTCAATTTTCTTATTGCAAACGTCTATAATTTTTATTCTTAACGCTTCTCTCATTATTCACTCATTGTAATAAAATATTGTTTGATATCTGAGATATAGCACACTCCCATTACAGTAGTCATGCAAGTAATTATGAATAAAAATCCTCAACAACTTCTCAGTTACCTATGTTCACTCGTGTTTGGCTTAAGTATTTTTCAACCCGTTGGCAATAACTTCTGTCGTATCAATAAGACTTGTTTTCTCATCAATTATTAAGTCACAATTGTTTCTAACCTGGCGAACAGATTCTTTATAAATATCCCTAAAGTGATCTTCGTATTTATCCAAATAATTTGAAATTGAATAGATAGCGTCCGAGTTAGATTGCACCGTATGCCTTTTTATAATCCGCGAAAGGCACAAATCTAATGGTTGATCTAAAAGAACAACATAATCAATTAATGCCGACATAACATCTCGCTCTCTGCCAAAAGGTTCTTCAATAAAAATATATGAGGTGGCAGTTTGTGAAACAATTTGCTGTAACGCACTAACAAATAGTGGTGTTTTGATAAGTGAAACATCAGCACCTTGGTTCAGCCAGTTTTTCATGTTATTCGGATATGTATCTTTATCGGTATGGTCATCAAAGAGTAAAAACGGACTATTAAACGTTTTAGCTAATTGTTTAACGACAGTAGTTTTACCAGCACCTGATGCACCACTTATGGCGATTATTTTTGGACTACTCATACTATCCTCATAATGAAAAAGCTTTTTGCCAAAATAACGCTTTACCCATTTTAGGATCTAATTCATAACCATCAAAACCAAATTTCATGTAGGAGTTACGGGCTATTTCGTTGCCTTCAAGCACTTCCAAGGTAATTTTACAACATCCTTTTTCTTTAGCTACCTCTTCAATTTTAGCCAGCATCTTTTGACTAACACCTAATCCTCTAAATTCACTAACAACTACGATGTCATGGATATTAATCAGGGGTTGGCATTTAAAAGTTGAGAATGCCTCAAAACAATTAATCAGTCCTGCGGGTTTATCATCCACATAACAAATAACACTTAAAGCGTGGGGCACTTTTGATAATTCTTTTGCGAGGTTTGCTTTTACCTTTTCAGATAATGGCGCGCCTCCACCCATAGGGTCTTCTGCATAGCAATTTAACAAGTAGCTTATGTCTTGTGCATGTTGAATATTTAAATAATCAACTATTAGTACTTCAAATTTCATTATTACTCCAAACTAAAATCTCTAGGCTCGGCTAAATCACATTTTTTGCACTTTAGTTGATGGCCTATCATTGATATACGTCCTGCCTCTGTTGTGACCCAAGGCCTATTGATAAATGGCGGATAATGTCTTACATGCTGAAAATGACCGCACCGCAAACGAGCTACCCAATCATTTTCTTCATCTTTATGGTACCCCGTAATAGGTTGATTCATTAATGCACTTAATTTTCTAATTGAATGTGAAAGTTAAAGTTGGTTTTACTTCCATTATTTAATAATCGAGACGCCTGCAGTTTCTAGTACTGTTTTTGCATCGGCCCGTTCGATAACTTTCAGTAATGTTGTTTGAATAGTTTCGTCTGTTCTTGCATCGCCTTTACTGGAAAATTTTTGCTCTTGCACTGCAGTACCTTCTTCAGATATATAGCCAACCACGACTTCTGTTGCGCAATCACTTGTTTTACCGAAATAAGCTAGTGAAATTTGAGGATAACCCTGAAACCCTTTACTGACTCTTTTTGCTATTCGTTTTGTTGATTTATCTAAATTCATAATGGGTGTCCATGAAAATATATCGCCCAAATAATGGGCAAAAAAAAGATTGACTAAACAGGGGCGTAGTTCGAGCGATGACCAACTCTTAAGCGTCTGTTTAGTTGTTATGTAAATACTGGAAAATAATATAACCGACCAAGATTAAAATCAAAACCGTTTTTTGACCAATCAGCAGAAATATCAGCGAATACAACATGGCTGTATAAATATCAATCGTTTACATTGAAAGTTCTTTAAGGATACTTTTTGTTATTTTGCCTATACTTATTATCTATAATAAATGTTTAATCTAGTAACTCTGAATCAATAGTTCCGTTCAATGGTTTATTTGTAGGGTTTATATGACATCAAATACGATATTTATAAAAAAATGTTGCTGTTTTCCTATTGCACTTCTGTTCTTTATACTGATTTTACCCGTTGCGTCAGAAGGTAGCAGTTTAAAACGAGAACTCAACGTAGTCCTTCATAATGATCACCACCCTATTTCTTTCGAATTACCTGATGGACGACCTGCGGGTCTTTATGTCGACCTCTGGAATTTATGGTCGGTTACTACAGGAATCCCTGTTCATTTTATTTCTGAAAATATGGCCGATGGAATACTTTCAGTAAAGTCACACAAAGCTGTGCACTCAGGATTATTTAAAAATGAAATGCGTGAACTATGGGCTGACTTTTCAGTTCCAATACATCGTGTTCAATCGAGCCTTTTATATAATAAAAAGGGAGATAAAAAGAAAACACTAGCAGAATTTGATGGCATGAAAGTCGCCGCTATTCCCGGTACCTACCATGAACAATACCTCAAAGATAATTATCCTAATATAACAGTTGTTCCTTTATTAGGAACATCTACTGTTAATGATTTAATGAATAATGACATACAAGCTATATTTAATGAGTCACCTTCACTTAATTCTTTATTGGCTAAAATGGGATTAGGAGGCGTACTCGAATCAAATATTGTTAAGGATGTGTCGAGCTTAGTCCATGTTGTTGTTGCCAAGGGGCAACCTTCTTTACTAAAGGAGATAAATAATGGCTTCGAAAATATTCCTATTCACAAATTGGTTTTATTAGAAAAAAAATGGTTACCTAACACCCCTCCTTTCTTTAGCAGTAAAGCTCCTTTAGATACGTTGACCCTTTCAGAAAGAAATTGGCTACAAGCCCATACAAGTTTCTCTCTGGGTGTCGATCACAACTCTTATCCGTTTGAATTTACTGATGATGATAATAACCTCAGTGGCATATCTTCAGATTATATTGACTTTATTTCTAAGCAATTAAATATAAGCTTAAATGTTGTTGAAGACAAAACATGGGTGCAATCGTTTGAACAACTAATAGTTGGAAATATTGATGTTATGTCATCGATGGTATACACAGAAAAGCGTGCAGAATCTATGCTATTTACAAAACCATATTTTCAATTACCCTCTGTTGTTGTAACGCGTAAAGGAGGATTTTATGCGGAATCAATGAGTAATTTAGATTACAAAAAGATTGGGGTTATAAAGGGCTATGTTTTTGCTGAATTGATGTCTAAAGATTACCCCAATATAGAGGTTGTGCATGTAACATCCGTTGCAGAAGGCCTTAAGTTACTCAACGATGGTGAATTAGACGGCTATATTGGTGGGTTACCTGTGGTAAATCATCAAATCGATAAAGATAACTATTCAAACCTAATTATTGCGTCTTTCACGCCATACGAATTAAAGTTATCTATGGCTGTGAGCTTAGATCTAAAACCATTAATTCCTATTCTTAATAAAGCGCTAGACAGTATGGATGTAAAGTCAAAATCAATCATTGCAAATAACTGGTTAGCTGTTCGTGTTCAGAAAGGTACCCAATTAAGTACAATTTTGAAATGGGCCATTCCTATTCTGACTATTTTAATTATGATTATATTCATTTTCATGTCGGTTAATCGAAAATTAAAGGGAGAAATTAAACAACGGGAATTACTGGAAGAACAGTTACTTCAGACCAAAAAGCTTAAAGCCTTAGGTGAAATGGCTGGAGGCATTGCTCACGATTTTAATAACATAATAGGTATTATAATAGGTAACTCAGAATTACTGCGTATGAAATTCCCTCACGATGAAACGATGCAAAAGTATAATAACAATATTTTCAATGCTAGTACTCGCGCAACCGAGTTGGTTCGTCAGATCATGACATTCAGTAGAATGACTAAGGTCCCTTTGTTAGCCATGAATTATTCTGATGTTATTTATGATTGTATAGAATTGATAAAATCGACCAGCCCTCAAAATATCAAAATACTGTACAAAATAGAAAGCGGTCATGACTATGTTGTAAAAGGAGATAAAACTCAGATTAACCAAGTGCTGATCAATCTTTGTACCAACGCTATAGATGCTATACATCCAAATTCGGGCTTAATCGAACTTAACTTATCTTATTCAAATATTGAAGTGCCCAATGAGCTTAGTGTCAATGATAAGTATTTGTCACTTAAAGTTAAAGATTCTGGGTGTGGCATTGATAAGTCGATTATTAAAAATATATTTGACCCCTTCTTCAGTACCAAAGAAGTCGGTAAAGGAGCAGGATTAGGTCTATCTGTAGTGTATAGCATCATCAGTGGACACAAAGGAAATATTGCAGTGGTAAATAATGAAAAAAATGGTGTTGAATTCACTATTTTATTGCCAAGTTGCATTGAGACGCCATTGATTGATAAACCTAAAGTATCAGTAGAACAAAAAGGTAATGGCCATATACTATTGGCGGAAGATGAAGAAGATCTGAGAACGTTATATCGCGAACACTTAGAGTCTACTGGTTATAACGTCACTGCTTGTAACAATGGTTGTGACGCCTTAACATTATTTAAGAGTTCCCCTGATAAATTTGATTTACTGATAACAGATCACTCAATGCCAGTTATGTCAGGAACTCAATTAATCGAAGCTGTGTTAAAAATAAAAAATGATTTTCCCATCATCTTAGCAACAGGTTATGCCGACTTTCAGTCGGTAAATAAAATCATCCCCCAAAACGCCTATAAATGTATTATCAAACCTATCAAGAGGAGTGTGTTACTAGAAACTGTGTCTGCATGTCTTCAAAAGAATAAAACATAAATGCAGCATGCTTTAAGTATGACTATTATATTTTTCAAAACCGAAAATTATTGTTCGGTTATATGTTTCATCAGCCTTAAGTATACTGTTTGGAAAATGTTTAAAATTAACGGCATCAGGATAGTTTTGCGCTTCTAAACAAACACCTTGATAAGCTTTAAACTGCCCCGATAGATAAGCCCCTGTATATAACTGTAATGCGGGCTGATCTGTGTACATGGTCATACAAATTTTATTTTCTAAAGAAACAAGTTGGGCTTTAGCTTGCTTCAAAGGGCTAGGGTCGAATACGAAACAATGATCATACCCTTTCATCTTTATTAATAAAGGATCTAGTGTCTCCTGCTGCTTTCTACCTATGCTCTCAAATGTTTTAAAATTAAAATCACTAGCATTCACACTCAGTATTTTACCTGTGGGTAAATTGGTATCATTGAGTTCAAGAAATGAAGAAGCGTTAACTTTCAATAACAAAGATTCACAGTTATCTTCTCCCAAAGTAAAATAACTATGATTAGTGAGGTTAATCGGTGTCGATTTGTCTGTATTGGCAAAGTATTGAACAACGAGCTTATTCTCGTCTGTTAGTTCATAGGTAACACTTACCTTGATTGTGCCTGGAAACCCCTGGTCTGAGTCATTTGAAGTAAGACGCAAAGATACAGATGATGGCGTTATCGAGCCATTATCTATCTTCCAATAACGAAAAGAAAAATTATCAACACCGCCGTGTAAACAGTTATTCCCATCATTATTTGTTAACTGATAATGCTTATCTTCAAGTTCAAATTTACTGCCAGAAATTCGATTACACACGCGACCACATGTCGCTCCCAGATAAAAACTATCATTGAGATAATCCTCTTTCAATGGGTAAGTCACCGTCATTTCAATGGCTTTTCCATTGACAGGGAATTTAATTGATTTAACACGTGCGCCAAAGTTAATTATTTCAACCGACATGCCATGCTTATTGTTAAGTGATATTACTTTTAATTGATTCATAAGCTTATGTACTCATAGCTAGCATTAGATTAAGTGATTAGACATTAAAAAGGCCAACGAATTGGCCTAAATTATGATTGATTAATCGTTCGTTATTACCACCAAGTTGCGTACAAGGCTATTAAAATAAGAATAATACCAATTGCTGCCACATTGAAATTTCTCGAAGTATCAAAACTAACATCATCTAAGTTGACACTACTGTCTTTTCCTTGATCAGGCTTCAGTAAGGAAACTATCACACATAAAGATAAACAAAGTAAGAAAACCAAACCAACGCGGTCCATAAACGGTAATTCGACCCAATAGACTTTCAATAATATTGAAAATACTGCTGAACCAATTGCTGCGGCTAACGCACCTGCCGAACTCGCTTTAGACCAGAACATTCCCAAAACAAATATAACAACAATGCCTGGCGTGAAGAAGCCTGTAAACTCCTGAATATATTGAAAAGCTTGGTCAAATTTGCCAAGCAAAGGCTCTGCAACAACAAGCGCTACTGATAAAGAAACTAGCGTAGCAATGCGGCCGACATAAACGTAATGACTTTGTGACTTACCTGGTTTCATTTTACTATAAATGTCCATGGTAAAAATAGTAGAAATACTATTTGTCATAGAAGCTAACGACGACACGATAGCTGCAACTAAGGCAGCGAAAACAAGACCTTTTATACCGACTGGCATTAATTCCATCATTGATGGATAAGCCTGATCAGCTGAGCTTAATTGAGGATATAAAACAACAGCTGCAATACCCGGTAATACCACAATAACGGGCATTAATAGCTTTAAATATGCAGCAAAAGCTATACCTTTTTGAGCTTCGTTAATGTCTTTAGCGGCTAATGCACGTTGGATAATATATTGGTTAAAACCCCAGTAACTGAAGTTCATGATGACCATACCACCAATCAAAACTGAAATTCCTGGTAAGCTAACATAGTGTTCACTATCAGGACTTAAGATCATATCAAAATGACTAGGTAATTCTTGAGTTAGTACACCAAAACCAGCAATGATACCTTGTCCATCTGAAACAGCATCAAGCGCTAAATAGCTTAGCAGTAAACCGCCGAAAACCAATAATACCACTTGTAAAATATCTGTGTAAGCAACAGCTTTCAAACCACCATATAAAGAATAGGCAACAGAAAATACGGCAAGGAAAATCATACCAAACATCCAGTCAACACCTGCAACAGTTTCTATAGCTAAACCACCTAACCACAAAACAGCCGTTAGATTAACAAATATATAAACCGCTAACCAAAACAATGCTAAAGTCGTTTTTACTTTGCTATCAAAGCGTTGCTCTAAATATTGTGGCATGGTAAAAATTTCATTTTTCAAAAAAATGGGCAACATGTATTTACCGACAATAACCAAGGTGATCGCTGCCATCCACTCATATGAAGCGATTGCTAAACCAATAGCAAAACCTGAACCAGACATACCGATAATTTGCTCTGCCGAAATATTAGCCGCAATTAACGATGCTCCTATTGCCCACCAAGGTAGAGACTTACTTGCTAGAAAGTAATCTTCAGTATTTTTCCCTCCACTTTTTTCGTCTCTAGAAATCCATAACGCTAATATCAATAAACCTAAGACATAGGTAATAAATATACCTATATCGAGTGCTGCTAATTTCATATCTTTAACCCTTTTTATTATTATTGCTTACATGTTAGTTAGTTGTGATTATTTCTATGACTGAAAGGCCCCATCAGTGGCAAGACAAACATAAACATCTGCTGACAATCCCGTTTCCTGTAGGTATTTTTCATCAATTATATTTCTAATATTCTCAATTAAGTCGTCTGGAGTTAAAGCAATAATACAACCGCCAAAACCACCTCCGGTCATACGAACGCCACCACGTTTCCCTAATATTGATCCGACAATTTCAACTAAGTAATCTATTTCTGGTGTAGTGATTTCAAAATCATTTTTCATTGAAAGATGAGATTGCGCCATTAATATGCTCATTGTCGACATATCATTTGCATTTAATGCCGTTAATGCTTTTATTGTACGCTCGTTCTCACTTATTACATGTTTTGCCCGTTGATAAATTACCGGTGAAATATTTATTCGTTCGTCCGCTAATTGTGAAAGTGTTACATCTCGTAATGCGGGTTTTCCAAAATGCAGCGCAGCAGCTTCACATTGTTCGCGGCGCATATTATATTCACTGTCGACTAAACCTCGTTTTACGTTCGAGTTTACAATGACCAATGACATACCTTCAGGAATTTCAGCATGACTAAAGGTTAAGCTACGACAATCAAGTAACATCGCATGATCGGCTTTACCCATAGCAGATATAAGCTGATCCATAATGCCACAATTACAACCGACAAATTCATTTTCAGCTTGTTGTCCTATCAATGCAGCGATGATTCCATCAAGGGTCAGGTTATTCAATGCTGCAAACGTTTTTAAAATAGCCATTTCAAAACTTGCCGATGAGCTCAGCCCTGTACCTTGCGGAACATTACCAGAAACGACTAGGTCTGCGCCTTTCATCTGAGGATACATTTTTAGTAATACTTGTAATGTACCACGTATATAATTTACCCACATTTGTTGCTGACTAAATTGGATATCGTCAAGGGTAAAGCTATTCGATTCATTGTTAGAATCAATCGCTAATACGTTAACGCTTCTATCTGAACGTATCTTGGCAGCAATATCGGTACCAAAATTTATTGCTGCAGGTAAAACAAAGCCATCGTTATAATCAGTATGTTCACCAATTAAATTAACTCGCCCAGGAGCATGACAAACTTGCTCGGGTAAAAAATTATAATGCTGTAGAAACTTCTCAGTAATAAATGTTTTTCTTGGCATTACGAGGTTTCCTTATAATGAACACTAGGTACATCACGTAACATTTGTGCTGCTTGCTCAGCCGTCAAGTCTCGTTGGGCTTCTGCCATCATTTCATAACCAACCATAAATTTACGTATCGTTGCCGAACGTAACAACGGAGGGAAAAAGCTTGCATGTAATGTCCATTCAGGATGATCTTCCCCGTCGTATGGTGCTCCATGCCATCCCATTGAATAAGGAAATGAACAATTGAATAAATTGTCATATTTTATGGTGATTTGCTTGATAACATCCGCTAAAGATTTTTGTTGTGAAGTCGTTAAATCGCTCATCCGACTAATAACAAAGCGTGGTAGTAATAATGTCTCAAATGGCCAACTAGCCCAATAAGGAACAACAACAAGCCAATCATCATTTTGAACGACTATTCGCTCCCCTTGTTCAGCTTCGCGCGTTGCATAATCAAACAATAAGTTACTGTTATAATTCTGGCTATATTCAGAGAAAGCCCGTTGCTTCTTATTTACTAAAGTTGGTAATTGCTGTTGTGACCAAATTTGGCCATGAGGATGTGGATTTGAACACCCCATCATAGACCCTTTGTTTTCAAAAACCTGTACCCAAAGGTAGGTTTTACCTAATTCTTCACACTGTTTTTGCCAAGTATTCACCACTTGTGAAATTTCATTGATACTGAGTTCAGGCAATGTTTTACTGTGATCAGGTGTAAAACAAATAACCCGACTTTCGCCTTGCTCTGTAGACATTTTAAATAATGGGTCTGTAGACTCAATGTGTGGGGTGCCTTTTTTTAAGGCCGCAAAATCATTAATGAACACAAATGTTTGATCGTAATTATCATTAACTGTGCCGTTTATTCTAGTATTACCTGCACACAAAAAACAGTCTGCATCATAAGAAGGTCTTTCATCTTCATCTACAGTTTCTAATTGACCTTGCCATGGTCTCTTTCCGCGATGGGGAGATACTAAAATCCATTCATCAATTAGAGGATTATAACGTCGGTGTGGGTGTTCTGTGGGGTCAAAAACAGTGTCCATAATACTCACAATAAATAATTACTCGTAGTTATATTACAAACAAGGGTAAACGTTTACATTTATTCATTCAACAATTAATTACCAAAGTTATTAACTTACCTATATATTGGCGCTATTATAGAATTAAATAAAAATATAAACGTTTACTTATGTCTACCATTAAAGATGTTGCTCGAGTTGCTGGTGTCTCAATTGCTACTGTATCAAGGGTCGTAAACAAGGGCCCTAAAGTAGGTAAAAAGACCAGAGAGAAAGTTACACTTATTATGAAAGAGTTAGGCTACACGCCTAACGCTAACGCCCGTGCATTAGTAACTCAAAAGTCTACAACGATAGGTGTTATTGTTCCTGAGTTAACCGATCCATTTTTTGCCTCTTTAGCCAGTGGTGTAGACAAAATTGCTCGCGACAACAATATGCAGCTACTCTTGAGTACTGCTCAACAGAGCGCAGAATCAGAACGTTCCGCAATTAACCTTTTAATTGAACGTCGTTGCCAAGCCATAGTCTTTCATAGTAAGAAATTACCTGATGATGAGTTACGTGAGTTATGCAAAAAAATTCCAGGTCTAGTACTCATTGACAGAATGATTGATGACCTCAAACATAAATGTGTTTGGTTAGATAATGAAGAAGGTGGGAAAATTGCTGCCCGTCATTTAATGTCATTAACACATCAGAAAATCGCATGCATCAGTAGTAAATACCAAATTGAAGACCCTAGATTACGCCTTAAAGGGTTTACACAAGAACTTAACCATGCAGGTATTGAACTAAACCAAAATTTAGTTGAATATTCAGAACCAAATCAACAAGGTGGAGAAATTGCGACACAACATTTATTAGCATCAGGAGAAGATTTTTCCGCTATTTTTGCCTATAATGATGCGATGGCAATTGGTGCTATTAGCACATTAATTGATAATGGTTATAAAGTGCCAACTGATATCTCAGTTATCGGGTTTGATGATGTAATAATTTCTCGATATTCACGGCCAAAGTTAACAACTTTACACTATCCTATTGAAGATATGGCCAAACGAGCTGCTCAGTTATCGCTAGACCAACAAGCTAGTACTCCTGCATTACCCCAAGCAGGCCATAAATATTTACCTCGACTAGTTAAACGTGAATCAACTACGTATAAATGAGGTTAGCGCCCTTTTATAAAACTATTTATAAAAATAAACTGCCAAAAAAAGAGTGAAATACTAAGCATTTCACTCGCTACTGTAATCGTTATCTTTAATCTTGATAGATTGACGTTAGGGCTGGTTTTTTTCAAACTCGTCAATTTTGGCGTTTACAATTGCTAGGGTTTCTTTTTGAGTAATTAATGCTGCATCTGAAGCTGCTTGAGGATCTTTATTTTTAATATGCTCAAAAATATCAACATGTGCTTGATATTCTTCCATTGTGACGGCGACCATTCTATTGGTAAAACGAATATTCACTTTTAAACATGTAGTAATGAAATTGTTCAATTGGATAAAGAATGGGTTATTACTCGCTGTTAATACACTTTTGTGAAATTCAATATCCGCTTCATGTGTATCGTCTTGGCCATTTGTAGCATCTTTCATCCGCCCTAAAGCACTTTCAATCGCTTTTATATCAGACTCCTGAGCATATTGCGCAGCTAAGTAGGCAGCTTCGGGCTCTATTGCTAAGCGTAATTGTAAGAAATGTCTCAAAATATATAAATCAGGTTTTCCCACCAGAATCCAATGCAGTACATCTACATCAAATAAATTCCAGTGTTTAGAGTCAACAACCTTAATACCTTGTCTGGGTCTTGAGCTGATCAAACCTTTAGCGGTTAACATTTTTACCGCCTCACGTGTTGCAGTGCGACTTATATTAAATTCGATACATAAATCGGCTTCAGAAGGTAAGCTATCTCCAACTTTATATATGCCTTGCATTATTTTTTTCCCCAACACATGAACTAATTGTTGGGTTAAATTAAGATGTGATAAATCCATATAACATTCTGCTTTAAACTAATATTATTTGTATGATAAGTGACTCTCGTTAAATACTCTAGCTAATTTGTAACAGACACAAGATTCTTACTTTATTAACTTAAAAACTTCTTTAATTAAGATAATACTTGCTCTTATCACTTTTAATTGTATTATAAATAGTATTGTATATTTGTGGAAGATTTCTGATTCATGGTTAAGTCAATACTACTACTCCAAGTTGCTGTTGCAACAATACTCACCACTTCATTTCAAGTAAATGCGGATACCCGACAGCCTTGGGAAAACAATAAAATCTTTTCGATAAATAAAGAAGCGCCACATGCGACACTTTTTCCGTTTGAATCAATCAATGAATCTTTAAATAATGTCAAAGAACAAAGTGACAATTTTCTTTTGCTCAATGGTTTATGGAAATTTAATTGGCAACGCTCTCCGATTAATAAGCCGATTAATTTTGAAGCTGTTTCATATGACGATAAAGAATGGTCGGTGATCCCTGTTCCAGGTAACTGGGAGACAGAAGGTTTTGGATACCCTATATATTTAGATGAACGTTTTCCCTTCACTACCACTTGGCCCGACGCACCGAAAGATTACAATCCTATTGGTTCATACCGTAAGCCCTTCACACTGCCAGAGTCATGGAAGAACAAGCAAGTTTTTCTCCATGTGGGGGCTGCAAAGTCATCATTAGATGTATGGCTTAATGGCGAGAAAGTAGGTTTTAGCCAAGGTTCAAAAACACCTGCAGAATTTGACTTAACGGCCTATTTAAAAGCAGATAACAACTTACTTGCTTTTCAAATACGTCGCTGGACCGATGCCAGTTATTTAGAAAGCCAAGATATGCTCAGAATTTCAGGTATCGAGCGTGATGTTTACCTTTACGCAACACCAAAACAGCATGTCTTTGATTTTCATGCTAAACCAACCCTTAATAGTGACTTTACTCAAGGGTCGCTTGGTCTGGATATCGAGCTAAAAAACTTTGTTACGAAAGCATCAAAACAAAGCCTAGAAGTACAGTTACTAGACCCTAGAAATAATATGGCGGTGATCGCCTCTAAAGAAAAATCAATTACCATCGATGGTAATAATTCCAAAACAATTACTTTCAGCGAGCCTATAAAAGCCCCTGCATTATGGACTGCAGAAACACCGAACTTATATACCTTATTAATTAATTTAAAAGATGAGCAAGGTAATATCATCGAATCTATACGTGATGATATCGGTTTTAGACATTTAGAAGTGATCAATAGTCAGTTAACGATAAATGGTAAAGCTATTACCATTCGAGGCGTTGACCGTCATGAAACAGATCCTCTACGTGGTCATGTGGTGTCTAAAGCATCTATGGAAAAAGATATTAGATTAATGAAAGAATTTAATATCAATGCGGTACGCTCAAGTCATTACCCTAATAATCCATACTGGTATGAGTTAACCGACAAATATGGTTTATATGTTATTGATGAAGCCAATATTGAATCGCACCCTTTAGCCATTGATGAAAAAACTCAACTCGGTAATGAAATGAGCTGGCTACCCGCTCATTTAGACCGAACTCAACGTATGTTCGAACGTGACAAAAACCATCCTTCGATTATTATTTGGTCTTTAGGCAATGAAGCTGGTAAAGGGAAAATTTTTGAAGCAACGTACAAATGGTTAAAAGATAATGATGACAGTCGTTTAGTTCAATACGAACCTGCTGGCGAAGATCATTACACAGATGTATTTTCGCCCATGTATCCTTCTATAGAGCGTTTAGTGAAATATGCAAAATCAAATCCGAAACGCCCTGCCATTATGATTGAATATGCACACGCGATGGGGAACTCTGTCGGTAACTTAAAAGATTATTGGCAAGCGATTGAAAAATATGACGTATTACAAGGTGGCTTTATTTGGGACTGGGTTGATCAGTCTTTAGAGTATACCAATGAAAATGGTGTTAAATTTTGGGCCTATGGTAAAGACTTTCATCCAAGCTTGCCCAGTGATGGCAACTTCTTAAACAATGGTTTAATGAATCCAAACCGTGAACCTCACCCTCATGCATTTGAAGTTAAAAAAGTTTATCAAGCTATTCGCTTTCATGCATTAGATAATAAAAACACTCAGTTTATTGTTGAAAACCGTTATGATTTTATCGATATTAATCAATATGATTTACAGTGGGTTATAGAAGCAGATGGCGAAATATTCGCTAAAGGTCAACAAGCTTTACCATCAGTTAAACCAAGTCATAAAAAAGCGATTAGCTTAACATTACCGACCTTACCAAAACATGACAACAAAGAATATTTCATCACCTTAA
>Ga0209395_1004785_pt1 | contig 15651 bp, 11 predicted proteins | sample GOMGulsemesocosm_3_FD_184635 | JGI IMG/M metagenome (GOLD analysis project Ga0209395, IMG submission 184635) | Methane-oxidizing microbial communities from mesocosms in the Gulf of Mexico - GOM9D Gulf of Mexico (SPAdes) (version 2) | ecosystem: Environmental > Aquatic > Marine > Cold seeps... | reverse complement strand
ACAAACGACCAACATAAAATTGTAATTGGACCCGTTAACATCGCTTTAACCGGCTTAGTCGTTAAAGACTGAGCAAAACTAGTCCATTCAACTGTCATTGGTTTCTTACGACTAATATCACCAAAGATGATCGGCGGTTTTACACAACGAGAGCCATAACTTTGCACCCAAGCAAACTGAGTAAAAGCAACACCATCAAGTAACTCACCGAAATACTCAACCATGTCGTTACGCTCAGATTCGCCATGAACCAATACGTCTAAACCAATTTCTTCTTGGCGAGTAATAGTGTCGCGAATTTCGTCTTGGATCAGCTTAGTGTACTGCTCTTCATTGATCTCACTTCTACGCCATTTAGCGCGGGTTTCTCGAATATCACCTGTTTGTGGAAATGAGCCTATAGTCGTAGTTGGTAACAGAGGTAAATTTAATTCTGCTTGTTGCACAGTTTTACGTATTTCAAAGCTGTCTTTACGGGCAAAGTCTGCTTTAGTTAATGCACTAACCCGCTGCTGAACTTCGCTATTATTTATTCGTTTCGATATACCACGTGCTACAGCCGGATTTGAGTATATGCAGATTTCATCACTGTTCTCGTTAACCAAAGCTTTTTTAAGCAAAGCTAACTCTTCACACTTTTGCTTAGCAAACGCTAGCCATGATTTAAATTCGCTATCTAATTTACTTTCTTGGTTTAAATCCACTGGTGAATGTAATAATGAACACGAAGGTGCAAGCCATAAGCGATCACCTAAAGTTTTGTATAAAGGAACTAGCTTTTTATACACAGAGACTAAATCGGTTTTCCAAACGTTTCGACCATTAATTACCCCTAATGAAATAACCCAATCATTGGGTAAACTAGCAATGATACTGACCACATCGCTTTGCTCAGCAATAGTATCAATATGAAGTCCATCAAAGTCTAACCCCTTCACTAAATCAATGTGATGATCAATTGAAGCAAAGTAACTTGTCAGTAATATTTTCAGCTTACCTTTATTAAGCGTTTGATAAGCTTGAGTGAAAGCTTGTTGCCACCTTGTATCTAACTCGAGTCCTAATGCAGGCTCATCAAGTTGTAACCACTGTACGCCAGCATCTGATAGTTGACTTAACACCGCTTGATAGCGTATTAATAATTCGGGTAATAACGCTAATTTATCTTCGTTACCATGCTTATTGTCACTTTCAAAGACACTTAAATAAAGGTAAGTAATTGGACCAAGCAATACCGCTTTTCGATTATCAGTAATAGCTTGAGCTTCATTAAAATGTGCAAGTAAATTGTCAGTATTTACCGAGGTGTTTTTGGATAATAGCGCCGCACTTAGCTCTGGCACAATATAATGATAATTTGTATTAAACCATTTAGTCATATCACTGGCGGCACATTGACACCCCGATGGTGCTTGACCTCGACCAATGCGAAATTCAAGGTCTAAAATATTTTGCTCTGCATTGTCCGTATGGCTATGCGCCTGTCCGTTATTACTTGTATGAATATGATTTTTATTGGTGAAGCGCTCAGGGGCTAAACCTAATAATAACGTGGTATTTAATACGTGATCATAATGTGCAAAGTCGCCTACAGGTAACAACTCCACACCTGCCTCTTGTTGAATCTGCCAGTTTTTCTTACGACGACTTTTACATTCAGTTAAAAAATCAACCTGTGATAAATCACCACGCCAGTACTTTTCTAAAGAGAATTTTAGTTCGCGCTTTGCGCCTATACGTGGAAAACCTAAATTATGAATTTTCATGCCTGCTCCAAAATTATGAGTACATATAAATATCTAGAAACATATGGACGTCTAGACGTTTGAATGGTTATACTCTAGAAAAGTAACTTTTAAGACAAGCGCAAATAATTCAACAGGGAGTTGAAATAAATTCAATATGTTCGAAATTAAACACTTAAAAACACTAACAACACTCGCCCACACGGGGAATATTCGTAAGGCTGCTGAGCAGTTGTTTAGTAGCCAATCTGCTTTGTCACATCAAATAAAAGATTTAGAACAAAGGTTAAATACACCCTTGTTTATTCGTAATACCTCCCCTGTTGAATTCACCGAGGCAGGTCGGGTTTTACTCAATTTGGGTGAAGAATTTTTACCTAAAATTAAAGCTGCCAACCTAGCATTAAAATCACCTTCATTAACGACAAGTTCCTTAAAAATAGCCATTGCATGTCATGCCTGTTTTCAATGGTTATTACCGGTGACGAGTCACTTTTCAAAGCAAAATAGTAAAATTGAACTTGAATTTATTGATGAATCTTTTGATGTAAATAAATCACTAAAGCATAGTGAAGATAAAGTAGATATTTTGTTTACCGATGAAAAATTATCGGAAGAGAATATAATCTACCAAGAAATAGGTCAGTTTGAAGTGATGGCCGTTATCTCTAATCAGCAATTATCTACTCAGCTTGATGCTGGTAATACTATTAAACCTACCGATGGAAAAGAACAAGCTAGTCCTTATTTATTGCCACAGCATTTTAGCCAATTTACTTTGCTAACTTACCCGCTTCCGCCCGAACAGTTAGATATTTTTAAATTATTTTTAACGCCAGCAAAATGTAAACCGAGTAAAGTAAAACAAGTGACGAATAGCCATGTAATGCTGCAAATGGTCTCAGCAGATATGGGCGTAGCGACTTTGCCTGATTGGCTAGTAACAAGTGCAACCAAGCAATCACTCTTTCATTGTATGCGCTTAGGAGAAAGCGGTATTCATAAAAAACTTTATGCTAGGTATGATAAAAATAGTAACCAATTAGCTATGATAGAGAAACTCCTACCAGAAGCTATCAAAGAGTTTGCAAATCTATACTCAGAAAAATAAAGCTACTGGATTCAGCTGGAATTAAAAAATAATCAATTAAATATTGAGGTAAGTCATGTGGTATCAAACTGAAGTTATATTGCGATCGAGAAGCCGCGGCTTTCATTTAATCACTGATGAAATTTTAAGGCAACTGCCAGAGCTAAATGAAGTTAATTGTGGAATCCTTCATATTTTTATCAAACATAGCTCTGCTTCAATTACCTTAAATGAAAATGCTGATCCGACAGTACGTAGTGATATGGAAGCGCACTTTAACCACTTTGTACCTGAACGTGCTCCGTACTATCAACATACCTATGAAGGCGATGACGATATGCCTGCCCACATTAAGGCAAGCTTATTAGGCAATAGTTTGAGTTTGCCTATTACTAATGGCCAATTAAATATTGGTATTTGGCAGGGAATATATTTAGGTGAACATAGAAACCATGCAGGAAGCCGCACGATTGTTGCTACCATTAATGGTGAGTAGAGAGCTAAAGGATTAAAAAACTGGATCCCCGACTAATACACCACGGGGATGACGAATTAAAGGTTGGTATTTCAGAATCTACTAACTAACTAACTAACTAACTAACTATAATAGCATTCACCTTTAAGTTGTATTGTTCAAGTTAAAGGAAGAAGCACGGAGTTGATGACTATCAATGAGTACTTCTGACGCCTAAATTGGACAATACAACGACAAGGTAGATGTTATTAAAAACTAGTCTTCCTCTAATACATGCGGCCCGGCATAATTATCAAAACGCGAGAACTGACCTTGGAAGGTAAGCGGTACTCTACCAATAGGGCCATTACGTTGTTTACCAATAATTATTTCTGCCATGCCTTTGAATTCACTATCATCGTGATAAACCTCATCTCGATAAATAAACATGATTAAATCAGCATCCTGCTCTATTGAACCTGATTCACGTAAATCTGAGTTAATTGGACGCTTGTCTGAACGTTGCTCCAAGCCACGGTTTAGCTGAGACAGTGCCACAACAGGCACTTTTAATTCTTTCGCTAAGGCTTTGAGTGAGCGAGAAATTTCTGCAACCTCTAGAGTACGGTTATCAGAAAATTGTGGTGCGCGCATCAATTGTAAATAATCAATCATGATCAAACTAATACCACCATGATCACGATGTATTCTTCGCGCACGAGAGCGAACTTCTGTCGGTGTTAAACCGGCAGCATCATCAATGAACATTTTACCTTTCTCCATGAGTAACCCCATGGTTGACGATAACCGTGCCCAATCTTCATCTTCTAACTGACCAGTACGGATTTTGGTTTGATCTATTCGTCCCAGTGATGCCAACATACGCATCATGATTTGATCTGCAGGCATCTCTAGACTAAAAATAAGCGCGGGATGATCTTGTGTCATCGCAGCATGCTCAGCCAAGTTCATCGCAAAAGTCGTTTTACCCATAGATGGACGTGCAGCAACAATGATCAAATCAGATTTTTGTAAACCTGCAGTCATTTTATCTAAATCAGCATAACCACTTGGTACACCGGTAACACCACCTGATGGTGCTGAACAAAGCTTTTCGATACGATCAACGGTTTTTTCTAAAACAGAAGTAAGACTTTCCGGACCTTCGGATTTACTCGCTCGTTTTTCAGCAATAGCAAATACTTTAGTTTCAGCAAAATCGAGTAATTCAGCACTGGTCCTGCCTTGTGTATCATAACCCGCTTCAGCTATTTCATTAGCAACACTGATCATTTCACGCGTTACTGCACGTTCTCGAACAATGTCAGCATATGCTGTGATGTTAGCCGCACTTGGCGTATTTTTCATCATCTCTGCGAGATAAACAAAACCACCTGCATCATCAAGCTTTTGATCGTTTTCTAAACCTTCAGAGAGCGTAATTAAATCGACGGGTTCGCCTAACTCTATTAATGCACCAATGGTTTCGAAAATAAGACGGTGTGAGCGACTATAGAAATCCTCGGCAACGGCTCGTTCAGCAACACGATCCCAGGTCTCATTATCAAGTAACAAACCACCAAGTACCGATTGCTCGGCTTCTAGCGAGTGCGGTGGTACTTTTAATTCATCAATTTGTTTATCTTTAATAAATTGCTGTTCTTTGGCAAATTTACGTGGCTTTTTGTCCGCCATTACCTTAACCCTACTCTGCTGCATCACCATACTCACATTTGTTTTAACACTTGCTATAACCAAGGTAAAACAACGTTCGTGAGTATCTAAAAAAGGAGTGCTAATGTAGCAGAATTTGCCCTATGGGAATATATAAAATTTCTCCAAAAAGAACTTCGAGTTAAAAAATTATTTACTACTCACCTCAACATTGCCACTAACCGTTGATACTCTTACTAAAGCACTACCATTAACCGTTTGAAAATTTAATTTTGCACCTGGACCATATTCATCATGCTCAGTTTTAGCTTGCGTTATATTATTCTCTATATCGCCGCCAACACTTGATTTAAGACTAAAATCAGCATCAACACCTTTTTGGAAGGTAAAGTCTAAGTCACCACTGACGGTTGATGCTTTCAGTAATGCTTTTTCATTTAAGGTTATTTTTGCTTGTAAATCACCACTAACCGTTCTTATGCGTAACTCTATAACTTCAGCTAAATTAAGCTTACTTTGTCCTGAAACATTATTGAAAAAAACTTCTTTAGCTTGGCTATTGGTAACAACTTCGCCACTCACAGCTCTAATCTCTAATCGCCCTGTTGAATCGGTATCTTTTATATCACCGCTAACGGCAGACAAAGATACTTTCCCAGCTAACTTTTCACTCTCGATATTGCCACTAATACTATTAAGCTCGACATTTTGAGTAACATTTTTCGCCAAGATATCACCACTAACCGTATTAACTTCAGCACCACCGTGTAAGTTTGATACATGAATATCGCTAGAGATACTTGACGATTTCATTCGAATCTCTTTTGGCATAAAAACTGTTATTTTTGAACCATCAGCACTCCAATTGTCCATTCTCGGGTATTCAACCTTAATAAGAACTTGTGCACCTTTTTGTTCAAAAATAAGCTTTTCTGCATCATCATCTAACGTGCCGGTAACTGAGATTTTACTTTTATCCCACCCCACGACATTAATGAAACCACTGTGGTTATTGATAGAAACATTGGTGACATTATCACTTGATAAACTTTCTGCAATTTCAATCGCAGCTAACGCCTGCCCACTTAATATTAAACAAGAAACCGCTGTGATTATATTGACGCATTGTTGTATTTTTATTGTTAATTTTTTCATAAAAACCTCTTCTTTTAGTATTTGGTACTGTGCTTAGATTACTGCTACTTTGAATTAACTTTGCTCATAGTTAACTTTGACTAAGTAAGGTGTATCTTGCTAAATCACTTGATATTGGCGATATAATTGCTGCAATAACTTCAATTCTTGTTGTTGAGTAAAATCTAATAAGTTTAATAAATCGGCATTATTTTCGTCCGTTAACAGTGCTTTTCGTATTGACGACCTTGCATCAGCTAATTGTTTTAATTCTTTTTGCATTGCTGGCGGTAATTTATCAACTGTCGGTTGACCATAACTAACTAACAAAGTTTTCTTTTGCTGTTGAAAGTTTTTTTGCATAAAATCAACTAACTGCCTTTGAGTAATAGGACTCTCTTTTTGTACCTTTACCAGCCCAGGTTTGTTTTTTTCATTTATCGAAGGTGAAAAAGTAAACCAAGAGACTAGCATTACCATTGCAATAGACGCTGCCCAAGCGCTTGGTACAAAAACATTACTCTTCTTCTGTGTTGGTATTTCTTGGGACTTATCGTTAATAGCTCTCTCGATACCCGACCATAAATCTCGCTCTGGTGTCATTTCATTAGGTAACTGTGCTATTTGCTCAGCCAGTACTTTTTCCGATACGTCATTATTTAACGCTAATTTTTCTTGAGATATATGTTTACTCATTATTTAGCTCCTCATCTATCGATATAAAGTCACTAGCCGTTAATGATTCTTTTAATAAATTTCTGGCTCTATGGTATTGTGATTTACTTGAACCAACCGCCATTTTTAACATGTTAGAAATTTCCTCATGCCGATAACCTTCAACAGCAAACAAAACAAAAACTAAGCGTGCTCGTTCAGGTAAACGGGCAATGTGTTGATCTAATATAGTGAGCGTTGAATCATCAGTTAAACCTACGCTTGGCTCTGCTAGGTTTGGCCCTTGATCTTCAATACTAAAAACACGTTGTATCCAATTTTTATGTTTACGTAGGTGCCCTAAGACAACGTTGGTCGCAACACTATGTAGCCAAGTACTAAACTTACTTTCACCACGAAAATTATTAATTTTTTGCCATAACACCACGAACACTTCCTGACATACATCTTCAGCACTGTCTTTATCTGCCAGCATTCGCCAGCACAATGCATAAATTTGCCTGTGATGTTTTTCATATAGCTGATAAAAAGCACTTTGTGATCCCTGCTTGGCTCGTGCTATCCATGCCTGCTCACTGTCATCAGCCGTATGACGGTTACTAGCACTAAAAAGTGCTTTGCCATCAATGACTTTTGTTGTTTTATTTATTTGGCTATCCAAATGCTAAAGCCTCTTTTGGTTTCAAAATGATTATCCGATATGCAATTTACATCGTATTGATGTTAAGTAAGATACCTAACACCACTAAAAGGTTTAAAGCGTATTGCATAAAATTTAAAATTGATTAAAAAACTGATTGAGAAGGTAATATCGCCCTCTTCCCTCCTGTAACATTTTGTTACGCTTTGCTAAAACTGCTTAGTTAGCTTTTATCTAAAATCATGTGTAAATTAGCATAACTATTTTAAGATAAATAATTATAACAATAACAATAACAGCCTTTAAGGATTCCAATGAAATTAACCAGTCTAGCCATAGCACTGACACTCGCTTTAGGTAGTAGCCAAATGGCATTCGCCGAAGAGTCTAAAAAATCTAAAGCAAAGAAAAAAGATCAAACTATCGCACAAATGATAGAAAAGAAAACAGAGACGTTAGGCTTGTTTGATTTTTATCAAGATAAGAAGACTGGTGAAACATTAATGTTGCTTGATGAAAGCCAATTAGACACTCCTTTTTTACATTTTGCTCAAACAATCGATGGTTTAGCTGACGCTGGTCATTTTCGTGGTGGTTATCGTGGTGAGAAAATAATCGAATTTAGACGTTACTTTGACCGTGTAGATATCATAACAAAAACTTCTCGTTATCAATTTGATGAAAACAACCCACTTAGTCGTGCTAAAGACGCCAATATAAGTGAGGCGGTGTTAGCAAGTTTAAAGATTGAAAAAGTGGAAGACGGTCAAATAGCGTTAAAAGTAGATAAGTTATTCTTAAGTGAAGCCTTACATAAAGTATCTCCTTGGGCACGAGCAGGCGATAAAAAGGCTAAAAAACGCTTTAAAGTAGGTAAATTAAATAGCAAAAAATCACGTATTCTGAGCAAACGTGCTTACGATAACAATGTTGATCTTGTTGTCGATTATGTCTTTAATAATCCTAATCCGAGTGTGTATGGCTCGAAGGCAGTTTCAGACCCACGTTCAATTTCAATTAAACTACAACATTCTTTTATCGAGCTTCCTAAAGAAGAGTTTACCCCACGTTATGAAGATGCACGTATTGGTTACTTTGGCACTCAATATGATCAAATGACTTCAAGTAGCTGGGCACCTTATAAAGATGTCATTAACCGTTGGAACTTAGTAAAAAAAGATCCAAGTGCTGCCGTATCTGAGCCAGTAGAGCCTATTGTTTGGTGGATTGAAAATACCACACCACTAGAGTGGCGAGATACAATAAGCGAGGCGACTTTAGCCTGGAATAGTTCTTTTGAAAAAGCAGGTTTTAAAAATGCTATTCAAGTGAAAATACAACCAGATGATGCTACTTGGGATGCTGCTGACATTAATTATAACGTACTACGTTGGACATCATCACCTAAGCCACGGTTTGGTGGTTATGGGCCGTCTTTAGCGAATCCAATAACGGGTGAAATGCTTGGTGCAGATATCATGCTTGAGTTTATCTTCATGAAAAACCGTTGGATATATACCAGCTTATATAGCCAAGGTGCTGCAAGTGTTGGTTTTAGTGATTTTGAAGAAAGCACGAGTCAAGCACCTGATTCTAACCATGTTTTAAACTGTAGTGCTGGTCATGAGCTTCAACAGGGCTTCTTATTAGGCCAAACAATGTCAAATGGTAATGACATTGAAAATAAAGCAGTACTTAAAGAAGGTTTACGTCACTTAATTTTGCATGAAGTTGGCCATACTTTAGGTCTGAACCACAACATGAAAGCTTCTATCATGTGGGATGAAAAAGAAATACACGATAAATCACTCACCCAAGGTATATTAACAGGCTCAGTGATGGATTATGCGCCAATTAACGTTGCACCTAAGGGCACAACACAAGGTGATTACTTTCAGACAGAAGCTGGACCATATGATGATTGGGCCATTAACTATGGTTATTCAACCGCTCTTGAAAATCCTGAGCTAGAAGCTGAACGTTTAGCCAAAATACTTTCTCGCTCAAGTGAAAAAGGCTTAGCCTTTGGTAATGACGCTGACGATATGCGTGCTCCGGGTCGTCATATAGACCCACGTATTATGACCGGCGATTTATCATCTAATCCAGTAGCTTATGCAAGTGATCGTATGCGCTTGATTCAAGGATTACTAAGCGAACTAAAAGATAAAGCACTCGTTGATGGTCAGTCACATCAGCAGTTATTGGTTTCTGCCAACTCACTTTTCGGTCAGTACCGACGTCAAGCTGACGTTATTTCTCGCCAAATTGGTGGGGTTTATGTAGAGCGTAACGTAGTAGATAGTAACAATTCTCAAGGTTTACCTTATACACCTGTACCTAAAGAAAAACAGCAAGCCGCAATGCAAGCATTAACAAGTTATGTTTTTGCTGGTGATACCTTAACAGCCATGCAACCACTGTATAGCTACATGCAACACCAACGTCGTGGATTTAATCATTACAGTAAAAATGAAGATCCTAAAGCACACGATATGATTTTAAATATGCAAAAGTCGGTATTAAACCAATTACTACATAAAAACGTATTAAAACGTATTTCAGATACGAGTTTATACGGCAATGATTATGCCTTAACGGCTGTAATGTCTGACTTAACTTCTGCTATTTTTGTTGATAGTAAAAAAAGCAGCTCTACTAGCCGTAACATTCAAATTGAATATGTTAAACGTTTAATTGCTATTGCTGGTATTGCTAAACCGTCATCGTATGACAACTTGGCTAAAGCAGCGGCATTAGGTCAGCTTACTGATATTTTAGATAAGAGCTCTTCTATGGGCTTTGGTAAAAATGCAGAAACAAAAGCGCAAGATGCTTATATTAGCTTGATGATAAACAAAGCACTTAAGGTTTAGTTAGCTAGATAACATTTATGAATAAAAGCCCAGCATTTATTGTTTGGGCTTTTTTATGCACGTTATTTATCACCTTGATGTTATACCAAGTTGATTAAGTTCTTTCCCACTCAGCGAGAATTAAAAGACTTAAAGGCAAGGCATTGATTGAAGAGAATGGTTATTCCCTTGTCAAAAATCAATAACGCTGCATATAAGCCTTTACCTTTTATTAGGTACTCGCCCTTGGGAGCTCATTGATAAACTGATAACGTCACAAAATTAACTAAATATAGAATGACTATGCTTAATAAATTTTGTTTGTTCTAAGCTCATCAATGTAGCTCTGAGTAGGGAAGAAATTTAATCAAATTGGTATTAGGTAAAGTATAAACACATCAATTTACAGACACAAAAAAAGCGCCATTAGGCGCTTTTTTTACGTTTACTACGAATAAGAAAGGTCTATTTCTTACCCATTGCAGCAAAACGTTTGTTGAATTTATCAACACGACCACCGGTCTCTGCAGCTTTCTGCTTACCAGTGTAGAACGGATGACAAGCAGAACATACGTCTAAATGAAGGTCTTTACCAACAGTAGAACGGGTAGTGATCACATTGCCACAAGAACAAGTTGCGTTGAACTCAACGTATTTAGGATGAATATCTTTTTTCATGGGAACCTCTATCTCTTTAAAGAGAAATTGGGCGCATCGCCACTTAGCCATTTACTTATTGCTAACTTTCAAGAATACACCCTTTTGAGTTTATCCTATTAAGAAAACCGAAATGCCAAGCACCATACGTAGTTAAAAATTAATGGGGGCGAATAATAAATGATAGCCTAAATAACTGCAACATAAATAAGCTCAAACCGACTAAAAAAAGTCATATTTAGCTTATTTAAAAAGAAAGGTACATTCTGCTTGGCAGTATTGATTACAGGGGGCAAAATAGTGTCAACTATTATGAACCAAAGCTGCTGATAAAAAGTGTCTGAACATTACATTCAAGTTGCGATTCCTGTCCCCATGAGACAGCTATTTACTTACCAAGTGCCTGACAAACTAAGTTCTCCTGCGATTAAAGTCGGAGAGCGTGTCGCGGTGCCTTTTGGTTCGCGAAAGGTTATTGGTATTGTTATCGACGCACAAGCAGAATGTAATTTCGACATAAGCAAAGTTAAAAGCATTGCCGGTCGTTTAAATGATAATTTTAATTTAAGTCAATCACTGGTGAGTTTTTTACAATTATGCGCCCATTATTACCATCACCCCGTTGGTGATGTCTTCCAACAAGCTTTACCTATATTACTTAGAAAAATAGAAAACATAAGCTTAAGTCCACCTATGGTATGGCAAACAAAAACGCCAAATGAAGACGATATTGATATATTAGCTAAGTTAGCAAAGAAAGCAGCAAAGCAACATGACCTTTATCAAATGATTGATAGCCATCATGGTATCAGCTGGGTAGAACTTCGTACTTTAGGTTATAGCAAGGCGCAGTTAAACGCTTTACAAAGTAAAGAATTAATCTTTGAAAAAGAGCAGGAAGTTAGCCAGTTTACTTGGCAAGAAGACACGCTCAACCAAGTTGATAAGTTAGTGCTTTCAAGTGAGCAAGCCATCATTGTTAGCGCTATTAATAGCTCCTTAGCAAGCTTCTCTTGCCATTTAATTGATGGTGTTACCGGCAGTGGTAAAACTGAAGTCTATTTACAAGCCATGGAAGAGGTACTTGCCAATAACCAACAAGTCTTAGTGATAGTACCGGAAATTGGTTTAACACCACAAACGTTAAGCCGCTTTGAGCAACGATTTAACGTACCTATTTCCCTGCATCATTCAGGACTAAACGATAAAGAACGTCTTGCTACTTGGTTAAGTGCGCAGCAGGGTAATGCTGCCATTGTTATTGGCACACGCTCTGCAATTTTCACACCTTTACATCGCCTTGGTTTAATCATTATTGATGAAGAGCATGACTCATCATTAAAACAGCAAGATAGTTTTCGCTATCATGGCCGTGATATGGCTATTTTGCGCGCTAGGCAATTAAATATCCCTATTGTTTTAGGAACCGCTACGCCAAGTTTTGAGACATTACAAAATGCTTTGTCAGGCAAGTATAACTACCATCAACTTCATAACCGAGCAGGTAAAAGTAATAAAGCTAAAATAGCCCTGATTGATATGAATCAGCAACAAGTTGAGTTTGGCTTGTCTGGCACACTTAAACATGAAATGAAAAAAACCTTAGCACGAGGCGAGCAAGTATTATTGTTTTTAAATAGGCGTGGATATGCGCCAGCAATTAATTGCCAGGAGTGCCATTGGCTTGCTGATTGTCAACGATGTGATAAACCTTACACTTTGCACCAAAAGCAGCAGCTACTTATTTGTCATCATTGTGGCAGTCAAAAACGTATACCACCTCAATGTCCAAGTTGTGGCAGTGTCCGTATAGCACCATTAGGTCAAGGTACAGAGCAGTTAGAGTCTCGCTTAGAGGAATTATTTCCAGAAAGCTCCATTGTACGTATAGATAGAGATAGTACCCGTAGAAAAGGTGAACTCGCCAAGTTATTGCAAGAAGTCACTGATAAAAAACACCAATTACTGGTGGGTACCCAAATGTTAGCCAAAGGACACCACTTTCCCGATGTTACCTTAGTTGCTGTGCTCGATGTTGACGGGGCTTTATTTAGTTTTGATTTTCGTGCTAGTGAACAGATGGCTCAATTACTTATTCAGGTTGCCGGACGCGCTGGACGAGCAAGTAAACCAGGGAAAGTATTAGTGCAAAGCAACTTTGTCGATCACCCTTTATTACAAGATTTAGTACACAATGGCTATCACCATTTTGCTCATCAAGCGCTCGTCGAGCGAAAACAAGCATTGTTACCCCCTTTTACTTTTCAAGCATTATTACGAGCGGATGCAAATTACCCTTCGTATCCGGAAAAATTTTTACGCGCCCTAACGCAGCAGCGATTGGACGGGTGTGAGTTTGCCGGACCTGTACCCGCTGCAATGGAGAAAAAAGCAGGTAAGTTTAGGTACCATTTGATTATTCAAGCAAAGACTAGAAAAAATTTACATCAAGCTATTCTACAGCTGCTCATGCAAATACCTAACAATGAATGGCAAGGAAAAGTACGTTGGAGTTTAGATATCGATCCGATTGACTTAAATTGGTAATCATATAGCAGGTTTTATATTCATGAATTAGTTAGATTTATAGTTTCAGCGCACTATATACCGTGTTTTTTCATGTTAGCTCAGTTACACTAGCTAAAATTTCTCCTGTAGTGATATCTCTCCTTTCATGGCTAATCAAGATTACGTTTCTCGCGCACCCGCAAAAAAGAAAAAGAATACTCATAATGGTAAAAAACAATCTGATAACACCAGTACATTGCCACTTAAAGCTAAATTAATCAGCTTATTACTTATATTACTCATTAGTGGATTTTCTTATGGTTTATGGTCTTTAAAGACAGATCCAAGCACTAAAACCCCACTTATTGAACCGATAAAGACCACAAAAAACAAAACACAGACAACGGCAAATGAATTGCCTAAACCACCTAAAGAAAAGTGGACTTATGTAAAAGATTTGGCCACTAAAGAAATTGAAGTAGGTGAATACGAGGTCAAAGAAAAAGGCCCCTATAAAATGCAATGTGGCTCATTCAGAACAGCAAAACAAGCCGAAACGTTAAAAGCTCGTATCGCCTTTTCAGGTCTCGAAGCCCAAGTGAAAAGTGTTACAGGGAAAAGCGGTGTCTGGCATAAAGTATTTTTAGGTCCATACCCTCGTAAACGGCTAGCAGAAAAAGATAAACATAAACTCAAACGTAATAATATCAACGGCTGCCAAATCTGGTTGTGGCAATAATTAATGTTTCACTTATCCTTGAAAAAACCATAAATACCCCAATTACATTAGCATCAAAGAATTCAGTTAAGATGAGGTTAATGTGACTACTATTGTTTCAGTAAGACGTAATGGCAAAGTGGCTATTGGCGGAGATGGTCAAGTATCACTTGGCAATACCGTAATGAAAGGTAATGCCCGTAAAGTTCGCCGTTTATATAATGGCAAAGTACTGGCTGGTTTTGCTGGCGGGACTGCTGACGCTTTTACGTTATTTGAGCGTTTTGAAAGCAAACTTGAGCAACACCAAGGTCATTTAACCAAAGCCGCTGTCGAACTGGCTAAAGATTGGCGTAGTGACCGAGCTTTAAGAAAACTTGAGGCTTTACTCGCTGTTGCTGATGAAACTGCCTCATTAATCATTACTGGTAATGGTGACGTGGTTCAACCCGAGCATGATCTTATTGCCATTGGTAGTGGTGGTAATTTTGCCCAATCGGCGGCAACTGCCCTATTAGAAAACACGGATTTAAGTGCCAAAGAAATAGTTGAAAAGTCACTTACTATTGCTGGCAATATCTGTGTATTTACCAACCATGAACATACTATAGACGAACTATAGCTTTAGCTCTTTATTAGAGTAAATAAACCTGATTAATATGTGGCCTAAGTTTGAGTAAAAGACTCCTTAGGAAACAACGAGGAATAAATAATGTCAGATATGACCCCACGTGAAATTGTTCATGAATTAGATAGCCACATTGTCGGCCAAAGTGATGCTAAACGCGCTGTTGCCATCGCATTAAGAAACCGCTGGCGTAGAATGCAATTAGATAAGGGTTTACGTAACGAAGTTACCCCTAAAAATATCCTTATGATCGGACCAACAGGTGTTGGTAAAACTGAAATTGCTCGCCGCTTAGCTAGACTTGCCAATGCACCATTTATTAAAGTAGAAGCGACTAAGTTCACCGAAGTGGGCTATGTTGGTAAAGAAGTAGAAACCATTATTCGTGACCTTGCTGATATGGCAATAAAAATGGTCAAAGAAAATGAAATGGATCGTGTTAAACATCTTGCAGAGGAAGCTGCTGAAGAACGTATTTTAGATGTACTTTTACCTCCGGCACGAGATGGCTTTGGCAATGATGAAGAAAGCGAAAACAGCAATACTCGCCAAATTTTTCGTAAAAAGTTACGTGAAGGTAAATTAGACGATAAAGAAATTGAACTTGATTTAGCCGCACCTTCAGCGGGTGTTGAAATAATGGCGCCTCCAGGTATGGAAGACATGACTTCACAATTACAAAACATGTTCCAAAACATGTCTAGTGATAAAACGAGCAAACGTAAGCTTAAAATTAAAGATGCCCTTAAAGCGTTACAAGAAGAAGAAGCGGCTAAAATTGTTAATCAAGATGACATTAAGCAAAAAGCTATTGATGCAGTAGAGCAAAATGGCATTGTTTTTATCGATGAAATTGACAAAATTTGTAAGCGT
>Ga0209395_1004784_pt1 | contig 15652 bp, 13 predicted proteins | sample GOMGulsemesocosm_3_FD_184635 | JGI IMG/M metagenome (GOLD analysis project Ga0209395, IMG submission 184635) | Methane-oxidizing microbial communities from mesocosms in the Gulf of Mexico - GOM9D Gulf of Mexico (SPAdes) (version 2) | ecosystem: Environmental > Aquatic > Marine > Cold seeps... | reverse complement strand
GCCAAGATATTTTTCCACCAAATTCTTGCATCGTAGTGACTAACTGATTTATCTCTTGATCTGACAATAGACCTTCTGTTGGTCGTAAGCCTATACCATCGTGCGATGCGATAAAGTTAAAATAAGCAGTGCCATTTTGTGCTGGTGGCATGCTCATCATCCATTGTTTCAAGTATTGGCAATTACCGGTGATCAAGGTATTAACCAATAAGGGTGGTAGGGCGAAATTGTAAATACAATGTGCTTCGTTGCCATTACCAAAATAGGTGAGGTTTTCTTTGTTGGGTATATTGGTTTCAGTAATTATCACCGCGTCTGGACGTGCATGTTCGATTAAGGTTCGGAGTAAACGCACAATTTCGTGAGTTTCGGGCAAGTTAATGCAAGGTGTGCCTGCTTTCTTCCACAAGAAGGCGATCGCATCGAGGCGGAATATCTTCACGCCATTATCTAAGTATTGACGGATAATGGACACGAAATTGATGAGTACCTTGGGGTTGGTAAAATCCAGATCAACTTGGTCATGGCTAAAAGTACACCATACTTGCTGTTCGCCAGAGGCGGTTTGTGTGCTTCTGAATAAGGGCGATGTACGTGGTCTAACGACGGCTTCTATATCGTGACGCTCGGTATTGCTATCGCCATTAGTCGAGAGTGTCGCGTTTGAAAGCGAATAGGTTGAGTCTGTATAAAAATAATCATAGCCAGTACCTTCGCCACGGATGAAATTGTCAAACCATTTACTGCGGCTAGAGCAGTGATTGATGACTAAGTCAGACATAAGATGATGGCTTTGTGCTATCTGTTTTATATCATCCCAATCACCTAGTGCATCGTTTACACTGGCATAGTCAATAACCGAGAAACCATCGTCACTGCTATACGGAAAAAATGGCAGAATATGCACACTGTTAATCGTATTTGCGCAGTAACTGTGTAGAAAATGATGTAATGTCTGCAGGGGTTTTTCATCCTGATTGAAGATACTGTCACCGTAAGTTATCAAAATGGTATCTTTTTCAGACCAATGATTGATTTGTGGTGTTGGCGTATGAGACTGGTCGGTTAGCCGCATTGTGCTGATCAATTCTGCAGCCAGCACTTCGATTGATACGGATAAATTAATATCCGCATAAATTGTACTGATCTGTTGTTCTACTCGCTGTTGTAGCTGCTGTTGTTGTCGTAGCTGTAAGTCGCCGTTTGGATTTAACATTGTCACCATCCATGTTCTAATTTTGATACAACTTATAGTTAAGAGATGAACTCTGCTCTATCTAATTCAACGGCTTCCTTGAGGCGTTCTAATACGTCAGGCATTGCCGATATTACGCGGTTCCAGCTAGGCATAAATGGTTTTTCCATTGGATTTTCGAGGAAGTTTTGCCCTGCGATCATGATGTTCTGCGCAAACATTTCAACCGCTTCTTCTTCTGAGTGAATATCGAGAGTTAAGCCATTCATCACCGCGTCGTTATAATAAGTTTCAACAAAATCTAAGGCGATACGGTAATAGGTTGCTTTGATAGTGCGGAAATTTTCATTGGTGAAGGTATGACCTTGGGTAGCTAACTTACGGAAGAATGCCTTGGTAATATCAATAGACATTTTTGACAAACCGCCATCTTTATTATCCAATGATAGATCTTGATGTTTGTGATCGTATACATCAGCAATATCAGCTTGGCATAATCGATTATGAGAATAATTACGGTGCATCTCTGACAATACCCCGATCTCTAATCCCCAGTCACTTGGGATGCGAATATCGTTAAGTACGTCTTTACGGAATGAAAACTCACCAGCGAGCGGATAACGGAAACTATCCATGTATTCAAGGTAATCGTTATGGCCGACAACGCGTTTAAGCGAACGTAATAATGGCGTTATTAATAGCCGAGAAACACGACCATTAATCTTACCGTCAGCAACGCGAGCGTAAAAACCTTTACAAAACTCATAGTTAAATTGTGGGTTAGCTACGGGATAAATCAAACGTGCTAGTAGTGATCTGTCGTACGTTAGAATGTCGCAATCATGTAACGCCACTGATTCTGATTTTCCCGATGCAAGTGTGTAACCCATGCAGTACCAGACATTACGGCCTTTGCCTAATTCTTTGGGCGCTAAGCCCAGTGTTGCGAGTTCAGCATCAAGTGCTTGCAGGCGAGGGCCATCATTCCACAAAATACGGTGATGTTGTGGCAATGCGCCGAAGAATTTTAACGCGTGTTTATATTGTTCTTCATTCGCGCGGTCTAAGCCGATCACAATTTCGTTTAAATACGGCACATCTTGTAAATGATTAATAATATTAGGCAGTGCTTTCCCTTCCAACTCTGAGAATAGTGATGGGAGAATTAACGACATAGGACGCAGTTTTGAAAATTCAGTGAGTTCTGCTTCCATTGCTTCTAATGGACGCTGGTTTAGGTTATGCAGTGTTGTAATTACACCATTTTGATAAAAATCAGCCATGATAAACCTTCCTTAAATATTTGAATCGAAGAATTGAATTGATGTTTCAAAATTCAAACTGTTGTTAGTTCAAACTCAGGTAATACCTTCGGTAATAGTTTGGGTGGCCGCTCAGGTAATAGCTTGGGTAATAATTTTGCTAGCACTTCAGCCCAGCCTGTTGGCCCTGTATTTTTACTCGTGATTAAGCGCTGTTTACGTTTTAATTTTGGTGGGGTATGCACTGGAGATAAAATGATTGCGGCATATTGCGCAGCTTCTAACATGGCAATATCATTGTTACCGTCACCGACTGCAATAGAGTAAGGTGTTTGCTGTGGGTTAAATAATTTAAATTGATTCATTAACCAATTCATTGCTTTGCCTTTGTTACAATCGCCACAAACATGCAGGAAACGTCCGCCTTCTAAAATCGTCGCGCCTTGTTTCTTTAAGTGTTGGATGAACATTTGTTTCTGAGCTGCATTACCTTTCCAGAGTACGGGTTCGCCATATTGTCTTTGACTTGCAAGCGCTGCGCTTGCCTCATCCAATCCTGTCGCATCAACAATGTCGTTAAGTGTCATGGTATTCATACCGGTAAACAACGCGGTTAATTCGACAGGCACAGTCGGAAGTAGTGATAACCAATGGTCACGTGAATGTACGAGAGATTTAACCCAGTAACCATCTTGTTGTATTGTACCGATAGGTTGGTGGCTAAAGTAGTTAACTGGGATGTAAATAGCAGCACCATTTTCAACAATAAAAGGCCCATTCAAATCTAACTGTTTTCTAAGTTCGAGTAATTCGGCATAAGTTTTACTGGTATTTGGAATAACGGGTATTGCCGCGCGCTTTAATTTGGCGAGCGTACTTAATGCGGGCGTAAAACTGTAGTTGTCATGATCGAGCAAAGTACCATCAAGATCTGTAAAAATGGCAGGGTAATGATCAAGCTGCATTGACTGAGGACTGTATGAATGCACTATGTTGCGGCTACTGTCCATTTCAAAAACCCAATTGCATAATGCGGGTAATGTCGTTAATCCATGCTCGGTGAGCCGTTCGAAATAAGCTGTAAACAGTTTTATCTCAGATTTGTTCATGACCCGGTCAAGTGGGGAATTGAGTGTCAGTGCTTGCTGCTTTAATTTTAACTCTTGCTCAAGTCGCCACTGGTAAACGGTATTGAAACTCGGCGCTTTAAGCATGACTAACATATCAAGTCGTTCATAAAGCGCAGCGTAGTGATGTTTGATTTGGTTGTTCACATAGCGACGCCAAACACCGTATTTGTCTTTCGCCGCTTCAAGGTTGTTGACAGGTTCTAATAGTGCCTCATCTGTTTGTGCTTGTACGCCTAAGCACCAACCTTCAAGAATAATGACATCGACAGCGCCATGAATTACTGGCCACTCTGATTCAGGGTACGGGTTATCGGTAGTTTTATTAAACCGAGGCAGAGCAACTGGTGTTGATTTATTGTTAGCAGATCGCAACTTATCTAAGGTACTGTGCGCGAGTGATAAATTATGTGTTCCTGGCACTCCCCGAGTTTGTAATAAGTGATGCTCATGCTCAGATAGGTTTTTACGTTGCTGGTGGCTATAATAAAAATCATCGAGAGAGAGAACCGCAACATTCATTTTATAGGCACTGGTTAAATAGGTCGCTAGATAATCGGCGAGTGTTGATTTACCCGAGCCTTGGCAGCCATTAATACCAATTAAAACAGGTGCTTGCTTGTTGTCCATGCGGTCAATATCTGTTGCAGCACAGTTTATTGCACTATACTGGTGCGCTCTGATTGCCGATATGAGCCCTGTGTACCATTTTGCAGCATCGGTTAAATAAGCTGTCTCGAGCTTATTACGTTCAATAAATGCGGTTAGTTGCGGGTTTGTTATCATAATAGCCATCCTTGAATGAGCGAATCTTACAATAAATCAATCAATAACCGTGCCACCTATTGATTAACTTAATAAAAAAGTACCTCTAAGGTATAGGGTTAAGTGTTTCAATAAGGGATACCAGGTGATATTTATTGAGCTAGATCAATTTTTCTGGTCGATATAGGGTATTTCTGTTAACATCGCCGCCTTAATCTACAGCTCTGGATTTACGTTCCAGTTAGCTCAATGGGGAATAACCAAATGTCAGCACCAATTACTACAGAAAATACCGCTCAAATTACAGTTTGTGCATTATACAAATTCGTACGTTTAGAAAATTTCGAAGCGTTACGCGCGCCTTTATTAGCAAAAATGGAAAGCCAAGATGTTCGCGGTACGCTGTTATTAGCGGCCGAGGGTATTAACGGTACAATTGCTGGGCCACAAGCAGGTATTGATGCTGTATTAAGCTTTTTATCTCAAGACCCAAGTCTGGGCGAAATCTCTTTCAAAGAATCTTATAACGATGAGAATCCGTTCTTACGTACTAAGGTTAAGCTGAAAAAAGAAATCGTAACCATGGGTGTTGAAGGTATTGATCCTAACCAAGTTGTTGGTACATATGTAAAACCGAAAGATTGGAATGCACTTATTTCTGATCCTGAAGTGATTTTGATTGATACACGTAACGACTATGAAATTGAGATCGGTACATTCCAAAACGCTGTAAACCCGAATACTGCGACTTTCCGTGAATTCCCTGAGTATGTGAAAAACAACTTGGACAAAGAAAAACACAAGAAAGTAGCGATGTATTGTACAGGTGGTATCCGTTGTGAAAAATCGACAGCTTATTTAAAAGAGCAAGGTTTTGACGAAGTTTACCACTTAGATGGCGGTATTCTTAAGTATCTTGAAGAAGTGCCAAAAGAAGAAACGATGTGGGAAGGTGAGTGCTTTGTATTCGACGGCCGTGTTTCTGTAAACCACGACTTAGAACAAGGTGAATGTGACCAATGCTTCGCTTGTCGTTACCCGTTAACACAAGATGAACTGCAAAGTGAGCATTACGTGAAAGGTCTTAGCTGTCACCGTTGTCATGATCAAGTGACAGATGAACAGCGTAGCCGTTTTGCTGAGCGTGAACGTCAAATGGAACTCGCTGAAAAACGTGGTGAGTCACATATTGGTGGTGAAATTAAACACATCATTGATGAACGTCGCGTAGAAAAAGCAAAGAAAAAAGCTGAGCAAAACGCGAAGTAATATTTGGGTTATAAATACTTAAATAAGCAATAAACACTTAGAATAAAAACCGCTGGTTAGGTTACTTGGAATGGTAACTTACTCGCGGTTTTTTATTATCTGCAGTTTGAGGTTATTATTTGTAATTAATCGTGTATTTGGTACTGTTTATGATAATGAAATTAAACTGGAACTCACGTTATACGTCATTCCGAATAACAACCTGTTAGGTGGATAAAACGATGCCATACACATTATCACACGCAGTAGTCGCACTACCTGTATCAGTCATTGCGCGGGGAAAGGTTCCGCTTGCTGCAATGGTTGTTGGAAGCATGTCACCAGACTTCCCATATCTTTTCGCTCTTAGTCCAACAGAAGCGCCTGGGCATTCAGAGCTCGGGGTGCTTATTTATTGTCTTCTTCCATCACTTTTAATGTTACTTGTTTGGTATCGGTGGATCGAGGGGCCAACTCTTGAGCTGTTTCGGTTGCCGCGAAGGGATTGGTCATTCGGAAAGTCTTCGTATCTTTTAGTCGTGTTTGGGGTATTGCTCGGTGCATACAGTCATGTGCTGTGGGATGCGACGAGTCATTTTGACGGTTCGTTAGTTGTGAACAGTGAGTTCTGGAACAGAAAAATATTTTTGTTGCCCATGTACAAGTTGAACCAATACGGCGGGGGTATATTTGGACTCGCGGCTTTGTTTGTGTGGTACGTGTTTGCGGTCAGTCAGAATCGCCAAGAAAAATATCAGGGTCGGTTACTCGCAGGTGTGCTTATGTATTCTATAAGCATTGCTTTTTTTGTCGTATTGGCAAATATTGTGCATGGTTCGACGGTTATTATTGAGTACGCAGTTCGTTCTGCCATTGGGGTGATTGTGGGAGGTATTTGTGGAATGTGTATGTACGCATTTATGGTACATTTACAGGCCGATAAAAAATCTTATAACGAATGAATTACACTCTTTTTTCGTCAAGTCGCGCTGGCTTAGAACCGAGCGCTCTACGGCTAATTCAAAGTTGCCCTTATTCACAGTTTAGTGTTTTAGATTTGCCTTACTTTTTCTTGTATGAAAAAATGTCACCTGTTTTTCATACACTAGCGAAACACTCTTAATATCAAGGATAAATGGATGTTAACTCTATCATTTAGTCCATGAAAGTGTATTTCGCTATATCATTGGTATGATTTTTCTCACTTTTATTTGAAATTGAAGTAGTCAGGAATCAACAGCATGCAGATAAAAATTGTGACGGTATTTTTGTTAATTGGACTACTAGGATTTCCGGTGATAAGCATGGCCACTGATTTACCTAATCCAGAAGGCGCCGTTATTCTTACTATTAGTGGTAATATCAGAAATACAAATGCTAATCGTGAGGCTCTTTTTGATCGTCAGATGCTGGAAAAACTTCCACAAACTAAGATCACTACTTATACACCTTGGACAGAAGGGTTACATGTTTATGAAGGTGTGTTACTAAATGATCTTCTAGAACAAGTGGGGGCTTCGGGCCATAAGTTAGTCGGGAAAGCTTTGAACGATTACCATGCTGAAATTGATCTGGAAGCACTCAAGGACTACCCAATAATTCTAGCAATAAGAACTGATGGGGCTCTTATGCGTGTGCGTGATAAGGGACCAATCTGGATTATCTACCCTCTATCTGATTATTCTGAGCTCGATATTACCAAACGCTATGAAGAGATGATTTGGCAGCTTAGCAGCTTGGAAGTGTATTGATGAAGAGGATTAAACTTTTTGTCCTTATTTTTGTTGTACTTATGTTTGCTGTTAGTTCTGTCATCAGCACTCAACGTTATACCCAGGTTACTGACATTCTAACTCATTCGATGAAAACTGTCGGCTGGACAGCTTCTGAGTTGGAACTAGAAATGCTCAAATTCATGCAAGCATTAAGAAGAACAGCCTTAAATGATATGAGTGCTGAAGACTTACATTTACGTTTCGAACTGCTCTGGAGCAGGGTTGGGGTGTTATCGGTAGGAGAGGAAACCCGCGATTTTCGCAGTCAGCCCGGTGCAATTGAACTGCTGAGAAATATCAAACAGCGCTTAGTTGAAATAGAATCAGAGGTACTAAACCTCAAAATGGGTAATCAAAATGCGATAAGGATAGTGCAAGAGCTTAAGCCTTTACAAACACGAGTGAGAGAATTTAACGTAAATAGTTTCTCCGGGGATAGAGCTTGGGCCGGTCTAAAATATGTTCATAGTCTTCATAATGACGCCAACATTTTTTTGCTCGGTCTATTGCTGAGCGGTTGCATTCTAGTATTGCTGCTAATTCGTGAGAGTGCTGTTAATCGTAAGCAAGCATTACATGACAGCTTGACAGGCCTTGCAAACCGCCACTTTTTTCAGCGTGACCTGAAAAAAACTATTACTCATGCTCAACGTAATAATTCACGTGCGGCTGTTCACATGATCGATATGAATGGATTCAAGGAGGTAAATGATCGACTAGGGCATGCTGTTGGAGATGCGCTGCTTCAGGAGATCTCTTCACGTTTAGCACAGAGTGTTTGCTCGTCAGATGTTGTCGCGCGGTTGGGGGGGGATGAGTTCGGTATTATTCAAAAGCATATTACAAGTTCTGATGAATGCGTTCGGTTGGCGCAGCATATTCACGAACAGATTAATTGTGAGATAAATATCCACGGTTACCGAGTATATCCGAATGTTAGCATAGGTATCAGTGTTTTTCCTGATGATGCAGAGCATCCTGATAAGCTATTGAATAACGCTGATACGGCCATGTATTTTTCCAAAAAAGATGCTGATGTGTGCTATCGATTGTTTGAGCAACAAATGAATGATAGTGTTTTACGTTATAGGGTATTAGCAGAAAATTTACAGGTCGCACTACTCCACGATCAGCTTCAGTTAGTCTACCAACCTATAGTTTGCCTCAAGACGAAAAAAATTGTTTTGGTTGAAGCTTTATTGAGATGGCATCATGAGCAATATGGTTATATTTCACCGCCCGAGGTCGTTTCTATCGCGGAAAAGGCTGGCTTAGCAGAGAAATTAAATGAGTGGGTATTACTAAAAGCATGTTCACAAAATATGCTCTGGAGAAAGGCGTGTCTACCATGGATTCAAGTTTCTGTGAATATATCTCCTGCGATGTATACGCGATATGATCTTGTGGCTATAGTCAGTCGTACGTTATCCGCCACTGGCTTGCCTGCAGACCAGTTGGTAATCGAAATAACTGAAGACACCACAATGCAAGATATTGAAAGCTCACCTGGAATACTACATAAGTTACGTCATCTGGGAGTTGAGTTAGCACTGGATGACTTTGGTACTGGTTATTCTTCTCTTAGTCACCTCAAAAATATGCCATTTCAGAAACTAAAAATTGATAAAGTCTTTATCCAAGAATTAAGTAATCTTCCTAAAGATATGAGCTTTATTCGAACTATTATCAATTTGGCTCATGGGCTGGGTATGAAGGTGGTAGCTGAAGGTATCGAACTTATTGAAAATTATGAGGATCTTTATCTAGAAGGTTGTGAGTATGGACAAGGCTACCTGTTCTATAAGCCCGTGCCAAGCAATGAAATTGAAGATATTTTACAAGAAAATTTGAGTCCTATATATTTTAGTTCACAGGATATTAACACATAGCTTAGTGCCGATTGTTATTCGCGTATGTGGAAAACCCGATAATAAAATATATGTGGGTTGTAATCTCTTAGTCCAACTCAGTAGCTAATAGCTACCGAGTTGCCTCATGTTTAAGAGATACGAATATAGTGTTGTAAGCCGTTTTAAGTCTGCGTTAGAGGAGACTTGTATTGGTACTACTCGCGTTTAACAACTTAGGCATGAACCTGGTCCCCATCCTTGACCTGACATTGCGTCCTCTATGGCTTGTTGCTCTAGCGCGAGTCTTTCAGCTTCTCTCTGCTGTAAAACTTGTTCTATAGAAATCGCTGGTAACGGCGCAATGTAACCGATAGGCGTCATGTTTTGATAAAAATAATCAGGGAGCGCGTTATAGAGGTCAAATTTTTCACTTAAACATGCCTGTTGCTGTGACTCATTGAGTGGGCTCATTGGACAACCTAGTTCATCCCCACGAGGTCGATAAAATTTACGCTCTGGTAATTCCTGCACAAAATAAAAACGATTGTTTTTAATAACCCCCCCATATTGTTTTTCAAATATTTGTGGAGACAGCTGGATAGAAGCTATGTCACCGCGTGTAGCTGGATTGGTACTGGAAATATACATGACCATTTGGTCTAAATTAAATGGCGCAAGTGTCGAATATTTCAATGTAATTTCTTCCCGATTACTGACTTTTCTACTCATCAGAGTTTGGTTAGTTGGCTTATGATAAATAGATATTTCATAATCATACTGATCTTGTGCTCCATAGGTCGTCGAAGCAGTGATTGAGAATTTACCTGTTTGAAAAGACGGACTGTAAACACACTTATCTTCCAGCAACATATAGAATGGCTGAGGTGGTGCCCATTCATCAGAAGCACAACCATATCGCTGTGTTTCGCCTAAGATTATATTGGGTATTTTAGTTAATATGACATTTGCTGCAATGTTCACCGCGAAGATTTTATTGTGAGAACCTGCATTAAATTGATTAGATGCAAGTCCATTCAAAACCGCACCTGAGGATAGCATAGACTCGATTTGTCCCGTTGCGGTTAACCACCTAAAAGTCGTATGTAATATTCGCAGAAAATTTGGAGACACTGATCTGTGTTTAAACTGATGTGCTACATCATCAAGAATAAGATCTTGTTCGGCTTTATCTAAGGAACTAAAGTTATTAAGATCAACCATAAAAAGCGATTCGTTTTCATGAAAGAACACTTTAAAATAGAGAATGAACTGAGCAACATTACGAGTGTAATAGTGTGGAAAAGCAACTCTATGATGTTCCAGTTCTATAATTTCAGGTACTTGATAGGCGATATACTCTAGCGCATCAACCTCTTCATACCACTTTTGCTCCGTGCTACTGCTGTAGTACTCAACAATAAAAGTTGTGGTGCACTGTTCACATAACTGACGCCCAGTCTGTTTATTTACAATATCTTTAAATATGTCTCCCATTAGGCTTAGTAGTGCCGTGCGTCCAACCCCTTTTTCGGCATGATGCTTTAACAACGCTATTAATAGTGTTTTATAGGATTGAGTGATGGGGTTAGCTAAATCTAATGATTCATCAAATTCACTGACATACAGAATACTGGGATTGTTAGCTTGATATAGCTGCAATAGAAGGGGGTATGAGCCTGGATAGTTTAATGGCGTTGTTTGACCATTACGGGCTAATGTTGTTTTTATAATTGCTTGGCGCATTAATTCAATACGTTGTTGAGCAAACGCAACAGGTATTCTTAACGGAGTAAAAACGCCATTACCTTGCGCTAACTGAGTATATGAATCCTGCAAAAATAAGAACATTTGTTGGTATAACGGAGATCCCAATTGGTTCGCTTTTATCTCGGCTGTCGTCCGTAGTGAATATAATGCATGTTCACATTGGCCCTCATCCGTAAGGCATTCAGTCGCGACTTGCAGTTGTGTCTGAATTAACTTATCAGAATCTTCTGCAGAAAGAGTCGCATGATATTGACCTAAGTCACTACTCAATATGTACTGTCGCAAATTAGACGAAAGAGGATTAGCTTGTACGTGGCAAGAAGTCATTAATACAAAAAATAAATTTAAAAAATTCTTCATGTTATATATTTTATACTCGATATTTTAAGATACTTAGGCGTATCTATATTTAGAGCCGTCTGGCTATATTATTTTCAATATTAATTACGTAGTTAAATACACTTTTAACTTACTAATTTATAATGGAAAAATCATTTATGTGTTTTCATGCACAAGCTAGCATAAATGATAATTTAATTATGTAGTTTTGTTTGGTTGTTTTTTGAACGAAGTTGAATTTAAGTATTTTGTATTGGTTTTATTTCTTTTAAATGTTTTAACGCATATTTAATAAATAAAACAAACCGAAATGTTGGGTTTTAATTGTCAATATATATTTTATATTTAATTTAACGATTATTAATGTGAGTAATTATTCTACTTTATTTACTTTTTCTTGTGAGGAACGAATATACCGACTAGCTTTCAACTTAGGTTGTCGTGCTTCAAGTTATTTTTGTAGCATTTGAAACACTAATCTATATTTACTGTGTCACCCATAGGATCCTCAAGGAATCGGTCTAATGAAAACCATATCTGTATTATTCGCAATATCTCTAACCATGCCCGTACTCGCGTTGGCAGTCGATTTTAATAAACTGACAGAGTCTGTAGACAAAGAAAAAGCCTCTGATTCGGTCGACAAAGAAAAATTGAAGTCATCAGTTGACGGTACTAACGTTGATTACAAAAAAGCCTATGAGTCGCTTGATAAGGAAAAAGCTTCTGATGCTATTGATATGGAAAAAGCAAAGGAAGCACTAACAGAGTAATGTTCTTAAACTGATCACTGGTGAGTTTACTCATTTCGAATAATTCTGAATTATTCTTAGTTTTGTTGGTCGATACAATATTCGCACATAATTTAGGGTATTAATTTGAAATACAAAAGGTTATATCTAAAACGTATCTTGTTATCTAAACAATAAACTAGAGCCGATAACCATTAGCATACAAAAAGCTATTCTACGCATAATGTCTAAACTGATCGGTGGTGGATAATGTTTAGCAAGCCAGCTAACACCGAGCACGATAGGAATACATACAGCGGAAAAAAGTAACATATCTAATGTGAGTTCACCTCGTAGCCCAACCATCGTTATACGACTAATTGAACTAACAAAAAATATACTTAGCAGGTATAAACGAATGAGATTAAGCGTAAAAGGTTGGCGATAGAAAATATAGACGAGTGGTGGACCACCCATACTAAACATGCCGTTTAAAATACCCGATGCAGTACCTGCACAGAAAAACGTGGGTTCTTTAGAGTGCTTACGGTCTTTATGTGGCGATTTTAAGATCATACTGATCCCTGCACCGATAATCGCAATGCCCAGTATCGTTTGTAATACCTCATTAAAAGAACTGCTGAGATATTCCAGTAATGTTAAACCTATAAACATGCCTGGTAACATGCCTGCTACAGTAATAATGACTATTCGCTTATTCAATTGCCCGAAACAGCCTTTAAGTATGAATATACTATTCATTAGCGTGACGCTACTAATTACAACGGATGTAAAAGCGATAGGCACTAGGTTAAAAGTTGTGACAGTCCCCATTACGATCATGCCTAAGGCAAAACCTGCGATACTCTGTACGTAGGTAGCCACAGCAATAATCGCCATAAAAGGCAATAAAGTTTCAACAAGCATTATGTATTTATATCCTAGGGAATTGATACGATTACGCGGCATTTACCCATTAAAACTAGCGTTAATGCGCTGTTATGTGTAATTACTTAACATTTTCGAAAGTAGGGTGTTATTGTACTGATAATGTAGCTATTACTCAATCATTCTACGTCGATAGCGTGTTATTCAATGTAAAATAGGGGGGAATTAATGTGAACCTTAAATATGTTTTTATCCTTTTTTAGTATACTCAATTTATGAGTAAGATCGGTATTGTTATTACTTGTCGATGTAGTACTCGTCGAGTCAGTATGGAGAGTAAAATGAAGCAGCCAATAGTTGGTTATCACAAAGATGAAGAAGATGATTGGGTTGCCGAGCTGGTCTGCGATCATTTCCAGCATGTTCGTCACAACCCACCTTGGTTTTGTCGACCTTGGGTGGTTACACTAGAGGGGCGAAAATCAATGCTAGGCTTTGAACTTAACTGTAAAAAATGTGATGAAGGAGCCCCTCGTGATAAGGGCTAAACCTTAAGTAATGGAGTCTGTAATGAAATTGATGCCTCATTCGATGTTTGTTGGAATTGCCAATCTGAGAATGATGAACAAATGAACGCCTAGTCTTAGTGATTAAAATCGTTCCTCGGTATACTCCTATGGTATAGCTTAAATAATTAATAGTCGTTGGATATGCTCTTTCGTTACAACGACTTAAATTGTTTTAATGCCAGAATTTAAAGCACGAGTAGATACTCATACTAATGGTTTAAAAGTTAGATCGTTTATTCTATCCATATCAATATTTTCCTGTGATATCGGTCACTCTTCCACAGATATAATGGTCGGAACTACAATTTTAAAATCGTCTAAGTTGAAATATTGTTTTTATATAATTTGTTCGTTTGAAACTTAATGTTTATTTTACTTTTTATTTTAACGTTATTATCCAGTTTTCTTGTATTTAGTTATTAATTTATGGCTGTTTTACTTACTTCAAGCGGTTATATTTTAGTGATACATTAATTTTACTTTCAGATTAATCCGATGAACTGATTTTCTGAAACGCAGCAAGCTAAGGATAGCTTGAGACTGGATGAGTGCACGCTTTACTCTCACACATTTGCCAAGGATTGGATCACAAATGGACACTACAAAAAAGAAAATATTTGCAAATTACATCACGTTAGATCGTCTCTCTATACAGCAAGTTAAGGATATGCATAATCTGTTTATTCAGTATTATCATAACGCTGACTTTTCAACATTTCTTGATGACTTATCTGAAAAAGATGGCTTGATATTAATTCGAGAAAATAAATCTAAGCGTATTGTTGGTTTTAGTACGCTTAAAAAACTACGTTTCAAACTCAAAGGGAAAGAAGTTAAAGGTATCTTTAGTGGTGATACGATCATCGAACGTAAATACTGGGGCTCGAATAAGGCGATGATCTGTTTTGTTAAAGTCTTATTAAAAGAAAAGTTAAAAGATCCATTAACACCTCTGTTCTGGTTGCTCATCTCTAAAGGCTATAAGACCTATTTATTATTAGCCAATAACTTTCCTAGACATTATCCACACCATCAAGGTCAGTTTGGTGAATTATCATCAGTTGTAGAGCAATACTGCCAGCACCTTTACCCGAGTTATTACGATGAACAGCAGCAAATTCTAGACTTTGGTGGCGATTATCAAAAGCTGCGCGGTGAAGTAGCAGAGATCACTGCTGAAATGAAGATCAGCGTACCTAAAATCGAATTCTTTGAAGACCGGAACCCCAAATGGCGAGAGGGTAAAGAATTACCTTGTGTTGGGGAAATTAGCGTATCAATGTTTACATTCTTTGCGCAAAAAGCATTACGTAAAAGGTTACAAAATAATAATATCAATTGGGATTTTGGCCTGATTAGTTTAACTCGACGTTTAGTTAAATAGGGAGCATGTTATGACGTTATTAAATGGCATCACCCGTAAAATGGCACATAAATTTACCCATAAATCGGCGCAGAGCGTGAGTGCTCGTGGTTACAAGCAATTTTGTAAAGCGTTAGCATACCCACAAGCGGTACAGCGTGAAAAATTAAATTCATTACTTAAAGTGATTGCCCCCAGTGTATCGGGTAAAAAATATAATTTATCAAGTTCGCTATTTTATGAAGAGTTTATTCGTCAGGTCCCTATCACTGAGTATGATGATTGGGCTCCGCAAATAGACAAAGCGAGAGCGGGCAGCCGTTATGAATTGAGTATGGAAGCAAATGAACGTTTTCAACCAACAAGTGGTTCAACATCAAAAATTAAATGGATACCTTATACTCAGTCATTTTTGAATGAACTTGATGCTGCTATTTCACCTTGGATGATGGATATGTATAAACATAATCCAGGGATGTTAAAGGGTACTCATTACTGGTCATTATCTTGGGTTCCAACCGAATTACGACGTACCATGTCTGGTGCCGTTAATGATGATTTGAAGTTATTGCCTTGGTGGAAACGAATCTTTATGGGATTGACAAGTGCAGTACCAGAAGGGGTTTCCTTAGCTGATACATCGGAAGATTCTCAGTTTGCCACCTTGTGCTATTTGCTTGCAGATAAGTCACTCTCGTTTTTGTCGGTGTGGAGTCCGACTTTTGCACTGACATTGTTTGATAATATTATTAAACATAAATTGGAGCTTGTTT
>Ga0209395_1004783_pt1 | contig 15652 bp, 10 predicted proteins | sample GOMGulsemesocosm_3_FD_184635 | JGI IMG/M metagenome (GOLD analysis project Ga0209395, IMG submission 184635) | Methane-oxidizing microbial communities from mesocosms in the Gulf of Mexico - GOM9D Gulf of Mexico (SPAdes) (version 2) | ecosystem: Environmental > Aquatic > Marine > Cold seeps... | reverse complement strand
ATAGCATTAGCCCAAGCATATATTAGTACCGACCAGCTGGATAAGGCACTTACCCTGGTTAATAACTGGGTAGCGCAATCTCCTAATGATGTAACCGCATATAATGTGCTGGCTATTATTAAATTAAAATTGTTAGATACCATTGGCGCAGAAAAAGCGTTAAATGCTGCTTTGCAAATTAATAACGCAAATCCGCTGTCGTTAATGTATTTTTCCGAACAAGACTTAGTGTTAAAACAGCCTTTAAAAGCAATGACTAAATTAGAAGTATTGCTGGCGTCTAAACCGCATTATTTACCTGCGTTATCTACATATTATGTTTCGGCTGCGAACGCCAATAAAATCCCCATGGCTGTAGCTAAAATAAAAAGCAGTTTTAACACTGTTCCGAAGAGTATTCATCATCGGCTGCTATACGCTAAAACGTTAATTATAGACAAGCGCCCTAAAGAGGTGATTGAACTGCTTACTCAAGTCGATCAGAATAGCTACCTACCGCCATTTTATTGGGTTGCTTTAGGGGAAAGTTTAATTTTTGATAATCAATTAACTGAAGCTTTAAGCCTATATAAACAATGGGCAAATAAGTATCCGAATCAACCAATGTCTTGGGTGAAATCTTCAATTACAGCAGAGTTGAATAAATCTTTTGACGAGTCGTTACATTTGGTAAACAAAGGACTTGAGTATTTACCTCAAAATAAAAAATTAATTGTTTTACAGACATATTTCAACTTGAAAAATAAGCAATTTAAAAACGCTCAATTAAATATCGATAACATGCTCCCTGAATTACGACAATTAGCCATAATTCAGGGATTTCAGGGGCAAATTTGGGCAGAACAGAAACACTTTAATAAAGCTGTACCTAAGCTTGAACTAAGTTATCAAAGTAAACCTTCTAGTAATAATGCCGGTTTATTATATTTTACGCTACGAGCACAAAATAATAAAAATGAAGCTAAAAAATTCCTTGAACAGCATATTGAACAGCACCCAAGTGATTATAAAATGCGCTATGTTTTAGCAAATATATTAATGCGAAAAAATAGCGCAGCAGCCTATGAACACTTTTTATTCCTGCAAAAACAAGATCCTAACAATTTTGCTGTCTTGAATAATTTGGCTTGGAGCGATTACCAACGTCAAAACTATAAACAAGCTCATCAGTGGGGACTGAAGGCGCTAGCGTTATCACCTGAAAATCCTCATATATTAGATACCATGGGATTGATTTTATTAAAGCTTGATAATAAGCAGCAGGCTATTGTGTATTTAAAGCAGGCAAATAAACTTCAACCTAATAATGAGGAAATTGAAAGGCATTATAAAGAGGCTTTATAGTGCTTAATTTTACCGGTTGATTCTTTGGAGACAACCTAATTGCAATTATGCAATAAAGGCTAGTAGTTTTACTACTAGCCTTTTTTTGTGCCGATATTTGCCTTGTCTTGTTCTGAGCTGAGTGATGTATCCTTACTATCCTCTAAAGTTTAGCAGGTGATACTTGGCTACTCTGTTTCTGCTAAAGGTAAATAGATATATTAGCAAAGCTGTGTCATAGCAGAATTCAACGATAGTTTCCCTCGAGTTATAAGCTAGTCAACTGGTTCGTGTTTGACTCGTGTTTGGTTAATGCTTTGAGCAATTAAGTCATTGTCATTTAGGTCGAAAGCAAGTTGAAGCTTAGGTGTCAACAAGGGATAGATGTAGTAGAGCTTGGCTGGTTCAAATCTTAGAGGGAGTCATCGAAATAATCTGATAGCAATGAGGTGTTTTTGTGGTGGTAGTTAGAGCTGAATATTCGTGAGAGTGAAGGATTAAAGGGTTTGGGTATAAATAAAAAAGCCTGAACAAAGTTCAGGCTTTTTAGTAATCATTTATAACAGATGTAGCTTATGATTTACGACGTCTAACGCCAGCTAATCCAAGTAAACCTAAACCTAAGATTGCAATACTGGTTGGCTCTGGAACATCAAAAGATACACTTGCATTATGTAATGCTGTTACATGAACAGTACCTGCACCATCATTATTAGCAGAGTCACCAAGAGCGATACCGATATCAGTAGCAAGTTGTGTAGTATTTACAAACTGTTGAATAGCAACACGGATCTCATTAAAAGGGTTTGATGCTAAGTAGTCTTCAAAACTAACAAGCATGCCACCAATGTCAAAGAAGAAAGTGTCATCAACTAATATTTCACTAGAGTCAGCAATTAATGTATTTACACGTTGCTCACCAGCTAAAACACTACCTGAAACAAAGTTTGATGTGAAAACTTGTGTTAGTGAACCGTTTGCATCACTAGGGTCATAGCTATAAAGGTCTAATACACCACCAGTGTAGTTTAAGTTCAGACCATCAAAAGAACCTGATAAATCAATACCGAAAGTTAGTGCCATACCAGATGTAGCATATTCACTACCACCAAATACACTAGCTAACGAGTTTGGATCTGAAATTAACGTGTTTGTTGAACCACAACCAAAACCATTACAACCAACTAGATCATCAGCATCAATAAAAATTGGATCAGCAAGGAAACCAAAATCTTCACCAATAGCATTAACACCACCGACCGTAGTAACAGTGCCTGTACCGAACATACCAAATTCAGCCATGTTAATGGTGGTATGTGAATCATAAACAACATTTAATGTTTCAATTGCTGTTGTTGGTGTTGCACCAGCATCATCTAAATCAATAAAGATGTCACTTGCATATGTATTACCTAACATAAGCGCGCTTGCTAAAGTAGCTACTTTTAATATATTCATTTTCATTTGATTATTCCTTAATTTTAAATTATTTAACATTTCCTCGTATGTATTATTTGCCATCAACTAGAAGAAATGCCAAACATACTCTACTTCTAATGTATGCGATAGATGTGCCAAGTTTTCATTGTGTTGTTTTTAAAGGAAAAAAATATTTTAGTGTAGGCTTTTAACTTAAGTGTGTAAATTTTTCTGACACCCTTTTATTAAGTGTTTTCTGCTAATAGACTCTTTACACGCCAAAACATGTATTTTTGAATAGGATTACTATTTCCCCATGGTCTCCATGTTTTAATTAATTTATTTCTATAAGCATCAAAATGTAAACCACGAGGAGCATGCACTACATCACCACGTTGCAAAATGAGTTTCAATACATTAGTACACAATGCCCCAGCTGCTAATGATATACCCATACAAGTGGATGGAACTTTCTTCTTAAGAAAATTAACTGAAGAGCGATCAACTAAATAATGCCGCTGCTGTACAGAGGGGGAAACGCCAATAACAAAGCGGATAATATTATCATTGAATATTTGCTCTTTTTCGAAGTCACTCGCATTAGCGGCAGGGTCAACAATAGCAAAGTACTCATCGAAAGACATTTTACCAGGCATGAATACTAGAAATGCGGTTCCCATACCCATAGGTGCTGCAGTAATGGTTGGGATACCTTTTTCATAACAACGACGAAATACTTTGCGGCGAATATCTAAACAAAAAATATCTAAGCTATCGACGTAAATATCGACACCCTCTAAAAATTCTTCCAGGTTTGCTTCGTCAATACCGCTATCAAAGTTCTTTATCGTTGCTTCAGGGTTAATACCTTGAATCGTTTCTTCCATCACGGCAGCTTTAGCTTTGCCTAACGTTGACATGTTAGCGCCAGCTTGTCGGTTAAAGTTAGCCACGTCATAATCATCAAGATCTGAAATATGAAAATTGCCAATGCCTAATCTCGAAAGTACAATGGTATGATCCCCACCAACACCACCAAGCCCACCGATGGCTACTTTAGTATTTTTAAGCTTTTGTTGCTCTTCTTTGGTAACCCAGCCGATATTTCTAGAAAATGCTTCTTCGTAGTTAAACATATAATAACCCCATGATAAAACAGACTAGTTAATTGATATAGATGGAAAAGTATAGTGTTAAAATAAAAATATTTCATGTGAAAATATTGTTTATCCTAAAATAATACCGCGAAGTGGTTTGGATTCTGTGGCCAATTAAAGGTCATAGGTTCGAATAATCGGCTATAGGGCTGTTGCGTTAGATTTTATGGTAGCTTTATAGGCTTTGCTGTTATCGAAGCAGTTAAATAGACAACGGCATCACTATATCGATATCGTTACAAGAGCCTGTTTCATTTGTGCTTACTCTATTGGTTATATTAATGTTATTTCAAAGGCCTGATAATTAGATTATTATGGACGAATTATATCGATTCATAAAATGGAATAGCAATGTCTTCAATAATCCCAGTTATTATGTGTGGCGGTAGCGGAACTCGCCTTTGGCCGCTTTCACGAGTGCAGTACCCAAAACAGTTTTTATCGTTAGTGAATGATACTAGCATGCTCCAAGACACGCTGGCGAGATTACCTGATGAGCACCAAGCACCTGTATTTATTTGTAATGAAGATTATCGATTTTTAGTTGCCGAGCAAGTAAAGCAAGCGCATTGCCGGCAAGCGGCGATATTACTTGAGCCACAAGGAAAGAATACTGCTCCAGCAGTGGCATTGGCGGCACTAAAAGTAATGGATGAAGATCCTGAGGCATTATTATTGGTGTTGGCTGCCGATCATGTCATCAAAGATACTGCCAAATTTCATCAAGCGATTGCTACCGCCACCCCTGTGGCAGAGCAAGGTAAATTAGTGACCTTTGGTATTGTACCGACCAAAGCTGAAACCGGTTACGGCTATATTAAACAAGGTGAGCAGCACCTTGGCGTTAATGGCGAACATGGAACTTTTCAAGTTGCAGAGTTTGTTGAAAAACCCGATCAAGCAACGGCACAAACGTATTTAACGTCGGGTGATTATTTGTGGAATAGCGGTATGTTTATTTTTAAAGCCAGCCGCTATATCGAAGAATTGAAAAAATTCAGACCCGATATTCTTGAATCTTGCCAGCTTGCCATGAGCCAAAAATCCCAAGATTTAGATTTTATCCGTCCTGACAAAGGCGCTTTTTTACAATGCGCTAATGAATCGATTGATTATGCGGTAATGGAAAAAACCGCCGATGCGGTGGTTGTTCCACTCGATGCTGGTTGGAGCGATATTGGCTCATACTCAGCGCTTTGGGAAGTTAGCGAGCAAGATGAACAACAAAACGTGATCAAAGGGGACGTTATTGCCCATGATACGTCTAATAGTTATTTACACAGCCAGCATAAGCTTATTGCCACTGTGGGCGTTGACAACTTAGTGGTAGTCAATACACCAGATGCAGTATTAATCGCCAATAAAGATAAAGTGCAACATGTAAAAGAAATAGCGAATCAGCTTAAAATATTGCAGCGACCAGAAGCGAATTTGCACCGAGAAGTTTATCGACCTTGGGGTAAATACGACAGTGTTGATAATGGCGAGCGTTTTCAAGTGAAACGAATTACCGTGAACCCCGGGGCTAAGTTATCAGTACAGATGCATCATCATCGCGCCGAGCATTGGATTGTCGTTTCAGGCACCGCCAAGGTAACACTGGATGATAACACTATTCTATTGACAGAAAACCAATCAACTTATATCCCAGTAGGCACAGTGCACGCATTAGAAAACCCGGGAAAACTACCATTAGAAATGATTGAAGTCCAATCAGGTAGTTATTTAGGTGAGGATGATATTGTTCGTTTTGAAGATAAATATGGAAGAGTAGATAAATGACCACATTAACGTGCTTTAAAGCATATGACATCCGCGGCAAGTTGGGTGACGAATTAAATACAGATATTGCTTATCGTATCGGCAGAGCGTTTGCCCAGCATACTAAAGCTAAACAAGTGGTCGTTGGCGGCGATATTCGCTTAACCAGTGAAGAGTTAAAGTTAGCGCTAGCAAATGGTTTGATGGATGGCGGCACTAACGTTATTGATTTAGGTTTGTGTGGCACTGAGCATATATATTTTGCAACGAGTCACTTACAGTGTGATGGCGGCATTGTGGTAACGGCCAGCCATAACCCTATCGACTATAACGGCATGAAATTAGTGCGTGAAAACTCAAAACCAATCAGCGGCGATACCGGTTTGTTCGATATAAAAGCACTTGCAGAACAAAATGAGTTTATCGACGTTGCTCAAAAAGGGCAGCTAAGCCAACAAGATATTAGCCAAGCCTACACAGAACATTTACTTACCTATATTGATACTAATAATGTCACTCCACTTAAATTAGTTGTTAATGCCGGTAATGGTGCCGCAGGACCAGCGCTTGATAGTATTGAACAAGCTTTTAAAGCGCTCAAGGTGCCAGTAGAGTTTATCAAAATTCATCATCAGCCTGATGGTAACTTTCCCCATGGAATTCCTAATCCGCTGTTAGTGGAGAATAGAGCAGCCACCCGCGATGCTGTAATAGCGTATAAGGCCGATATGGGCATTGCCTGGGATGGTGATTTTGATCGTTGTTTCTTATTTGATGAGCAAGGACAGTTTATTGAAGGCTATTACATTGTTGGCCTATTAGCCGAAAATTTCCTCAATAAAAACAAGGGCAGTAAAATAATCCATGATCCGCGTTTAACATGGAATACCATTGATATTGTGGAACAAGCTGGCGGTACATCGATTCAAAGTAAAACTGGGCATGCTTTTATTAAAGAGCGAATGCGTAGCGAAGATGCCGTTTATGGCGGTGAAATGAGTGCTCATCACTATTTCCGTGATTTTTTCTATTGCGATAGCGGTATGATCCCGTGGTTATTAATTGCAGAATTACTTTGTTTACGTAATAAACCGTTATCTAGCCTAGTAGCAGAGCGTATTCAAGCGTACCCTTCTTCCGGTGAAATAAATAACAAAATCGTGGATCCAAAAGCGGCGATTAACCGTGTCTTTGAACATTATTGCCAGCAAGCACAAATAGTTGATAAAACCGATGGTATCAGTATGGAGTTTGATGCGTGGCGATTTAACTTACGCAGTAGCAATACAGAGCCAGTAGTGAGACTAAATGTTGAATCGAAAGGTGATGAAACATTGATGCGAGAGAAAACTGAACAGGTATTGGCGTTGTTATTACAGTAATAATGCCAGTATTACTCAACAATAATAAAAAAGGAAGTTTAGATGAAGCCGATTAAGTCCCTAATCTGTATCAGTGTTGCTATAGCTATATCAGCCTGTGGAGATAACCAATCCGCGCAAACTTATATTAAAAATGCTGAAACGTTACTGGTTGATGAGCAGCCTAGTGCAGCAATTATTGCGCTAAAAAATGCATTGAAAATATCTCCCGATAATGCCAAAGCAAGGTTTCTGTTGGGGCGGTTATATTTAAGTTTGGGGGATGGTGATAATGCAGAGAAAGAGCTAGAGCGTGCTTACAAACTTAAGTACGAGCTCGCCAAAGTAGTGCCTTTGCTTGCTCGAGCGTATATGTTGACTGAATCGGATGACGATATTCTTTTATTAGCGAGTAAAGAGCAGGCCATCACTGCAAATAGTACTCAATATCTGGCCTATAAAACCTTAGCGTCATTGAGAGTAGGTGATACAGATCTTGCGAATGAAGCTGTTTCAGCTGCTGCCTTGCTAGCTGAAACTGATGGTTATAGTGTCTTAGCAAAGGCTTATGTTGAATTTTCTCAGCAAAATATTGCTCAGGCAAGAACTTTAGTCGAACGAATTTTAGCTGCTTCGCAGAACAATGCCGATGCGTTGATGTTGAAAGGCCAAATAGCATCAACTGAGAAAGACTATGGCTTAGCGGTCGCAAGCTTTCAAGCCTATAAAGTACTACAACCTAATTCAAATAAGGTGCAGATTTTCATTGCCGATGCCTTGTTAAAAAATAAACAATTTGATGAAGCGGAAGCGATTGCCGATAGTATTTTAGCTAACATACCGACACAGCCTTTTATGCAATATATAAAAGCGATGGTACGGTTTGAAAATCAAGACTATAAAGCGGCAAGCAGCCTAGCAAATCAATCGTTAAGTTCAGGGTTTACTAGTTTTAGCTTAAAACTTACGGCAGGCGCTAGTGCCTTTTATTTAAAAAACTACGAGCAATGTCACTTACATTTAGAAGATTTATTACCTTATCTGCCATCAGAGCATGCTGCGCGACGTATGTTGGCAGTAAGCCAGTTGCAACTAGGGCTGATTGAAGATATTAGCGAAACACTAAACGGTTACGATTCTGTTAATAAAGATAATGCACAATTCTTATCGACGTTAAGTCATGAGTTATTGGAAATTGGTGCTTATGATAAAGCACAAGAGATGGCTAATTACGCAGCCTCATCAAGCGAAGTCACTGCTGAGCAATCTGTTCGAGAAGGCATACTCAAGCTAATGATGAATGATCCTTCAGGTATTGAGCAATTAGAAGTCGCATTACAGCAAAATCCAGAGTTAATCTCGGCTGAGCTTGCTTTAGCCTTTACATCAATTCAATCGGGTGATTTAGCGAGAGCGAATGAAATTGCTGATAAATGGTTAGAGAAATATCCGGATAAGGCTGGTGGTTATAACCTGAAAGCCGCGATATCATTTAAAGAAAATGACATTACGCAAGGGCGTTTAGCATTAGAGAATAGTCTGAGAGTAGAGCCGAATAACCCATTTGCATTTATTGAAATGATCAAATTAGCAATTCGTCAACAAGATACAGAACAAGCATTAACACTTACTGAGAAAGGGCTGGCCGCTCATCCAAATAATATTAAAATATTACGCTTGTATTTTAGCCTTCATCAAAATGAAACTGGGCTAGCTATTATTACAACAGCCCAACAAAATAATGATGAGGCGGTTGAGTACGGGGTGTTACTTGCGGAAGCGTTAATGCATTTGGAAAAATTTAAACAAGCGAGTGCGGTGCTCGATTCCTATAAAGCTAATCTCAAAACGCCTAAACGTTATTGGCAATTAGCATTAATGATTAATACTAAATTAGTTGACAGTTTAGATAACTTTACCATATTGGATAAATGGCAAAAAAGTAACCCATATCATATTGAACCGGTGCTGTTGTTGGTACGCTATTGGATGGAAAAGAATAGCCCTGAAAGGGCGCTCAGTGTTTTAAAACGTTCATTAAGTAAACATGCTGACCACCTTATGCTGCATTTGGTGAAAATGCAGGTGCTGTTAACGAGTAAGCAGGTTAATGAAGCACGAGATTTTTTCCCCGTAATCGTTCAATTAGATTTACCAGCAGATCTACTCGCAGGTATTGATGGTCGTATTTTATTACTTGAGCGAAAATTTTCTGCGGCAGTTGCTAAGTTAGCGGTTCAATATCAAGCGAAGCCGACTAGTAGCAACGCTAATTATCTCGCTTTTGCGTTGGACAGAAATAACCAAAAAACAGAGGCTATTACCTTACTTGAAAAATTCTCTCAGCAAGAAAACGCGGAGCCTAAAATACATCTGAGTTTAGCCAATATGTATTTAGCTGAGCACCAAGGTAAAGCTATAATTGAATACGAGCAATTAATTAGGAAAACCCCTGATAATGTTATCGCTTTAAACAACTTGTCTTGGTTATATATGGAAGAAGGAAAATATGCGCAAGCGTTACAACATGCAGAGCATGCTTATAAATTATCGGCAACCATTCCAAATGTGGTTGATACTTATGCGCAAGCACTGTTGAAATCTGCAAAGGTAGATGAAGCGTTAGCAAAAGCGGAAGAGGCCTATCAGATTTCTAAAGGGGAAGATGTCGATATCGCCTTGAATCTGGTGGAAACGTTACTTGCTAATAGTAAAGTTGATGAAGCCCAGCGTGTTTTAACGAGCATAAATACAGTTACTCCGGCACAGCAAGCAAGGAAGCAACTTCTATCAAAATAAATTAATGTCAGAGAAAAGTGGTATCAGGCGAATGAACTAATGTTGATGTGGCTTGTGATTCTAATCATGAGCTCATATCAACATAAGTTAATCTAAATCCTTTAGCTGCTTACAAATGTCTTTCTCAATGGCTTTATAAAGGTTTTTGAATCCAGGAGTTAAATTAGACAGGAAAATTTCTGGATTAATGTAGTAGGGTGCTCTCAAACCATGATAATCAATAGGCTCTCCCAGCTGATGAAATTTTATGCCGACAAACTTCATACTACGCGCCAACCTAGGTTCCATCATTACGTAAGCATGCCTAATCCCTGTATTCATCGCCATAGTTGCTGCGGCCATATAAAGTCCAATAGCGATAAAAGGAAAGCAGCGTAACTCCACTTCAGAGTAACTATTTTCTTGAATGACACCGGTACCTGAACCTTTAAATTGATCGGTTTTACGACGCCTAAAGTCAGATTTTACCGCGAGGCGAGAAATTTCACAGATTTCATCACGATTAAAGCGATCTGGGTGTAATTCTTCATTGGTAATGGCTTTCATGCAAAATTTTTCTATTGGTAAAAGTTGACCTTGCTCTCTTACCTTTACGATACGGACACAGCTAGTGTAGTTATCCGATGGTTTATGTTTAATTAATGAAAATATTGATTGATCATCAAATTCATCTTTCTCTTGTCCGCCTTCTTTCACGTCTTCAAAGGCTAATTCTTCACAATAAACATTATGGCGAATTTTAAAGGCTTCTTCCTTCAGTGCTTGACTGGTAGCTACATGAGGTTCTAAAAACTGAGTGAAATGCTCGGCAATATTGTAAGCTTCATTACTTACTTTCATTGAAGCAATTTTCTTGGTTATATCACCAATAATGGGGGTGTTCAGAAGGAGTTTGTTCCAGCTCATTTAATTTCCAAGTCATCATAAAGGTACTGATATTAGAGTATGTCTAATATAAACAGATATTTACCGAGTTAGCTATACAAAAATGGCATAGTTCATAATAAATTATAGACTAGTTTGTCATATTTTCTCTGGCTTTAAATAACGGTTCAGATATAGGTGTCGTTTTAGTTTTAATGGGCACTATCTCTAAAGCTGTTTTGTAACCGGCTTCAAAAAGTTGTAATTTTTGTTCATCAGTCATGGTGAAATCGACCGCAGAGCAGTCACCGGTATTAATAACAATAGTATTATGCCAAAAAGCATCATTAATATATTCCCGTGAAATAGTGGTCATAAAGGTTCTGATCAACAAAGTAATATAATTAAAAATAGGAAACCAAGTGTTGGTTTTTAGTTCATCGTATTCATATTCGCCTCTAAGACGAAAACACATTACCGAAGTGCCATCTTTTGCCCAATCTCGGTGTAAAGCATCCTCAGATAAAATGCTGCCATCAACCATTAAATGCTTGCCAAAGGGCTTAAAACTAAAGAAAAGTGGTATCGACATGGAAAATCGAACCGCTTGTGATATTCTCATGTCAGGGGTGTTTTCTTGATTAAAGATCACAGGTTTACCGCTTTTTACATCGGTGGCTACAATATGAAGTTGTTTATCTAATTGTGAAAAGGTTTTACCTTGTAGGTGATTATCAACCCATTTTTCAAAGGCATCACCGGAGCTTAAACCGCCATTTCTAATGAGGTTGAATAAAGAAAATCCTCTAAATTTATTATAGTCAGTTTCTAACGCTATTTTTTTAATTTCTTCAATGGGTAATCCCGAGGCGAAAAAGCTGGAAATAATGCTGCCGCCTGACACGCCCACAATGTGTTCAAAGTTAATATCTAATTCAAGTAAAGCACTCAATACGCCAAGGTGTGCAGGTAATCGAGTTCCTCCACCTGCTAAAATAGGGACTATTTTTTTTGACATGAAGGCTCCTTAACTATTGTTTTTATTATGGCTGATTTTTTTATAATTGCTTAGTATACTTTCATGGTAACTTAAATACGGACTTATAAATTGATTATATTGAAAAAAATAGCTATTGCCTTTGCTTTATCTTTATTCGTTATTATTGCACCAGCGAATGCCGATTTTGTTGATATTGTTGCAAAAATAAAACCTTCTGTGGTCGGCATTGGTATTCATACGCCCACTAGTCAGCCTAAGAACGTATTACGCGGCACTGGCTTTGTTATTGGCAATGGCCATTATGTTGTTACCAATGCCCATGTATTACCGGATGAACTCAAGCCTGATTTATTGCAAAAAATGGCGGTGTTTATTGGTTCTGGTAAGCGGGCTAAAGTGAGAAAGGCAGAAATCGTTGTTACTTCGAAATTATATGACTTGGCTATTCTGAAAATATCAGGCGCAGCGCTACCGGCGATGACATTAGCGGGTGATAATTATCAGCACGATGGCAGTTATATCGCTTTTACTGGTTTTCCTATTGGCTCGGTTTTAGGGTTATACCCCGTAACGCATCGAGGTATTATTGCCGGTACTACTCCCTCTATTGTGCCAGTACCTTCGGCAAAGCAAATGACCATTAAAATGCTGAAAAGAATGCGTAATCCTTATTTGGTTTATCAGCTTGATGCGACTGCTTACCCAGGTAATAGTGGTAGCGCTATGTATGATATGAAAAGCGGTGATGTTGTTGGGATTATTAATAAAGTATTTGTTCAGAGTACTAAAGAAGCGGTGATCAGCAAGCCAAGTGGTATTACTTACGCGATTCCAGTGAAATACTTACATCAAATTATTCGGGAAAATAAACTTAAAATTGGTACGTAACCTCGATAATTCAACAACTATCATTCAGCTGTAATAGCTACGGCTTCGATTATGGAACTTTCACTATAGAGACTTGATAACGATACTAGTTGCACGTTATGTTTCGCTAAGGTCGGGATCAATTGTTTTAATGCCATGATAGTTTCTGGATGAGGATGGGCAATGGCAATAGCAAACTGCTGCAATTTTGCATGTTGCACTAAACGTTGAAACTGCTCAGTTATATAAGCAGGTGTTAACTGGTTGTCTAAAAAAATATGTCGACGATTAACGGGTACTCCGAGGCTTTTAGCAATACGACCTGCTTTTGATAATGGGCTGGTTTTACTGTCTAAAAACAGTAACTGATGTTGTTTTAAAAAGCCCATGGTCCAAGTCATAGGCTTATGAAGCTGAGTTAAATGACTGCCCATGTGGTTATTAATGCCAATAGCGAAGGGAATTTCAGCGAGAGAGGCAGTTAAACTGGCATAAATTTGTGCTTCGGTCATCTTACTTGTGAGTGCACCAGGACCTAATGCTTTGCCGTTTTCAGCTTCCATCGGTATATGCAGCAATACTTCTCTATCATTTTTATTGGCAGCTAATGCTAAAGTTTTACCATAGGGCGTGCTAGGTAACACTGAAAAGGTAATAGCCCCAGGTAATGACAGTACCTGCTGGTCGGTTTGGCGGTAACCAATATCATCAATAACAATAGCGACCCTAGCTGGGGCTGCTTGTAGAGGAGATAAGTATATAAATGAAAATAAAACAAAGAGTAAGCAGATAAAGAATTTCGACACTACAGAAATCACTTAATTATTATCAAGTTGAGAAGATAAGAAATCATAGCATTTCAGTTTAATCTTTACAGTATTTACTTACACCAAGCCTTAGGGTTTACTGCTTTGCCTTGATGGCGAATTTCGAAATACACCCCAGTTTGATCTTGGCCTCCACTTTGCCCAACCAAGGCAATCGGCTCACCGGTTTCAACTCTATCTCCTACCGATTTTAACAACGTTTGGTTATGGGCGTATAAGCTCATATAACCATTGCCGTGATCAATCACCGTTAATAAACCATAGCCTTTAAGCCAATCTGAAAATAGAATGGTGCCATTATGAATAGTATGAACTTGTTGACCTACAGGCGCGCCAAGTAACACGCCCTTCCACGTTAAATAACCTTGTTTTTTACTGCCAAAGCGATGCAATACTCGCCCTTTAACCGGCCAGGCGAGTTTCTTTTTCAATTTACTCAGCCCGGTAAGGTTAACTTCAGCCTGAATAAGTGCCGCTAATTTTTGTAATGCGGCGGTAAGATTCGCTTCTTCGGCTTTTAATTGTGCTAACTGCTGTTGGCTCGATAATAGTTGTTTGTTCAATGAAATGACGGTCTTTTTTCGTCTGGTTTTCTTGTTATTCAACTGTCGATATTGTTGTTGCTGCGATTCTTTTAATGATTCTAATTTCACCAGTTGCTCTAGGTGTTCAGTGGTTACTGTTAATAAACTAGCAATGGTCGCCTCAAATTTATCTATTTCGCTGATACGTGCTTTATTCAAATATTGGTAGTAACTCACGGTGCGTTGTATCTTTTCGCTTTGATCTTGATTGAGAATAAGCTTTAAATAATCATGCTGCCCGGTGGTATAAGCAGATCGTAATTGTTTGGCGAGCAATCGTTCTTGAGTGCGTTTTTGATTGGTTAATTGCTGCTTTTCTTGGGCAAGTTGACTGATTTTCTTTTGGGTACTTTGCAGGCTTTGCTTGGTGGAATTTATGGCTTTGGCGATAGTTGCTATCGCCAAGTCATCTTGCTTTAACTGTTTTTCTATGCTTGATCTAGCCTTATTCGTTTTGAATATATTGTTTTCTTGTTGAGCAATGGCTTGTTGTACAGCAGTTAATTTGGCGCTGTTCTGAGATTTAACGGTTTCGTTATTCGCGAAGCTGTTGGCAGCAATAAATAAGCAGCTTAATAAAAGTAAGCTGCTTATTTTTTTACATGAACGCCGTATTTGAGACTGCATCGATAGTGTGTTTTTTATAATTGAATCAACGCATACAGTGTGCCGTATTAATCTAGTTGCATCAATACTGAGCCCGTCATTTCTTCGGGTTGTTTCATTGCCATTAAGTGCAATAAAGTTGGTGAAATATCACTTAAGGTACCGGTATTTGCCGCAGTTGCATTTCTGCCAACGTAAATAAGTGGTACCGGCTCACAGGTGTGCGCGGTATGTGCTTGTCCTGAATTTTCATCAAGCATTTGTTCAGCATTACCATGATCGGCGGTAATAAGACATTCGCCACCGGTTTTTTGTAATGCGTCTACAACACGGCCCATACAGGTATCAACGGCTTCACAGGCTTTTACTGCAGCATCAAAGTCACCGGTGTGGCCAACCATATCGCCATTAGGGTAGTTACAGACAATTAAATCATGCTCACCACTTTCAATGGCAGCAACTAACTTATCGGTTAACACCGCTGAATTCATTTCAGGCTGTAAATCGTAAGTCGCTACATCGGGAGAAGGTACTAAAATTCGTTGTTCACCGGCAAAAGTATCTTCTTGACCGCCACTGAAGAAAAAGGTCACGTGAGCATACTTTTCGGTTTCAGAAATACGTAACTGGGTTTTATTATGTTTAGCTAACCATTCGCCCATCACATTGTTTAATGGGGTAGGGGCAAATGCACAGCTCGCGTCAATATCGGCAGCATATTGGGTTAACATCACAAAATCACTAATCGCTGGAACTTTTTTACGATCGAAACCGGCAAAATCACTTTCGGTGAAACAACGGCTAAATTGACGGGCTCTATCGGCTCTGAAATTCATGAAAATTAAGGCATCGTCGTCGTTCACTTCAATCGTATTGCCGTTTTGATCTACAATGGCACTGGCACCAACAAATTCGTCATTTTCATCGCGTGCATAAGCTGCGGCTAACGCGCTTACTGCATCAGTATATTGGTATTCGCTTTCACCGCTAACCATAACATTGTAAGCCGCTTCAACACGATCCCAACGTTGATCTCTGTCCATGGCGTAATAGCGACCAACAACAGAAGCTATTTGACCATTTC
>Ga0209395_1004780_pt1 | contig 15659 bp, 11 predicted proteins | sample GOMGulsemesocosm_3_FD_184635 | JGI IMG/M metagenome (GOLD analysis project Ga0209395, IMG submission 184635) | Methane-oxidizing microbial communities from mesocosms in the Gulf of Mexico - GOM9D Gulf of Mexico (SPAdes) (version 2) | ecosystem: Environmental > Aquatic > Marine > Cold seeps... | reverse complement strand
ATTAACCATAGGTCAATTATTACGCGCTTAACTTAGCACGGCCTTTAGCACGACGACGAGCAAGAACGGCACGACCGCCCTTAGTTGCCGAACGAGCACGGAATCCGTGGTTGCGCTTGCGTTTTAAAACGCTAGGTTGAAAAGTACGTTTCATAGTATTAACTCGATCGAAATTAAACTGTACAGTTTTTGCGAGAGCTGCATTATTACAACAAACACAAGCCTAATTAAAGGACGCGAGATTTTAGAAAAAAGCAGCGTGTTTGTCAATCAATAATGTGGTTTAAACGTGCAATAATTACTGCTTAGATCACTATTTTGAAATTAAACATAATTTAGTTAATAACTTAATTATGTATATAAATATATAATATACTGATTTTTAAGTACTTATACTAACGATCCTGTTAGGATCCTTGTAGTGATTAAGGGGGGAAATGATCTTTAGTCCACATTGTTGTTGATAACCTTACATAAAAGTAAATTTAATTCACAATTAACTGTTGTTTCGCTGGTTATCTGGGTGACCAAAGGCTAAAATAATCGACCGTTATTTTCGTTTTTTGGAGTATGCAGTGGCTGCATGGATATGGCAACAATGCTTAGATAGATTGCAAGAAGAGTTACCTGCAACGCAGTACAGCATGTGGATTAGACCATTGCAGGCTGAACATAGCGAAGATACATTAACCTTATATGCTCCTAATCGTTTTGTACTCGATTGGGTTCGTGATAAATATCAAGATAATATCAACAGCTTCCTTGTAGATGCCATGGGAACAGACGTACCAACGTTACGTTTTGATATTGGTAGTAAGCCTGCGCCTAAGCCAATACAAGATCCTGCAACTACGCCTAGAAACCAAACCAAAGCACCTGAAGTGGTCAATACTAGACCTAGCTGGGAAAAAGATTTAGATGTTCCGCAAGCTGTTTTAGCGTCGAATATTAATCGCACTTATAAGTTTGATAACTTTGTTGAAGGTAAGTCTAATCAATTAGGCCGTGCTGCAGCTATTCAAGTTGCTGAAAATCCTGGTGGTGCTTATAACCCATTATTCTTATATGGTGGAACTGGCTTAGGTAAGACGCATTTATTACATGCTGTAGGCAATGGCATTTTGGCCAACAAACCAGATGCTAAGATTGTTTATATGCATTCAGAGCGATTTGTACAAGATATGGTTAAAGCATTACGTAATAATGCCATTGAAGAATTCAAACGTTATTACCGTAGCGTTGATGCATTGCTTATTGATGATATCCAATTTTTTGCCAACAAAGACCGTTCCCAAGAAGAATTCTTCCATACCTTTAACGCGCTGCTAGAAGGTAATCATCAGGTTATTTTAACCAGTGATAAATACCCTAAAGAAATTGTGGGTGTTGAAGATAGACTAAAATCACGCTTTGGTTGGGGCTTAACTGTTGCCATTGAGCCACCGGATCTAGAAACACGCGTCGCTATTTTGCAGCGTAAAGCCGATGAATCTAAAGTTCATCTACCTGATGAAGTTGCTTTCTTTATTGCTAAGCGATTACGTTCAAATGTTCGTGAATTGGAAGGGGCTTTAAATCGCGTTGTTGCTAATGCTAACTTTACTGGTCGTCCAATTACCATTGATTTTGTTAAAGAAGCCTTGCGTGATCTTTTAGCATTACAAGCTAAGTTAGTGACTATTGATAATATTCAAAAGACAGTTGCCGAATATTACAAAATTAAAGTGTCTGATTTATTATCCAAACGACGCACGCGTTCTGTCGCGCGCCCACGTCAAATGGCGATGGCTTTATCGAAAGAACTGACCAATCATAGTTTGCCCGAAATAGGGGAAGCATTTGGCGGTCGCGATCATACGACTGTACTACATGCTTGTCGTAAAATAGTCTCGTTACGTGAAGAAAATCATGATATTAAAGAAGATTATTCTAATTTAATTAGAACACTTTCGTCATAAAACGAAATGTAAACCAATAAAATTGTCAGACAGAACTACGCTCAGGAATACAATAGCTATGAAATTTACAATTTCTCGAGAATTATTACTTAAGCCACTTACCTTGGTATCTGGTGCTGTTGAACGTCGCCATACACTCGCCGTATTATCAAATGTACTTGTAGAAGTGAATGATAACTTACTTAAAATGACGGGAACCGACTTAGAAGTTGAATTGGTTGGTACTTCACCATTAGAAGGTGAAGTTATTGCTGGGCGCACTACGGTACCGGCTAAAAAATTCTTAGATATTTGTAAGGGGTTGCCAGATGGCGCCGCTATATCAATTGAAGTCGATGGTGAACGAATGACTATTCGTTCTGGACGTAGTCGCTTTGTTTTGAGCATTCTTTCTGCTGATGATTTCCCAAATATTGAAAATTGGCAAAGTGAAATTGAATTTGTTTTACCGCAACATCAATTAAGATCGGTCATCGAAAGTACCCAATTTTCAATGGCTAACCAAGATGTTCGTTACTATTTGAACGGCATGTTGTTTGAAACAGATAATGATCAGCTACGCACTGTGGCAACTGACGGGCACCGCTTAGCGGTGAGTAGCCGTCAAGTAAATATCAGCTTGCCAACAAAACAAGTGATAGTACCGCGTAAAGGTGTAGTTGAGTTATTACGTATTATTGAGGCCACTGACGAGCCTGTTACCGTTCAAATTGGTGAAAGCCTATTACGTGCTTCAATAAATAATGCTATTTTCACGACCAAATTAGTTGATGGTCGCTTCCCTGATTATCAGCGTGTGTTACCACGCGGTGGTGATAAAATTATAGTGACTTCACGGATGGAGCTCAAACAGGCTTTATCGCGAGCTTCTATTTTATCTAATGAAAAATTCCGTGGTGTGCGCTTTAACTTTTCGACCAATGAATTAAAAATTACTGCGAATAATCCTGAGCAAGAAGAATCGCAAGAAATTGTTGATTTGAGTTATCAGTATGATGATTTAGAAATAGGGTTTAACGTCAGTTATGTGCTTGATGCGTTAAATGCGCTTAAGAGCGATGAAATTCGTTTCACCTTAGGTGATGCTAACTCGAGCGGGTTGATTGAAGCTTCTGACAGTTCAGAGTCCATGTACGTAGTAATGCCAATGCGCCTTTAGTTTTTTTATCTGTACTATTTGAATTGTCTTCTGCGTTGTTTGTGCTCATTGACTAGCGTCAACTCCGCGCAAACGGCCTTGAAGCTTAATCCAACTAGTTTTGATAAAAGAACTAAATAATTCCTCTTGATCTGTTTTCTAAATTAGGTACTTTCTTTGCTACTTACCCAATTATCCATTCAGCGGTTACGAAATTTAAGTGATGTTACTTTAGATTTTGGCGCGTTGAATGTTATTTATGGGGATAATGGTAGTGGTAAAACGAGTGTGCTTGAAGCTATTCATTACTTGGCGCTAGGGCGCTCTTTCCGTACACATCTAGCCAGCCGTGTTATTAACTATGATCACGATGATTTTTTGTTATTTGGCCGTGCCAATGATAATGCATTGGGGCTTCAGCGTTTTAAAAACGGTGATGTCACCGTTAAAATTAACGGTGAAAAAGCTAAAAAACTAACGGAATTATTAGATATTCTTCCGCTGCAATTGATGACCCCTGAGAGTTTTGAATTATTAACGGGTGGCCCTAAAATTAGACGTCAGTTTGTTGATTGGGGCGTTTATCATTTAGATGAGCAATTTCTTCCTATTTGGAACAAATGTAAACGCTTATTAAAACAACGTAATGCGTTGTTAAAACGAAAAGCTAGCTATAAAGAGATATCATTTTGGGACATCGAACTGGTTGAAAGTTCGTTGGCTCTTAGTGAACTGCGAAACCAGTACATTAATTCATATAATCTGGTTTTACAGGGTATAATAGAGCGTTTTTTGCCTGACACAAACGTCACAGTAAGTTATAGTCAGGGGTGGGATAAAAAAGCTGATTTGGCTCAATTATTAGAGCGAAATTATTCGCGTGAATTAACTTTAGGTTACACTCTATCAGGTCCCCACAAAGCTGATTTGAAATTGCGTTGTGGCGCTATTCCTGCGAGTGATGCATTATCACGTGGACAGTTAAAATTATTAGTCTGTGCATTAAGAATTGCACAAGGAGTTCACTTAAAACAGCAAGTGAACAAGCAGACAATTTATTTGGTTGATGATTTATCGTCAGAGCTGGATATACAAAAACGACAGCTTTTGATTGACCAATTGGTAGATACAAAAGCACAGCTATTTTTGTCGGTAATTGATGCTACTCAAATAAAACAACAAACCAGTAAATATCAGACCAACATGTTTCACGTGGAACAGGGTGTGATTACACAGGACAACTTAGAACGAGAATAATATATGTCAGAAGAGAATAGTTACGATTCGTCGAGTATTAAGGTTCTTAAAGGACTTGATGCAGTACGTAAACGCCCAGGAATGTACATTGGTGATACTGATGATGGTTCTGGCTTACATCACATGGTTTTCGAAGTGGTGGATAACTCGATTGATGAAGCGTTAGCTGGTCATTGTAGTGATATTACAATTACTATCCACGTTGACGGTTCAGTATCTGTAAAAGATGATGGACGTGGTATTCCTGTTGATATTCACGAAGAAGAGGGTGTATCTGCAGCCGAAGTTATCATGACTGTATTACATGCAGGCGGTAAGTTTGATGATAACTCTTACAAAGTTTCTGGTGGTCTTCATGGCGTTGGTGTTTCTGTTGTAAATGCATTGTCTGAAAAACTAGAAATTACGATTCATCGCCAAGGGCATATTTACTCTCAAACTTATATTCATGGTGAACCTGTTGAACCGTTAAAAGAAATTGGCGATAGTGAAAAAACAGGTACGCAAATGCGTTTCTGGCCAAGTCATGAAACATTCAGCGATACGTTATTTCATTATGAAATTTTAACTAAACGTGTTCGTGAGCTTGCATTCTTGAACTCTGGTGTTTCTATAACCTTGGTTGATGAGCGTGGCGAAGGTAAGAGCCAAAACTATTGTTATGAAGGTGGTATTTCTGCCTTTGTTGATTATTTAAATCAAAATAAAACAATGGTTCACAAAGATATCTTTTACTTTAGTGATGAAAGAGAAGATGGCACAACTGTTGAAGTTGCTATGCAATGGAATGATGGTTACCAAGAAAGTATTTTCTGTTTTACCAATAACATCCCTCAACGAGATGGTGGTACTCATTTAGCTGGTTTCCGTGGGGCTTTAACACGTACGTTAAACACTTACATGGAAAAAGAAGGCTTTAACAAAAAGAACAAAACTAGTGCCACTGGTGATGATGCGCGTGAAGGCTTAACGGCTGTAATCTCTGTTAAAGTACCTGACCCTAAGTTTAGTTCGCAAACAAAAGATAAGTTAGTATCAAGTGAAGTGAAAGCGGCTGTAGAGCAAAGCATGGGCGCTAATCTTAACGATTTCTTATTAGAAAACCCTCAAGTCGCTAAAGATGTTGTAGGTAAGATTGTTGATGCGGCTCGTGCTCGTGAAGCTGCTCGTAAAGCACGTGAGATGACACGTCGTAAAGGCGCGTTAGACTTAGGTGGTTTACCGGGTAAATTAGCCGATTGTCAGGAAAAAGATCCTGCACTATCTGAACTCTACATCGTGGAAGGGGACTCTGCTGGCGGTAGTGCTAAGCAGGGGCGTAATCGTAAGAATCAAGCTATTTTACCTCTTAAAGGTAAAATTCTTAATGTTGAGAAAGCACGTTTTGATAAAATGTTGTCTTCGCAAGAAGTTGCAACGTTAATTACCGCATTGGGTTGTGGTATCGGACGTGAAGAATATTTCCCTGAGAAAATTCGATATCATAAAATCATCATTATGACCGATGCCGATGTTGATGGATCTCACATCCGTACATTGTTGCTAACATTCTTCTACCGTCAAATGACTGAAATGGTAGAAAATGGTTATATCTACATTGCTCAACCACCACTGTATAAAGTGAAGAAAGGTAAGCAAGAACGTTATATTAAAGATGATGAGGTATTAAACGAGTATCTAACAACTATCGCTTTAGACAATAGTACTTTGCATGTTAATGCTCAAGCACCTGGTATTGGCGGTGTTGCATTAGAGTCTTTGGTTAAAGAATATCGTGTTGTTGAAGCTGCTATCGAGCGTCAACAATTACGCTACCCATCAGATATATTAAATCAATTAATATATACACCTAAATTGGCTATCGATTCATTAACAGACCAATCTGTTGTAGATCAATGGGTGAAGGTTTTGGTTGATGTACTTAATGAAAAAGACGATAAAGGTACATTATATTCTGGTGAAGCTGTTGTCGATGATGAATCTCAATTATTCTTGCCGCAAATAACTGTTCGTATGCACGGTGTTGATACCGTTTATGTACTTGATCAGGTTTATTTAGCGTCTGGTGATTATGCAAAAGTTGTTGCCTTAGGTATCAACATTGGTGACTTACTCGAAGAAGGAGCCTTTGTTAAACGTGGTGAACGTAAGAAAGAAGTCGTGAACTTTGTTGAGGCACTTGAGTGGTTGATGCACGAATCTAAACGTGGTCTGTATATTCAGCGTTATAAAGGATTGGGTGAAATGAACCCTGAGCAGTTATGGGAAACCACAATGTGTCCTGAAAATCGCCGAATGCTTAAAGTTACCGTTGAAGATGCTATTACAGCGGATCAATTGTTTACTACTTTAATGGGCGATCAAGTTGAACCGCGACGTAACTTCATTGAAGAGAACGCGTTAAGAGTTGTTAACTTAGACGTTTAAGTATTGATATAAATATTAAAAAAGGAGCCTAATAGGCTCCTTTTTTTTACCTCGATTTTTAATATCATAATTAGAATTAAAAAAAAGGCAGACTTCAAAGTGAAGTCTGCCTTTTATTATTACTTTTAAATCTGTATTTAGCTTTGTAACAGAGAAATATCTGCAACATTAAGAAACTGATTTCTTAGTATATTTAATAACGCTAAACGGTTAAGTTTGGTGGCATTATCATCACACATAACCATCACGTTATCGAAGAACGCATCAACAGGATCTTTAAGTTGAGCCAGTTGTGTTAGCGCTGTGTTGTAATCACTTACAGCAAATACTGGCGCCAAGTCTGTTGTTAATTGCGCAACAATTTTAGCTAAGTTGATTTCTGCATCTTCAATTAATAATGTTGAATTAACAGTGTCAGCAATTACATCATCTGTTTTTGCTAAAATGTTACCAACTCGTTTATTCGCAGCTGCAAGCGTTTTTGAGGCTTCTAATGCTCTGAATGCTGTAACGGCTTCAATACGTTTATTAAAGTCACTAGGGCGTGTTGGACGGCGTGCCATAACAGCTTTTACTATGTCAGTAGCCACGTTTTGATCTTGGTACCATGCATTGAATCGACCTAACATGAAATCAACTACGCTACCTGATACGTCGGTTGTTAACTTATCACCGTAAAGACTTGTTGATGCAGAGACCAGCTCGGTGAGATCAAGATCTAAATCCTTCTCAACAATAATACGTAATGCACCAATAGCTGCACGACGTAGAGCAAACGGGTCTTTATCGCCTTTAGGTACTTGGCCAATGCCGAATATGCCAACTAAGGTGTCGAATTTGTCGGCCAAAGCAACAGCACAACTAACGAGTGAACCTGGTAACTGGTCACCAGCGTAACGGGGCATATACTGCTCATTAAGCGCAACGGCAACATCTTCTGACTCACCGTCAAAGCGAGCATAGTACATTCCCATAACGCCTTGAACATCAGGGAATTCAAGTACCATGTCTGTCATTAAATCTGTTTTACATAACAAACCAGCGCGCTTTGCATCGACTGCATTAGTACCAATTTTATCGGCAATAATGGCAGCAAGTTCGGCAATACGTGAAGACTTTTCTTTAAGCGTTCCTAATTGTTTTTGGAATAGAATAGTGTCTAAACTATCTATTCTGCTTTCTAAGGTATGCTTTTGATCTTGATTGTAAAAGAACTCAGCATCGGCTAAACGAGGACGAACAACTTTTTCATTTCCTTCGATAACTTGCTTAGGCTCTTTACTATCGATGTTAGATACAAAGATGAAGCGCGCCATTAGTTTTCCGTCATTATCAAGTAATGGGAAATACTTCTGATTGTCCTTCATCGTGTAGATAAGCGCTTCGGATGGCACGTTTAAGAACTTATCTTCAAAGCTACCAACATAAGTGATTGGCCATTCAACGATTGAACTCACTTCTTCTAGCAAGTCATCATCAATTTCAGCAACGCCATTTTCTTTTGTTGCAGCTGCAATAACTTGCTCTTTGACGAGTGCTTTACGAGCTTCATGATCAGCGATTACAAAGCCTTCATCTCGAAGTAGTGATTCATAGTTATCAGCATGATCAAGAACAAGTTCTTTATTACAATGAAAACGGTGTCCACGGATAATACGTGCTGACTTACAACCTAAAACTGTGCCTTCAATTAATTCACTACCTAATAGTATGGTGAGTGTTTTCGTTGGACGAATAAACTGCATTGAGTTGTTGCCCCAACGCATTGACTTAGCAATAGGCAACTTATTTAAAGCATTATCAACCATTGCAGCCAAGAGAGTCTTGGTTTCTTGACCCTTTACATGAGCCTTGAACAGTAGCCATTCACCTTTATCTGTCTTTAAGCGTTCGGCTTGTTCAACTGTAATACCGTTTGAACGTGCCCACCCTTGAGCTGCTTTAGTTGCATTACCATCAGCATCAAATGCCGAAGAAACTGCTGGGCCACGCTTTTCAACTACTTTATCTGACTGACCTGTAGCCAGTGCTTTAACAGACACTGCTAGACGGCGCGGCGAAGCTAGAAAATCGATAGATTCAAACGCTATATCTGCTTTTTCTAGCTGCACTTTCATGCCGTCTCGAAAAGCTTCGGCCAGTGTTCTGAGGGACTTAGGTGGTAACTCTTCAGTTCCCAGTTCAATAATTAGATTTTCTACAGACATTATTCGCCGTCCTTATTGTTTTTACATAACGGGAAACCTAGCGCTTCACGTGAGTCATAATAAGTTTGTGCAACTGCTTTAGACAATGCGCGAACACGTAGGATATAACGCTGACGTTCGGTCACCGATATTGCATGTCTTGCATCAAGTAAATTAAAAACATGAGATGCTTTCATTACTTGTTCGTAAGCTGGTAGAGCAAGGCCTGCTTCAATGAGTTTTTGACTGTCTTTTTCACATTGATCAAACTGACCAAATAGGGCGTCTACATCGGCATGCTCAAAATTGTAAGTTGATTGTTCAACTTCATTTTGATGGAAAACATCACCATAAGTAACACGACCTAAAGGACCGTCAGTCCATACAAGATCATAAATGCTGTCAACGCCTTGAATATACATCGCTAGACGTTCCAGTCCGTAAGTGATCTCACCAGTCACTGGTGAACATTCTAGGCCGCCAACTTGTTGGAAGTAGGTGAATTGAGACACTTCCATTCCGTTTAACCAGATTTCCCATCCTAGGCCCCAAGCGCCCAATGTAGGAGATTCCCAGTTATCTTCAACAAAACGTATATCATGTACTAATGGATCAATACCGAGCTCGGTAAGTGATTCAAGATACAGCTCCTGAATGTTTTCTGGATTTGGTTTTAATACGACTTGGAACTGATAATAATGCTGTAAGCGGTTAGGGTTTTCGCCGTAACGGCCATCGGTAGGGCGTCGACACGGTTGAACATAAGCACTGCTCATTGGCTCTGGGCCTAATGAACGTAGAAATGTTTGTGGGTGAAAGGTGCCAGCACCTACTTCCATATCTAAAGGCTGTACTATAACGCAGCCTTGACGTGACCAATAATCCTGTAGCGCGAGGATTAAACCTTGAAAAGTTTTTGTATCGTATTTAGGCATAATATTTACTTTGTGCTCTGGCCGATGGTGAAAAAATGGTGTTGATTATAACATCGACATTTATATCGTAAATAGGGTATTTTGAATTCCCTTATATAAAATTGGATATTGTGATGAAACAAAAAGAACCTAGTATCTGTCCTTGGGTCACTCTAAGTGATGAGACCTATGTTGCTTATCATAATAATGAATGGGGACGTCCTATTTATGACAGTAAATTGCTGTTTGAAAAGCTCTGTCTCGACGGTCAACAAGCCGGACTTTCTTGGATAACTATCCTTAAAAAAAAGCAGGGCTATCTCGATGCATATTGTCAGTTTGAGCCGACAGAAATTGCTAAACTGACACCCGTTCAGTTAGAAGATTTGTTGAATAACCCTAAAATTATTAGAAATAAACTTAAGATTAATTCAATACATAAAAATGCTTTGGGTTATTTAAAAATGACTGATGAGGGAATTAATTTTAGTGAATTCTTATGGGGCTTTGTCGGTGGCAGTCCTATTCAAAATAATTATAGATATAGTGAAGATGTCCCAACTCAAAATGAAGCGTCATTGGCCATGTCAAAAGCTCTAAAAAAATGGGGATTTAACTTTGTAGGACCAACAATATGTTATGCATTTATGGAAGCGGTTGGTATGTTTAACAATCATTTAGTGACATGTGATTATCATAAAGACTGTCAATGATTAAACACGTCTATCATCCGTTAAGATGATAGACGTGCTGGGGATTATTTACTACTTTTTTCAAAGTAGAAAGGCTTTCGTTTCTTTTCTCTATTACCTACTTCATTCATGGTATTAGCATCATATAAGCGTCCATTAATCATTGTGTAAGTGACATTTTTTGTCGTTCTTATGTCATCTAACGGGTTACCATCTATGACTATCATGTCGGCAAGTTTCCCAGTTTCTATTGAACCAATGGCATGGTCTAGACCAAGATAATGTGCAGGATCTATCGTTGCTGTTCTTAAGGATTCAAGTGCTGACATACCGCCTTGTTTAAACATCCAAATCTCCCAATGAGCACCTAAACCTTCTCGTTGGCCATGGCCACCAATATTTGTTTTGACACCAAGATCTTGTAGCTGTTTGGCAACTTCAGCATTACTTACATGATTATAATGATGATCTGGTGCCTTGGTGCGACGCATTGAGGTTGGTTTAAAACTACTAGCCGGTACAAATTTATTTAACTTTGGTTCTGTCCAAACGTCAGTTTTATCATACCAATAATTTTCTCCCCAAATGCCACCGAAAGCAACGACTAAAGTTGGGGTGTAGCCAACATCTGTTTGGCTCCAGAGTTGTTTTACATCATCGTAAATCTTGGCTACTGGAATAGAATGCTCAATCCCTGTATGACCGTCGGCCACCATCGTTAAATTATGTTGCAGCAGTGAGCCACCTTCTGGAACAACCATCATTTCTAATTGACGTGCAGCTTCAACTATTTGCTGACGTTGGTTTCTTCTTGGTTGGTTATAACTTTTGACACTAAATGCTCCGGCTTTTTTAAGGCGCTCAATATGAAATTTTGCATCCTCCAAGCTATCAACATGCGAGCTATAACCAACACCTTGTGCACCATATAAAATGGTGCCTGTAGAGAATATTCTAGGCGCTATTATTTTTCCCGCTTTTTGCAGTTCACTCGCTGCAAATACTTCGGTCGTATCATTTGATGGATCATGTGTCGTTGTTACGCCGTAAGTTAACTCGGCATAGTTCTTCCAGTTTTGCTGTGGGATTATTTCATTACTGCCTTGACTACCATGTGCATGTACATCAATTAAACCAGGCATTAGAGTCTTGCCAGTGATATCAATAATTTTCGCTGACGAAGGAATGGTAATAGTATCCTTACTGCCAACCTGTTTTATTTTATTTCCTTCAACAATAACAACGCCTTTATTAATCACTTCTTTGCCGTTCATTGTAATGACTGTTCCACCAACAAAAGCAATTGTTCCACGTGGAACATCAACATTTTTCATAAAACCAATGTTGAGTCCATTTTTTGCTTTGATAGCTGCTTTTGAATCGTCTTTATCTTTTAATGCAAAGAGTGAAGAGATATTTGATTGATAAAGTTCAGGGCCTAATGACCAATATAAATTGTCACTGTTCTTAGTCCAACTAATGTTTTCACCAGCGCGAGAGGATAATTCCTTAACGGGAATATTTTTTGCTGACGGTGCAATTGAGATTGAGTTACCAGTGATTGAAAATGGCGTAATATAAACTTTGAAGCGCTCAGCAAATGCTAGGTACTCGCCATTAGGGCTGATCTTAAATTCAGTCGCTAATTTGCTTTCATAATGTTTACGGCTGTTATTACCTGATAAATCAATGCTATTAAATGACTGTTTTGCACCATAGTTCATATAAAATATGCGATCATTGTTTAGCCCAAACTGAGGCATATAACCGTATTTTGTGATGAGTTTGTTTTCTCCACCTTTTGTAGGTGCTTGATATAGTCCAGTATCTAATGACCACTTAGCTGGTAGAATACTTCCGCCTCTAACCTTTCTATAAACAACTGTTTTTCCATTGGGTGAAAATGTAGGCTCAACGTATTTACCGGGCTCAGTTGTGATAGTTTTACCTCGACCATTTCGGCTAGAAACGACTTTAATGCCACCTTGATTTTGATCATTCCATGTTGCATAAACTATTTTTTTACCATCTCTAGACCATTGTGGGTAGAGTTCAAAAGCTGATTTATCTTTAGTAAGTCTCTTAGGTTTCCCGTTCGGTAATTTTTTTATCCAAAGTTTTCCTAATGCTTCAAAGATAACTTTCTCGCCGTTAGGTGATACCTGAACGTTTCTTAACATTTTTACGTCAAAGCTATCCTTTTCGATAGGTTGTGCAAACCGTAACGCCTCTTGTACTTTTTTAGTGGTTTGAATAGTAAATGGGATATCAGCTACTGATTTTGTTCTGACATCAAGTTTATTGATTTTTCCACCAGCCCAAAATACTATTTTTTTGTTATCTGGAGTCCAGTCAATTGTCGGGTATACGCCATGAATAGCCCATGTTTCTTGCATGTCACGATCTAAATCATTGTAGATTTGTGTTTTTTCACCAGATGCTAAGTCGTAAATATAGAGAGATGACTTAAAGTCATCTCTAGCAATATAGGCAAGTTTTTTGCCATCAGGGCTTGGTGTTGGTCTGATGGCGCCGCCCATACCACTGATGATTGTTTCAATGTTACCAGTCTCTCGCTCAAGGCGTTTTATTTTGTAAATGCCTTTAACTGAATCTTTGCTGTAATGGAATGTTTTTCCTGGCGTTGCATCTTGGCTAAAGTAAACATACTTACCATCTGGAGAAAAAGCCGGTTCTCCCAAGTCTTTTTGGTCATTCGATCGCTTAGTAAGCTTAACACCGCTACCTCCGGTCTTGTGGTACATCCACACTTCTCCAGCACCTAATGAACGTGATGCCGTGAAATGTTTTCTTGCAACAATGTAGTTACCATCAGGGCTCCATGCTGGGCTATTTAGCAATCTAAAAGTCTCTTTTGTGACAGCTCGAGGAGAGGTGCCATCAGCATTCATTAGCCATATATTGTCGCCACCACCTTGATCCGATGTAAACGCAATATGTTTTCCATCAGGGCTAAACTTAGGCTGCATATGCCATGCAATCCCTTTAATTAATGGTGTGACTTTACCGCCATCAATTGACATTTTGTAAATGTCACCAAGTAAATCAAAAATTATCTCTTTACCATTAGGACTGACATCTATATTCATCCAGGTGCCCTGAGATACATTGATATCAATATTTTTAAACTTACCTTGTGGAGCGTTAACGTCCCACTTAGTTGATTTTTCGGTTTTTGAAGAGGTAGCTAAAACGGGGGATGCACTCATTGCTAAAGCAATGGCTAGCGATAAACTCGCAATGCGAAGAGTCATGACAATTCCTTGTTATTATTATGTTTTAAACATAATAACGTTAATTAATAGGTCGTGCCTTATTAATTAATTGAGAAAATGTAACAGGACTTATCCTTTTTTAATTAAAAATTGATACGGATTATCATTGATTTGTTGTGATACAAGTTCGTGATCCATGAAACGACAAAAACTTGGAATATCACGCGTTGTAGAGGGATCGTCGGCGGTAACTAATAAAGTCTCTCCGGCGATTAAACCACGCATTTTTTTACGGACCATCATTACAGGTTCTGGGCAACGCAAGCCTATAGCGTCTAATTGATGTTGGGCTAATGATAAATCCATGAAGAGATACTCTAAAATAATATAGCTGAATTTTATCCCTTGTAATGACTAATTGCCAATATCAAAAGCATAAAAATAGCGACTTGGTCGCAAAAAGTCAGCACGAAGGCTGACTTTCTAATGAGCTATATCGTATAGGGTTGAGTATTAAGGACGTTCAAATACTGTCGCTATACCTTGGCCTAAACCAATACACATTGTGGCTAAACCAAGTTTAGCGCCTTTGCTTTCCATAATATTGATTAGTGAGGTAGATATACGCGTACCAGAACAACCTAATGGATGTCCTAATGCAATAGCACCGCCGTTTAGGTTAACACGGTCATCAAAGCCTTCCATTAAACCAAGGTCTTTTGCGCAAGGGAGAGACTGTGCCGCAAAAGCTTCATTTAATTCAACAATATCAATATCTTCCATTGTTACGCCTGCACGAGCTAGTGCTTTTTTCGTGGCAGGAACAGGGCCGTAACCCATGATTGATGGATCGCAACCAGCAACTGCGGTTGAGCGAACTTTAGCACGAGGCGTTAAACCAAGCTCTTTCGCTTTTTCAGCAGACATTAGTAACATAGCCGATGCTCCATCAGACAATGCCGATGAGGTACCTGCCGTTACCGTACCATTTGCCGGGTCAAAGGCTGGTCGTAATGTGCTTAAAGTTTCTACGGTGGTTTCTGGGCGAATAACTTCATCGTTTTCAACTAGAATCATTTTTCCGTCAGCATCATGACCATGAATTGGCAAAATTTCAGATTTAAAACGACCTTCAACCGTTGCTTCATGTGCAAGGCGATGTGAACGAGCACCAAATTCATCTTGTTGCTCACGGGTAATACCATGCATTTTACCAAGCATTTCGGCAGTTAAGCCCATCATGCCAGCAGCTGAAGCTATTTTCTTCGCCATGCCCGGATGAAAATCAACACCGTGATTCATTGGTACGTGACCCATGTGCTCTACGCCACCCACGATAAAGATATCACCGTCACCCACTTGAATTGCGCGAGTAGCATCGTGAATAGCCTGCATTGATGAACCACATAAACGGTTTACAGTAGAACCGCCAATGCTTTTTGGTAAGCCAGCAAGAATAGAGGCGTTACGTGCAATATTAAAACCTTGCTCTAGAGTCTGTTGTACACAGCCCCAAATAACGTCTTCAATTTGCTCAGGGTCGACTGTTGGATTACGATCCATTAGTCCTTTCATTAGATGTGCTGACAATTCTTCAGCACGAACGTTGCGAAATACACCGTTTTTTGAACGACCCATTGGGGTACGAATACAATCGATAACGACAACTTCTTTCATAATAATAATCTCCAAATTATCAAATCACTTAGTGTTATAAACTAAGTGATTCGAATAAGCCTAAACGTTGTAGTAAGTAGTACCAGCAGCAGCTTTTTCTCGCATACCGTCTGTTACTTTGTACATTTCGCCTAGGTGAGCATAGCTGTCTGCTAACTCTACGAATGTTGCAAC
>Ga0209395_1004778_pt1 | contig 15663 bp, 11 predicted proteins | sample GOMGulsemesocosm_3_FD_184635 | JGI IMG/M metagenome (GOLD analysis project Ga0209395, IMG submission 184635) | Methane-oxidizing microbial communities from mesocosms in the Gulf of Mexico - GOM9D Gulf of Mexico (SPAdes) (version 2) | ecosystem: Environmental > Aquatic > Marine > Cold seeps... | reverse complement strand
CAATTTAGCAACGCTATTTTGGAGTTAAACTTCGGATTTTTACTACGTGACGGCAGTGAAATTAAATTTGAACATCAGGTGGTAATGACCAATGTCCCGTAATCATAGTGCGAATTACTATCGACAACAGCAAGGCAGTATGCTGGTCATTGCGATATTTATTATTGTTGTTATTTCACTGTTAGCCGCGTCACTAAGTCGTATTTTGAGTTCGACTGCGGATAGTGTTGCTAATGAAGTGTATAGCGCTAAAGCTTATTTTGCTGCTGATAGTGGCATGGAATATGGGATTTATCAGATATTAAGTAATGGTTTAGTATGTACTACGTTTCCTGGGGATACCGTTATTACTGGCTTTGACATTAGTACTGAAGTTGGATTGGAAAACTGTGATATTGAAATTCGTTGTCAAACTATTACAGCAGGAAGTAATACACAATATTATTTAATTTCTACAGGCACATGTGATGGTGGAAAAATCATAGCAGAGCATAAGGTCGAGGCTGAGGTTAAGTTATGACATTATATAGGTCATGACAGAAGTATTACCGCGTCGTTTAAATTAGGGACCATACCCAAAGCTAGCTGTAATGGCGTAGATTCGAGGCTATTTGTAAAGGTTTGTATAAATACCATCGTCATTATCAATAATATATTATAATAATGAATGGTGTTCTTACGGGTTTTAATTGTGCCGTTTACTAATGATTTCAGATTTAATACTTTTTCATATAAATACATTGCATTATTACTCTGTTTCTCTGTCGCGTTTTCAGCTGGTGCTGATGTTTTATTAACAGGCAGTATGAAAGTAGGCGACAATGATACCAAGCGTATCCATCCCCGCTATTTGTTAAGCGCAAAAGACTCCAAAACAAATGATAAGTTGGAGGACCCGCAAGCATCTAACCCAATCAACTTTCATCTCAGTAAAGACATTAATTTAACGCAGATCCGCTTAGATAATGCAAAGTCGATAAACGCTTCGTTGTATTTTGTTATCTGGAATAGCCGTGATCAGGTAATGGTTAATACCCGCTCTACGTCGTATTTATATTCAAGTAGTCAATCACTCAATACTCGTTTACGTGCAGGTGACTATAAGCTAGTGATTGTAGGGCAGTGTTTTAACCCAGGTGGAAAACCCAAAGGCTGGTCTAATTCGTGTGGTAAAAACTGGGATTATGAAGACTTTTCCTTTTCTGATATTCAGTTGGTTAGCCCACAAACATCAGACAGTATTACCTTTTTACAACGCCGTCATATCGGAGATTCAAATGAGCGTCAAAACGACGGTTATGGCGGGCGTTGGTATCCAGATAATCATGAAGGTGATGAAGTCGAATATGAGTTTACACCGCCTCGTCGCACGAAGTTAAAATCGATCACACTATATAATTACCGGGACCTTATTCCCAACCGGGATTATGTCAAGCTTACCCTTTCAGGTGATAACTTTCGCACGCAAACAACCTATATGAATACGGATTCTAGCTCAGGTAACTTTGTCTGGCGATTGAATAAAACGTTATTAGCAGGCGAGGAGTATGAACTGGAAATTGAAGTCGAGGATGATGGCGATGCCGATGACATTTCTTGGGATGATATCATCCTTAAAATGGGCACTGATACTAGCGCCAATATCAATCATTATCGCTTAACTTACAGCGATCGCGCTTTAACCTGTGAGCCTGCTATCGTCACTGTACAAGCTTGTTCGAATGACTATCAACCCGGTAATGCTTGTGTGAAAACGACAAATTCAACTGCGGCGACTTTAATGGCAAAGGCCAAAAATAGTCATGATGTAATACGTCAATTCACAGGCCGTTTTGTTGGCAGCACGGATGTTGATTTAGGCTATTTAAATGCAGATGATTTAACGCTGTCATTAACTGGTATTAATAAAACGTATTACTGCAATGGCGGGCCGAACAGTGGCAGTAATTGCGATATAAATTTTGCCGATACTGGCTTTTTCTTTAGTTATGATAATGATGATGGCGGTACCGATATTAGCAACCAAGTAGCAGGTAAGCATTTTTCTAAACCCGTTAAATTAGAGGCTTTTTATAATGATAAAGGGCAGTGTAAGAACATCTTTAAAAATAATGAAATCATCCCTGTTAATTTGGGTATTCAGTGTCAAGAACCGAATTCTTGTTCAGCGTTAGATTTCCTCGCCAATACCACTACATTAGGTAAAAATAACGCGAGTCAAAGTATTGCTTATGAACCTGTTGATCTTAAATTCAACCGAAACGGTAGCCAAATTGATAACGCATTATACCAAGACGCGGGTAAGATTAATCTGATTGCCAGTTATACCATTGATGATAACCTCAATAATTTAAATGGTTTAACTATTGTGGGCAGCAGTAATCAATTTGCTGTAAGACCTTATCAATTTCAAATAGATGCAGAAAATAAAACAACAGCAGCCGATTTAACGGCAAAGAATGCAAGCGATGATTTTATTAATACTCATAAAGCTGGGGAGGAGTTTAACTTCAGTGTTCGTGCGGTGAATACCGAAGGTGTGATAACGACTAACTATCAGCCAGATAGTGGTACGAGTTTAGCATTGAAATTAACGCGCCTAATACCTCAACTAACGGGAGTTGATGGCAGTTTCACTTATGCTAAAGGTGATTTAGGCACCGTCCAGACGAGTGGTGAATGGATCACTGCTCAGCTTGAACCATTTAAGGATGGTGTTTCTCGCTATAGCAAAGCGCATTATGATGAGGCAGGGGCGATTACTGTTAATGTGAAGGATACCGATTATTATGGCATGCAATTTTCTGTCGATGAAAATGTTAGTGCGGATACGGCAGGGCAAGAGATCGGTCGCTTTATTCCTGCTCGTTTTAAATTAGTGTCATCAAATGTGGATAATTTCGTTGGTTCTGAACGTATTTCTGTTTCTACTCATTATGATTATATTTTTCCTGAGTCACTCAGTCGTTATGTAGCTGGCACTACGGTATTACAACAAAAAAATAACCAAGTATATGAATGCCGAGAATGGCCAAATGATGGTTTTTGTGTGCAGTGGAGTGAAGGTTCAAATCAGTATGAGCCGGGCGTCGGCACTGCTTGGGAAGAGGCCTGGACGCTAGTTATATCATCAGATTCAGGTGTGACGTTTACCTACATGGATCAACCTGAACTGATTTTTGATTATCGTCTTGAGGCGCAAAACACACTTGGCTTCGTGACCGAAAATTACGATAAAGATAAAGCAACAGTCGCTTTTATTGCTGATTCTGATGGCATTGATTTCTCTTCTCGTTTACAGAACTTTGGCGGTACTTGGTGTTATGGCGTTTATCAGCCCGGGTTGTGCGATGTTGATAGCACTTACAGTGTTGGCGATGACGGCTTGTTTACCCGTTTAGCGACTGGTGAGGATGGCCCCATACTCGATACCTTTTTTGGTATTGCGATAACAGATCTTGATGGTGTTGAGCTTGAAGGCAAAGATATGCCGACGAATGTGGATACAGCTAAGCGCTTGTCTGCACAGGCTAGTGAGTTACGTTATGGCCGTTGGAATATTAATGACGGTTATGGCCCAATTAATGAACCGTTACCAGTGGCAATGCAATTAGAATATTATGATGGACAGCAATTTATTGTTAATCCTGATGATAGCTTAACAAGCTTTATGGCTATAGACGCTGAAGCTAAAATGAAAGACAGTGCATCGGGAATTAGTTTGAGTGGAAATGGTCAATTTAGGAATGGAGAAAGCCAAGAGCTGATGATTTCTTCGGTAAATCCTGGTGAGGCTATTTTAGAATATATAAATACGCCACCTTGGTTACAATATGATTGGTCAGCCAGCGGGAAAAACCCCACTGCGATTATTACTTTTGGCTTTTTCTATGGCAATGATCGAGTTATTTACCGAAGACGGTTAAATTAATGGTTTGTCGGTCATAAAGTCTGATAAACTTGCCTCATTCATTGCGCATTGGTAAAGTTAACCGATCCTGCAACATTTTACTTTTAGGAATGCCCATAACCATGTTTAAGAAGTTAAGAGGCGTATTCTCTAGCGATTTATCAATCGACTTGGGAACAGCAAACACTCTCATTTATGTTAAAGGTCAAGGTATTGTTCTTGACGAGCCTTCAGTTGTTGCGATCCGCCAAGAGCGCGGTGCGAACAAGAGTGTTGCAGCAGTCGGTACAGCCGCAAAGCAAATGTTAGGTCGTACACCGGGTAACATTGCCGCTATTCGTCCAATGAAAGATGGCGTTATCGCTGATTTTTTTGTGACTGAAAAAATGCTACAACACTTTATTAAACAAGTGCATGACAATAACTTTTTCCGTCCAAGCCCACGTGTTTTAGTGTGTGTACCATGCGGTTCAACACAAGTTGAACGTCGTGCTATTCGTGAATCTGCACAAGGTGCTGGCGCACGTGAAGTATTTTTGATCGATGAGCCAATGGCTGCGGCGATTGGTGCTGGTATGCCAGTATCAGAAGCAACCGGTTCTATGGTTGTCGATATTGGTGGTGGTACGACTGAAGTCGCTATCATTTCATTAAATGGTGTTGTTTACTCTTCATCGGTACGCATTGGCGGAGATAAGCTTGATGAAGCGATCATCAGTTATGTACGTCGTAATTACGGCAGCTTAATCGGTGAAGCAACTGCTGAACGTATCAAGAAAGAGATTGGTTCTGCCTATCCACTTGATGAAGTTGTTGAAATTGAAGTTCGTGGTCGTAATCTTGCAGAAGGTGTACCGCGTAGCTTCATCTTAAACAGCACTGAAATTCTAGAAGCATTACAAGAGCCGCTAGCGGGTGTTGTGAGTGCGGTAATGACTGCGTTAGAACAATCTCCACCTGAGTTAGCATCAGACATTTCTGAGCGTGGTATGGTATTGACTGGTGGTGGTGCATTAATCCGTGGCCTTGACCGTCTATTACTTGAAGAAACAGGTATTCCAGTGGTTATTGCTGAAGATCCACTAACGTGTGTGGCTCGTGGTGGTGGTACTGCATTAGAAATGATTGATATGCACGGTGGTGATCTGTTCCATTACGATTAAGCCCCTGATTAAATAATCCTATAGGATGGCGGACGCGCCATCCTTTGAGAATACCATCTAATGAAACCTATTTTTGCTACTTCAACATCTTTACAACTGCGCCTATTCCTTGCGGTTATCGCCTCTTTCTCATTAATTGTGTTTGATTCAAAATTTGATTCATTCTCAAATGTGCGTATTTATTTAAATACTGCGGTATCACCGTTAATTTATGCCGCAGATATTCCCAGTGAAATGCTCAAAGGTGTATCAAATACTGTTGTCAGCCGCCGGGATTTAAGAAAAAAAGTGGCAGAACAAAAAGACAAACTATTCATTCAGCAAGTCCAGTTGTTGGAATTTAAACATCTAAAACAAGAAAACAAGCGTCTACGTGCGTTACTGAATTCACCAGTTCACTCTGATCAGCGTAAGTTAGTTGCTGAAATAATTACTGTTAATTCAGACCCGTTTTCACTGCAAGTAGTGATTAACAAAGGTGCAACCGATGGCGTTTATATTGGCCAGCCGATATTAAATGAACAAGGTGTGGTGGGGCAAATTGTTGATGTGGCCGCCACATACAGTCGGGTATTACTGATTTCTGATATTAGTCATGGTATTCCGGTGCGAGTACAGCGTAATGATATTCGGGCGATTGCTAATGGTAGCGGTGAGTTAAACGGTCTCAACCTGCCTTATGTTCCGCACAGTACCGATATTCAAGTTGGTGATGTGTTAGTGACGTCAGGTCTTGGCGGCGTGTTCCCTGAAGGCTATCCTGTCGCCACGATTTCTGAATTTAACTATCAGATTGGTCAGCCTTATGCGCAAGTTGAAGCAAAACCCGTTGTGGCGTTAGAGCGGATACGTTATGTATTATTAGTTTGGGATGATAAAGATGAGGCATCGGCTGATGAAACAAATAAGGAGAAGGCTCTATGACGCCTGCAAACGGTCGTTTTAAGTTAATCCTGACTTTAATTCTGGCATTATTGATCACCGTACTGCCAGTCCCTGAACCGTTAGATAGCTTCCGACCTGATTGGGTGCTATTGGTATTAGGTTATTGGTGTATGGCGCTGCCGTATCGAGTGAGTATTGGTTATGCCTGGATCACCGGGTTAGCGCTGGATCTGCTATTAGGGGCACCCTTAGGGATCCACTCCCTGGCCTTGTCTATTGTTATCTATATTATCGTGATGAATCATCGTTTGATCCGTAATATATCGTTATGGCAGCAAGCGTTAATTGTCGGCTTCTTAACGATGCTTAACAAGTTAATCATCTTCTGGGCTGAAAAATTACTTTTCGACATCTCAATAACACCTATGTACTTATGGTCAATCTTAACCACGATGTTAATATGGCCATGGATATTCTTGATTTTACGGAAGATTCGTCGCCAATTTGCGATTAGATAATGGCCGGAAGATAGCTTAATTGAGTAGAAAATAATAAGATGAAACAGATAAATATGTATTTAGCGTCGCAGTCGCCACGTCGCCGTGAATTATTAACCCAAATTGGCGTTGAATTCTCGGTATTATCCGTTGATGTAGAAGAACAACAACAAGTGGGCGAACTGGCACCAGATTATGTTTCACGTCTGGCACGCGATAAAGCGCAAGCGGGTGTTGCTGCGCTAATTAATGTTAAGACAAAACAGGTTAATGCTAATGCCACCGATGAAAGTTTGGTGTTAGGTGCCGACACCATAGTCGTCTATGCCGGACAAGTATTAGAGAAACCGGTTGATGAAGCAGATTCAGCGCGGATGTTAAGTTTATTATCAGGTAATGAACATCAAGTTATGACCGCTGTTGCGCTTGCCGATAGTACACGTTGCTGGGTCGAGCTTGTGACAACCACAGTACAATTTAGAACAATATCAGCGATTGAAATACAGGATTACTGGGGGACGGGTGAACCGCTCGATAAAGCTGGTAGTTATGCTATTCAAGGTATTGCAGGTAAGTTTGTTAGTCATATGAGCGGCAGTTATAGCGCAGTTGTCGGCTTACCATTAATGCAAACAGAGCAATTAATTCAAGCCTTTAAGGCAGAACAGAATAAGTAATGAAGGGCTAAATAATATGGGTCTAACGACAGAGTTATTAGTAAATGTTACCCCGAGCGAAACTCGTGTTGCCTTGATTGAAAATGGCATCCTACAAGAAATACATGTAGAACGAGAAGCGAAACGTGGCATCGTGGGTAATATCTATAAAGGTAAAGTAAGTCGGGTATTACCGGGCATGCAAGCTGCATTTATTGATATTGGTCTTGATAAAGCGGCATTTTTACATGCGTCGGATATTGTCCCGCATACTGAATGTGTTGCGCCGGGCGAGAAGAAACACTTTAAAGTTGCGGACATTTCTCAGTTAGTACGCCAAGGTCAGGACATCACGGTACAAGTGGTAAAAGATCCTATGGGTACCAAAGGTGCGCGTTTAACAACGGATATTACCTTGCCTTCGCGCTATTTAGTGTTTATGCCGGGCAGTTCTCATGTGGGTGTCTCACAACGTATTGATTGTGAAGAAGAGCGTAGCCGATTAAAACGAGTTACCGAAGCGCAGATCGATGAGTTAGGTGGTTATATTATTCGTACCGCTGCTGATGGCGTTGGTGATAAAGAAATTGAGCAAGACATTGCTTACTTAAAACGTCTTTGGAGCAAAGTATTACAGCGTAAAGTCAGTAATCCAAGCGCGAGTATGTTGTATCAAGACCCGTCATTGGCATTTCGGATCATTCGTGATTTTGTTGGTTCGCCATTAGATAAGATCCGTGTCGATTCTCGTCTTGCTTATACTGAATTATGTGAATTTACCGAATCCTATGTACCAGAGTTAGTCAGCGCATTAGAACCCTATACCGGTGAGCGACCTATCTTTGAAATGTACGATGTTGAAAATGAAGCCCAGCGTGCGCTTGAGCGCAAAGTGAAGCTAAAATCGGGCGGATATTTAATTATCGACCAAACTGAAGCTATGACCACTATTGATATTAATACTGGTGCCTTTGTTGGCCATCGTAATCTTGAAGATACTATCTTTAATACCAACGTCGAGTCCACCCAAGCTATCGCGCGCCAGCTGAGATTACGCAATCTTGGTGGTATCATCATTATTGATTTTATTGATATGCAAAGTGCTGAACATCGCCGCCGAGTGATGGAGTGTTTAGAAACGGCATTAAGTCATGATCGCGCTAAAACCAATACCCATGATTTTTCGGCGCTGGGACTAGTCGAAATGACGCGTAAACGTACCCGTGAATCATTAGAACATGTTTTATGTTCTGATTGCCCAACATGTGACGGCCGTGGTTCTGTGAAAACGGTTGAAACTGTATGTTATGAGATATTTCGTGAAGTAACCCGTGTTAATCGTGCTTATGATGCTGATCAGTTCAACGTTTATGCGTCGGTTGCGGTTGCTGAGTATATTGAAAAAGAAGAGTCCCACAGTATTGCAGAATTGGAATTATTCATGGGTAAACAGGTGAAGATCCAACCTGAGCCACAATACTTGCAAGAGCAATTTGATGTGGTAATGATGTAACGTGGCAGGGAAACGAAATTGGCTAAGAAGATGCGGTAAAATATGCCTTTATACTTTTGCCTGCTTAGCTGTTTTTTCTGCTGTATCGATTAGCCTGCTAAGGGCGAGTTTACCCTACCTGAATCAATATCACGATCGGGTGATTGATTGGCTGGTAGCTGATCAATCTGTGAGTATTGAAGTTGAAAGCATTGATGCGGGCTGGTATAAATTCGGCCCGGTATTAATCGTCAATACCTTAGACGTTAAGTTCGATGAGTCATTACCTTATAATTTTGATGTTGAACGTATCAAGATCAGTATTGATTTTTGGAACAGTGTATTAGAAAGAAAACTGCTACTCGACAATCTGATTTTAGATGGCGTGCAGATAAAACTACCCATTTCTCCGTTTCAGGATTCTGACGAAAAAGACACTAAACTTGCCTCTCCCGAATTAACCCGTCTTCTTGATGTATTTTTCCGTCAACTTACGCATTTCGAATTAACCAACAGTAATTTGCGGGTATTAACTCCTGCGGGTGAAGAAAAGATCATTCATATTCCTGAGTTTGCTTGGTTAAATCAAGGCAACCGTCATCGAGGTGAAGGCTGGGCATACATCAATGATGATATTGACGATAACAATTTACGCATCATGGTTGATGTTACCAGTGCCAAACATGATTTAACCAATGTCAGTGGTCAGGTTTATGTGCAAGCTGAGAACATGAGCTTATCCAGTTGGTTTGAAAAGGTATTGTTTAAACGAGAAGGCTTAAAACAAGGCGCATTAAGTTTTGAGAGTTGGATTGATATTGTCAGCAATAAACCGACATCAGCATTATTACAGTTGCAACCTTCTGAGTTTACGTGGAAAAATGCCAACCTCCAGCAAAGCCTGAATATATGGGGGGGAGAGCTGGAATGGCAATTAACCGATACTGGCTGGCAATTGGATAGCCGTGATTTAGCGCTAGTGACTAATGGTATTGTTTGGCCACAGCTGGATTTACAATTCAGGCAGCAAGACAATGAACTGTTTGCTTTTGTTAATCAAGTTGAACTGTCTAAGCTGGCACCTATTGTGGCCTTGTCACGTCATGTTGATGAAGCCTTGTTTAATGATCTTAAAACTCTATATCCACATGGTCTAGTGCGTGACATTAAAGTTAAGGTCCCAATGCAAGATTGGACTCAGTTGCGTTATCAGTTACAAGTTGATGATCTGCAGTTACAAAGCTGGCAGGGTTTCCCGGGTATCGAGAATGTTGATATTGCTGTGACGGGTAACTTAACTAGCGGCAAGGTCAGTATTGCTATGCAGGATGCAGTATTAGATCTAAAGCAATACTTAGACCATGATATTCGGGTTAATCAGTTTTCCACAGATCTGACTTGGCATCGCTATGGAAGTGCCGACTTAGCTGATGATTATAATCGTTCTGGCATTGAAATTATCGCTGATAAGGTATTTGTTGATACCCCCGAACTGGTGCTCAATAGTCAATTGTTGTTAGATATACCAGCCAATGCCAACCCGTTTCTCAGTCTTGCTGGCGATTTAAAATTACGTGATGCCAGTAAAGCCTATTACTACTATCCAACAGAGTATATGGGGGAAGCACTGATTGATTACCTCCGCGGTGCTTTAAAGCAAGGGCATGCAGATAATGGTCAATTATTATGGTTTGGTGAGTTTGCTAATTATCCTTATTCTCAAGGTGATGGCATATTTCAGACACGATTAAATGTCGTTGATGCTGAATTCAAATTTGATCCACAATGGCCAAGCTTAACCGAATTACAGCTAGAATTATTATTTCAGAATGATGATCTATTTATGTCATCTCAAAAAGGTAACTTAGATAATGTCGCTTTATCGCGAGTTGATTTACAGCTGCCAAATTTGGGTGATGTTAAAGCGCTTGGTATTCAGGCTAAGTTTGCAACTACCGGTAACAAAGCCAAATCTCTTATTGATTTAAGTCCGTTACCAGAAGTGACGGCTGCATTGAATAGTCTGCAAGTTAGCGGCGAACTAACTGGCTCACTGGATCTGGTTATTCCATTTACCGAAAATGAGCAAGTCACTGTCAAAGGTGAAATAGACTTGGTCGATGACAGTATTCACTTACCTGCATTAGCACTGACCTTGACGGATGTGAATGGTCGCTTCAAATTTACTGATGATGGTCTGCTATCAACCCCGTTAACCGCTAAACTGCTTGGTGAACCGCTTGATATTAGTTTTAGTACTGAGCAGAAAAATAATGATTATCAAGTCAATGTTGAACTGGCTGGGCTTTGGTCGAGTGACAAGGTGATGACACAGTTAATGCCGGCATATAAGCAATACGTGTCTGGTGATGTGAACTGGAAAGGCACATTAAATATGCGCTTTCCTGAGCATGGCTTTAATTATGAATTTGATGTGCAAAGTGATTTGAGTCAATTTGCACTCGACTTGCCTATGCCGTTGACAAAATTTGCTAGTCAGGATTGGCCTACCGATATCTCTGTGGTTGGTAATGATAAACAAGCCCATGTCCAACTAAATAGCAGTGACATTTTGTATTTCTCTGGGCAAGTTAATTACGCCGATGATAAATTAGCTTTGATCCAATCGTTAGTCCAAATTGGTAATGCTGACAAACTGCTGCTCAGTGATACTGCTAATGCTATAGTGGTTAATGTTGATAATATTGATATTGTTGATTGGCAATCATGGTATTTCGGCTTACCTGAGAGCGAGTTTGATCTTAACAGTGCGGTTGAGCCATTATCCTTAATTAAGATCGCGGTGGCGAATACCGTTTATCGCCAACAGCCACTAACAGATTTAGCGCTCATCGCGACAAAAGGTTATCGCAACTGGGGCGTTGAGCTTAAAGCTAATGAGTTTAACGGCGCGGTAACTGTTCCTGAAATTGGTAATGTGAATATCGATTTTGATTATTTATATTTACCTGATTTAGTGCTGTCATCAGAGGTGAATAATTCGCTGCCGACAGAGCAAACAGTGGTGACGGATGAACAAACTGACACACTGGCTTGGCAAGATGTACCGGGTTTCAATTTTAATTGTGGAGCCTGTATTTTAGGGCGAATTAATTTAGGTCAGACATTTGCAGAAGTGAGCAAAAGCAAGACTGGACTGACTTTAAAAGCCTTTGATGTCGATATGGAACATTCAACGGTGGCGATGACTGGGCGCTGGTTTACTGATGAGCAAGGCAAGCAGGCAACACAATTTCAAGGTGAATTAAAAACCAAAAGTGTCGAAGAGTTTATGACGGGTTTAGGGCTAATTAGTCCGTTAGCGAAGACACCTGCAGAGGTTGTTTTTCGTTTAGCTTGGCAAGATCAGCCGTTCCATATTGATGTCGAATCACTTAAGGGGAACGCGACGATAACAACCCAAGCAGGACGTATCTCTAATGTCAGTGACAAGGGCACTCGTTTTTTAAGTGTGCTTAGTTTACAGTCGTTAGTGAAGCGATTAAGTCTAGATTTTAGCGATGTATTTAATGATGGTTTACCTTATTCCTCAATGCAGGCATCGTTGCTGATTACCGATGGCGCGATTAATAATAAAGATTTTTTACTTAATTCGAGTAGCGGTAAAATTACTGGTAATGGCTATATTGATTTAGTGACGGATACCATCAATTACAATTTAAGCTTTTTCCCGGATGTGACATCGAGTTTACCGGTATTGACTGCGTTTGCAGTAACGCCAACCACTGCATTAGCTGTTTTTGCACTGTCTAAATTACTAGAACCTGTAGTAGAAGTAATTACTGAACTTAAGTTTAATGTCAGTGGCGATTTTGAAAACCCGGTATTTACCGAAGTAAAACGGAATCAAAAAGCGATTACTGTGCCTGATAAGCTGATTAATGCTGCTGAGCCTAAAAGAAAAAGGAATAAATAATGCAATTAGTGGCGATACAGATGACCTCCGGTACCGATATTGCCGAGAACTTAGCATATGTGGCTGCGCAACTGGCACTGATTGATACCAGCATTGAGTCAACGCTAGTACTATTACCGGAAAACTTTGCCTTATTTTCTGATCGTGATGACTATTTAACCCATGCGGAACCTTTAGGTGAAGGTCCGGTACAACAGCAACTTGCACACTGGGCTAAACAGTATCAGTGTTGGCTGGTGGCGGGCTCTTTCCCTATTCTTAGTGATATTGATGAGCGCATTTATACCACCAGTTTAGCATTTGACCCCAATGGGGAATTGGTGCAACATTACAATAAGATCCACTTATTTGATGCGCATGTACCTGCAGTATCTGGCGCTAGTAATGATTGCCAAGATAAGACAGATTTGAAGCAAGAGTTTAAGAAAGAGTTTAAAACACAAGTATACAAAGAGTCAGATAGCTTTATTGCGGGGGATCGGATTGCGACATTTAGTGTCGGTAATATTACCTTTGGCATGGCTATTTGTTATGACTTACGGTTCCCGGAACTATTCCGCGCGCTCAGCGCTGCCGATGTCGATGTATTATTGCTGCCGGCAGCTTTTACCTATACGACAGGTAAAGCACATTGGTTACCCTTGTTACAAGCCAGAGCAATAGAGAATCAATGTTATGTTTTAGCGGCTAATCAGATCGGTGATCACGGCCATAATCGTCATACTTGGGGTCATTCTGTTATCTTAGACCCTTGGGGCGAAATTTTGGCTCAGCAAACGTCGGGATGTGGCATTAGTTGTGCGCGATTAGACAAACATAAGTTAGTACAAGTACGTGCTGATATACCCATTTTACAACACGCGCGCTTTACGGCGAGCTTGAAAAATAAAGAGTAACAACTCAGATGAGATTTGAACAAGTCGAAAATTCAATTTTACTGCCAGCTGATTTAAACGTCGATAAGCTGCATAGCACTCTGTCATTATTGATGGGTAATCAGCTTGATTATGGCGATCTTTATTTCCAAGCTTGCAAACATGAGTCTTGGGGTTTAGAAGACGGTATCGTTAAAGAAGGTTCGTTTAACATCGAGAAAGGTGTGGGTGTACGTGCAGTATCTGGCGAAAAAACTGGTTTTGCTTATTCTGATGAGATCAGTTTAAACGCACTAATCCAGTCTGCGAAAGCGGCGCGTGGTATTGCGGCAAGTGGTGGCGAGGGTAAAGTTAAAGCCTGGAGCAAGCCACAAGGTAGTGAAATCTATCAGCCATTAGATCCATTAGCCAGTATGGAGAGACAGCGTAAAATTGACTTATTACATGAGGTCGATGTGTACGCTCGTTCATTAGACTCACATGTAACGCAAGTGAGCGTGAGCTTGTCTGCCGTCTATGAAGAGATCTTGGTTGCGGCAACTGATGGCACGCTAGCGGCAGACGTACGTCCACTAGTACGCATGAACTGTTCAGTGCTTATTGAGAAAAATGGTAAACGTGAACGTGGCGGCGCGGGTGGCGGTGGTCGTTATGGTTTTGACTACTTCTTAGATGACGTAGAGGGTACGCAGCGTGCATTTAGTTATGCAAAAGATGCGGTACGCCAGGCATTAGTTAACATCGAGGCAATTGATGCGCCAGCTGGTGCTATGCCTGTTGTACTTGGTGCCGGTTGGCCTGGAGTATTACTGCACGAAGCAGTGGGGCATGGTCTAGAAGGTGATTTTAACCGTAAAGGTACGTCTGCTTATGCAGGGAAGGTTGGCGAGAAGGTTGCGTCTTCACTGTGTACTATTGTTGATAATGGCACACTAGCAAACCGTCGTGGTTCATTAAATATCGATGATGAAGGTACGGTAACACAAAACACCACGCTGATTGAAAACGGTATTTTGAAAGGTTACATGCAAGATAAGCTTAACGCACGCTTAATGGGTGTAGAGTCTACCGGTAATGGTCGTCGTGAGTCGTTTGCGCACCTGCCTATGCCACGTATGACTAATACCTATATGTTACCAGGTGAACATACGCCAGAAGAGATCATCAGTTCGGTTGAGAAGGGTATTTATGCGCCTAACTTTGGTGGTGGTCAAGTTGATATTACCTCGGGTAAATTTGTATTCTCAGCATCTGAAGCGTATCTCATTGAGAATGGTAAAATTACCACGCCAATTAAAGGCGCTACTTTGATTGGTAATGGCCATGAAGCAATGCAAGACATCTCAATGGTCGGTAACGATCTAGCGTTAGATAAAGGTGTCGGTATTTGTGGTAAAGAAGGCCAAAGTGTTCCTGTTGGCGTTGGCCAGCCGACACTGAAACTAGATAGTATGACGGTGGGTGGCACAGGTAGCTAATCTGCTACTTTCGGCATGCATTTGATAAAAATAAAGCCCTAGCAAGTATATCAATGACTTGTTAGGGCTTTATTGTTTGCGCCTGTAAAATATCAATAGTGCCGAAATGACAGACTAATATTATAGACCGGCGATGTCGCGTAGGTGTTTAAAGATCTCTTTGCTTGGTTTCGCTGCTTTAAGCGGCTTTTCAGCTTTGATTTCTTTGTTTACTTGGCGAATAAGCTGACGTAATTTCTGACGGTCAGCATCTGGATATTTTTCCATTAATACTGTGATCGCAGCATCACCACCGGCAATTAGTTCATCACGAACGATTTCTAGTTTCGCTAATTCAACCGTTGCTTGGTTATACTTATTGGTGATCTTATCGTATGCCGCTTGAATTGGCTCAAGACCGTCGCTACGCATGATTTTGCACATGTACGATAGATGTCTGCTGTAAGCATCAGTACGTACAACAATTTTTCTTGCTGTGACGATTGCTGCAAGCATCTCTTCTGAAAAACCCATCTTGGCAATTTCAGCTTTACTGAGTAAAGCGATAGCGCCAGCGAGTTTAAGGGTCTTGGCAATTTCAATTTTATTTTCTGCACGACTTTGATATAGCTCGTCGTCTTCAGCACGTCGGTAAGACTTTTCACTGGTAATATTTCGTTCTTTTACGCTCATAATATTCTTTTTCAAAACGATTGATATGTTAATTGTATCAGTTTATTGCTAATTGCGCAGTTGCTGCAGGAATTTTTATCGCAACATGGTATGCTTAA
>Ga0209395_1004769_pt1 | contig 15682 bp, 11 predicted proteins | sample GOMGulsemesocosm_3_FD_184635 | JGI IMG/M metagenome (GOLD analysis project Ga0209395, IMG submission 184635) | Methane-oxidizing microbial communities from mesocosms in the Gulf of Mexico - GOM9D Gulf of Mexico (SPAdes) (version 2) | ecosystem: Environmental > Aquatic > Marine > Cold seeps... | reverse complement strand
AAATCCCTATATTAATGACTGCGTTACTACTTGATGTAGGTAACCACCACCCAGATGCAATAAAGATACTAAAAGGTGTAGATGGGAAGCTAGATGAATTTCGAACTCTTAATAACGAAGAGCGTCTCACTTTATTAAAAATAAATTATCGGCAAACAATTAATTATTTATCCAATGGTATTGGAGTAGCCACTTACATTGGAAATAACAAATCAGAAAGAACATTATTTGATGAGCATGAACATAATAAGCTGTCGTTTATTTTAGCGCTATTAAAGCGTTCTGTTGATCCTAAAAAGGGTATTGGTAATGTTATTAAAATTCCTCAAATATACGTATCGGTTGTTTTAAGCACGCGGAAAAATTTTGAATATAAGTCTTTACCTAGAGTTTTTATGTTATTAAATAAAGGGGCTGAAAAAGGAAGTTATAGTCAAGTTGTGGTTAATAGCTTACTAAAAATACTGGGCGTTTTTCCTCCAGGCTTTGGTATTACTTATATCCCTCAAAACATGGATGGGACAGATTTAGATAGATTCGAATATGCAATAGTGAATGGCATATACCCTGAAAATCCGCACTCTCCTATATTACGTATTGCGACAAAAAATTTAACTTTTACTTCATCAGGTCATGATTTAGTGCTAAAGCCAGAAAATAATTTATTCTATCCAGGCTGTCGTAAAAAATTAGAAAAAGTCAGTAGTCAAAGGTTGAATGAAATATTGAAAAAACTTTGGTCAAATTTTGAGAATAGAACAAGTGAGGCTGAATTTGTGCCAAGCTGTTGGGAGCCTCATGAGTACTTCTCATATATTAAATATCAAAATTTATGGAATAAAAATCGTTAAGATAAAGAGGTTTCTTTTGATTGAATTATTAATAAAAGTTATCCTGTTAAGTGTTTTATTTTTGAGACTATATTTAAGTGCAATGTAATAATAAACCAAATTTAATTTCACAAAATATCAATTCAAAATGTGAAAAATCAATTCAATTTAAACTTGCGAGTATCAACCTTTTCAATTACCTGAGTCCTCCAGGGGCTTATTATGATTTTGAAAATATTTATAGCCAAGAACAATGGCAAAAAAAGCAACTTTGGTTCAGTGACTTATTACGTGAACAGCAGCCTGATATTGTTGGCTTTCAAGAAGTATTTAGTGCAGATGAATTAAATAAATTATGTGAAAATTTAGGTTATGAATATTTTTCTGTGATAGATGAGCCTAAAATTGAAAATGACTTTATTTATACAAGTCCTGTAGTGGCTATTGCATCTCGTTTTCCAATTATTGATACACAAGCCGTTACGCCATCAAGTGACCTGGCCAGTATAATGGGCTTAACAGACTTTAAATTTAGTCGAAAAGTGCTTAGAGCGACCATTGAGCTGCCTATTATAGGATTATGTGATTGTTATATTGTGCATTTAAAATCAAAACGTGCTGACTTAGATGTTGATAATGGCAACTTGGATGGATTATCAACAACGGCATCATTACTTTCAAAGCAGGCATTAGGGCGCTGGGTATCTGATACGCAACGAGGTAATGAGGTTGCTTTGTTATTCCATGCGATGATCACTCGACGTGAAAATACCAATAATGCAATGATGCTTATGGGGGATTTTAACGATACTTTAGATTCAGCTATATTAAATGTATTTAATGTTCAACGTACTGATATTCATAACGCCGATATTAAAATGACGGATTTATCTCATTTACCAGATTATGCAATTGATAAGTCATTTAATTATTATCAATTGAGTGATGCATATGAGTTATATATAAAAACACAAAATGAAGATATACAAAATCAGCCTAGAGCACCTTCTCATTATTTTGGGAATAAAGGATCTGTACTAGATTATATTTTATTGTCGAATGAATTTAATACTGATAACAGTGCCAGTTTAGCTGAAGTTTCATCATACATAACTTACGATCGGCATTTAATAAATCCTGAATATGATATTGATAGTCACAGTACAGATCATGCTCCTGTGATAGTAAATATAGAAATCAGGAATTAACAGAATACAACAAAGGTAAGCCATGTTTAAACTTGTAGCTGTTTTCCTCGCTTTTTTATTAACGGCATGTTCAGATGCACCATTAAAGCCACTTTCATCAGAAGATAGTATCTTAGCCTTCGGTGATAGTTTAACTTCAGGTAAAGGTGTCAGTAGGCAATATAATTATCCAAGTGTTTTAGAACAGCTTACTGGGTTATCAGTCATTAATGCAGGTGTTTCAGGAGAAACAACAGATCAAGGCTTAAAAAGGTTTGAAAGTCTACTCATTGAACATCAGCCTAATTTAGTGATATTACTTGAAGGTGGTAATGATTTTTTACGCAATAAGCCTCAGAGATATACTCAATCGAATTTGGCTAATATGATTGAAATAGCACAAGAATATAATACAGATCTTATACTTATCGCTGTACCTACGAAGAGTTTATTTTTAAGTCCATCTGAAATATATCAAAATTTGGCAAATAAATATGACGTTGTTTTGATCGAAGATATCGTCACTGATTTATTAAAAAATAATGAATATAAATCAGACCAGATTCATTTTAATCAATTGGGTTATCAGAAGTTAGCTGAGCATATTCATCAAGTCTTAATAGATGAAGGGGCCCTTATTTAAGCTCAATTCTGAAGTGATTTACTGTTTTAGCGATATCTCAAAATTGAACCAATTTAATAAGCTAAAGATCTGACTTTAATAAAGAAAAGAGATTAAGATCATGATATTGCTCTTTCCAATATCCATGCTCTCTTAACAATCCTTCTTTTTGAAAGCTAAGCTTAGTTAAAACCTTTTCTGATGCTGCATTACCCTGCATTGTATAAGCTTCTAGTCGGTTAATTTTTTTCTCGGTATGGCCTTTAAGTAAATCACTTTTGAGTAAATAATTAATTACCTGCTGTAAAGCTTCAGTAGCAATACCTTTTCCCCATGTGACTTTTTTAAACTCATAACCTAAGGTTGCACTGTGATTCTCTTCGTTAAACTTTATACCTATACTACCTAAAAAGTTATGAGAGGTATTATCTCTCACAGCCCAGCGTAAATGTGTACCACTTTGATATTTTTTTAAATCATTACAAATGAGTTCACTTGCTTGGTTTACGTTAGTGAACTGTTCAAAGTCATAAAATTTCACAACGTCTTCATCTGACAGTATTTCAAATATATCTTGGGTATCTTCTGAGTTAACTTCATCAAGAACAAGCCTCGTCGATGTAAGCTTTGGAAATAATTTATTCATAACGATTTAATTCAAAACCCCAACGTTCATAAGTATCTACATGTTTTAAACCGACTTTAAGCAATATTTTATTAGAAGCAATATTTTCAACAACGGCTTCAGCCATTATATTATTCAGCTTTAAAACCTTTTTCGCGTAATCCATAGTTGCATTAACAGCTTCAAAGCCTAAACCTTTCCCCCAATACTCTGGCAGCATACGATAGCCAACATCAGGTCTTTGCTCTTCAGGTAGGTATTTGATACCGCAAAATCCGATGACTTTATCTGTTTCTTTGCATAGCAGAGCATAACGTGCATAACCATATTTTTTGTACTCAGCTTGCCAAACATTTGTGATCACATCTTTGGCATCTTGCTTGGTTTTCACCATGCCTAAATCACCTGTATATTTAGTCACATCTTCATTAATTGAAAAGGCATACACGGCCTCTAAATCATCTAATGTGAATTCTCTCATTTTTAAACGCGTTGTTTCGATGAGTATTGTCATTGCATCTGTCCTGTTACTAAATTTAACATCAGTATAAAGATAATTAAAAAGCAAAACAGATACAGATTTAATAAATAAAATACAATACAGATTTGGGCAAGGTGCATTTTGCACCTTGAAGGTTAAGAAATTTTTAGGGCTGGAGTAATAGATCCATTGTGCGAAGAGATAGAGTCTCTAATAATTAATTCAGGCTTAAATAAATTATTAATGTTCAAACTTTCATTTTTATATACATTTTTTAGTACCCAACTGGCAGCCATTTGGCCCATTTTATTGACGGGATAATCTATAGTTGAAAGTTTAGGATATAGATGGCGGGCAAATATTGTATTATCAAAGCCAATTATTGATATATCATTTGGTAAAGTAAACTTATGCTCTCTGGCAACTGTCATAGCACCAGATGCAGTTTCATCATTTGCACACACTAAAGCTGAAAAATGAATCTCTTTTTTAAGTAGTAATTTCATCCCGTCAGTACCACCGGTTTCTTTATAGTCACCTTCAACAAGTAAAGATTGATTAAAAGATACATTAAACTCTTTTAATGCTCTTTTATGACCATTTAAACGGTTTTTTGCATCTTCTTTCCAAAGTGGACCTGAAATTACGGCTAAATCAGTATGACCTTGTTCAAGTAGTGCTTTTGTTGCTAAATAACCGCCTTGCTCATTATTAAGGCTAATGCAACGATCTGCGATTGCTTCAATGTATCTGTTAATTAATACAATTGGAGTCGAGCCTTGGCTGAGTTTAATTAAATACTCATCAGATACAGCTTCAACATGTAAGATTAAAGCATCACAGCTTCGACCGATTAAGAACTCGATGCTTTCTATTTCAGTCGCTTCTTCTGCATGTCCAGCTGCAATAATAACGTGTTTATGCGCAGCTCTTAAATCTGATTCAATACCACTTAGCATGGCACCATAAAAGTAACCGCTTAGTTCTGATACTAAAATACCAACACTGTTTGAGCAATTAGACGCTAAAGATTGTGCAAGAGAATTAGGGCGGTAATCTAATTGCTTCATTGCAGCTAATACTTTTTCTTTGGTTTTATCACTCACTCGTGCGTTATTATTCATCACACGAGATACGGTTGCTAAAGAAACACCTGCTAATTCAGATACTTCATAAATTGTTGCCATTTCATTCCTTAAACAGAAGTAATCCAGTTACTTGGATTACTTTATCATACATTAATTAGTGACTGAATTGAGCTCTTGGTGTATTTGTTCAACTTTTTTATTATCAAGAATATACCAACGCATAATAACCGCAGCAATTAATGAACCAATAGCTGGATATAAAGTAAATGATACTAATATACCTTGTGTTGTTTCTTGAGTTTGAGCAACATCGGCTTGATAGCCATAATAGGCAAGTGCCCATCCAGCCATCGCACCACCAAATGCAACACCCAGTTTGATGAAAAAGATAATCGTTGAATAAACCATGCCCGTTATGCGCACACCTGTTTTCCAATGACCATAATCTATCGCGTCAGCCATTTTTGCCCAAAGTAATGGTGTTGCCATATCTAAAAAGAATTTCCAAAAAAAGAAAGAAACACAGGCTAATATTACTTGGTCGCTACCAATGAAAAAGCTAGAGATACAAATTATAGCTGCAATGACTTGTAGGCTTATATAAGATTTTATTTTACAAAAACGCTTTGCCAAAGGTTGTGCGACTGCACAGCCTAATAAACTACCTATCATACCAATTGTCATGAAAGTAGTGATCATATCTTCACGACCAAGAAAATATTTCACGTAATAAACAGCTAATGTGAAACGTAATACTTGACCCGTTAATAAAAATACACCTGCAAGGCATAATAATCGGGCTTGATCATTTAGCCATAGTTGTTTCATTGAATCTTTAAATGAGACGTTTTGATCTACAGGTACTGAGATCCGCTCTTTAGTGCCAGCAAAGCATAATAGAAATAATACTACGCCAAAAACACTCATCACTATCATCGTCATTTGATAGCCTTTGGCGGAGTCACCATTACCAAAATACTCAACCAACGGCATAGTACATGCGGCAACCAGAACACCGCTTAACATAGCAAAAATAAATCGATAGGTTTGAACTGATACTCGCTCTTTTGGATCTGCGGTTAAAACCCCGCCTAATGAGCAGTAAGGAATGTTAATAGCAGTGTAAACCATCATTAATAAAGTATAAGTAACAAAGGCATATATCACTTTATTGGAATCAGATAAGTCAGGTGTGGTAAATGCCAGCACACTTAATATACCAAATGGTAAAGCGAGCCATAGAAGGTAAGGGCGAAATTGACCCCATTTTGTTTTTGTGCGATCGGCCAACGAACCCATTAAAGGGTCCGTGATCGCATCGAAAACACGTACAACCAAAAACATGGTGCCGACAACAGCAGGAGAAAGGCCTACCACATCAGTATAAAAAATTAGGAGGAACATCATTACCGTTTGGAAAATAATGTTACTTGCTGTGTCGCCTAAACCATAGGCAATTTTTTCTTTAATTGAAAGCATGTTTACCTCGGCGATTATTTTCTTTGATTAATAAAATCTTGATAAGCAAAACCACTAGCCTTGATGGTACGTATTTGGCTTTGATAATCAACATGTACTATGCCAAAACGCTTTGTATACCCTTCAGCCCATTCAAAATTATCCATTAAGCTCCATGCAAAATAACCCTTAATGTTAACGCCTTGCTCAATTGCGTCATTAACCGCATTCAAATGGCTTTGGTAATAAGCAATACGATCAATATCATTCACTTCTTTTTCTATTATTTTATCGGCCATCGCAGCACCATTTTCTGTGATATAAATAGGTGGCAGAGTATAAGTTTCATTTAATGACACTAATAAATTACTAAATCCTTTAGGATAAATCTCCCATCCTATATCTGTGATGGCTACATCAGTTGGTGGTACTTCTTTAAATAGTTCGGATTCATCAGCTTCATAAACCGCTCGGGTGTAATAGTTTATGCCTAAAAAATCAAGCTTGGTTGCAATAATATCAAAATCACCAACGTGAATATCAGGATGGTTAGCTTTCGGTAACTCATTTAATAAATCAGGATATGCGCCATCCAGAATTGGTTTTATATACCATTGATTAAAATAATCATCCGCAATCTTGGCTGCTTTTACATCGGCTTGAGAATCTGTTTTAGGATAAGCTGGCGTAAAGTTTAAAACGATACCATTTTGTGTATTTGGACTGTTTTTAGCTAATACTTGCATCGCTAAGCCATGGGCGAGCAATAAATGGTGCGCTGCTTTTTTTCCAAATTCTTTACCTTTTATACCTGGAGCATGAACTCCAGCTTCATAACCTAAATAAGCACTGCAAAAAGGTTCATTTAAAGTCGCATAAGAATCAACGCGATTGCCAAGTGCTTTAGTAATTAAATCTGCATAATCTTTAAAGGCAAAAGCGGTATCTCGATTTAACCAACCACCGTTATCTTCTAAGTGTTGTGGTAAATCCCAATGATATAAAGTGACAAAGGTTTTGATATTTCGCGCTTTTAATTCATCTAATAAGTTAATGTAAAAATCTACACCACTTTGATTTAGAGAACCATCTTGCTTAATAACACGAGGCCATGAAATTGACAAACGATAGGCATCAACACCTAAATAATCTATAAGTTCAACATCTTGTGCCCACTTATTTATATGATCACAAGCAATATCTCCATTTGACTTATCTATGATCTTTCCCTCTGTGGCGCAAAAAGTATCCCAAATACAAGGTAGGCGCTCATCAACCCCTCCTTCTATTTGAAACGAAGCTGTGGCTACGCCAAAAGTAAAGTCTTTAGAGTTCATTTTTGAATTATTAGGTAAAGATATTTTCATATTAGGCCAAATTCTTATTTTTGAGTTCCAGTTTAAATTCGCTTTTACACACACAATGATTACGTCGTCAAATATCTACACTTTAAATGATAGCGCTTACATTTTTTGTGAAAAATATTGCGCTTAATCTTATCTGTGATATAAATGAAAGCGCTTACATGAAGGTTAGAGGTTTATTAAATAAAGGTCAATACTTTTAACATTATGTTTTTTTAATACGTGATATGGCCAATAAAACAGGGTTTTTAATAAAGAATAATTAAAAAGGCTCAAGTTTTAAGGTGTTATAAATAAGTTGAACGAGGGGAAAGAAATGGTTAGTCCAGCAGGTGTATCACACGCAAGTGATCAGATAAGTGAAAATTCATCGCAAAATTATAACTTTGCACTGATATCACTGACATCTTTATTTTTTATGTGGGGGTTTATTACTTGCCTGAACGATATTTTGATCCCACATTTAAAAAATGTTTTTGATTTATCTTATTCTGAAGCAATGTTGATTCAATTTTGTTTTTTTGGAGCATACTTTTTAGTTTCAATGCCAGCAGGTGTGATTGTTAAAAAAATAGGGTATCAAAAAGGTATCGTACTTGGGCTACTTATAGCCAGTTTTGGTTGTGGGCTATTTTATCCTGCGGCATCATTACATAGTTACCCTGTATTTTTAGGCGCGTTATTTGTATTGGCATCAGGAATTACAGTTTTACAGGTATCGGCTAATCCTTACGTTAGTATTTTAGGAGATGAAAAAACAGCCTCTTCAAGATTAACAATGACTCAGGCCTTTAATTCATTAGGTACAACAATAGCACCATTTTTTGGTGGTCTACTTATTTTAGGTATCGCAACACAATCATTAGAATCTGCAACAACAGAGCAGCAACAGGCAGTACAAGCACAAGCAGTGCAGATGCCATATTTATTATTGGCATTATCTTTACTTGTATTAGCGGCTATTTTTGCTTTTATCAAATTACCTAAAATATCAGAACCTGATGCTTCAGAACAACAAAATGAAGGTTCAGCTTGGCAATATAAACATTTGGTTTTAGGTGCTGTTGGCATATTTGTATATGTGGGTGCCGAAGTGGGCATCGGTAGTTTTTTAATTAACTTTATGGGGATGGATTCTATTGCTGGTTTGGAGGAATCAGAAGCGGCACATTACCTCACTTATTTTTGGGGTGGCGCTATGGTAGGGCGCTTTATAGGTGCTGCGGTAATGCAAAAAATAGATGCGGGTTTAGTGTTATTTTTTAATGCATGTAGTGCCATTTTATTATTGATTGTTGCCATCCTTGCGTCAGGTAGTTTAGCTATGTGGGCTGTTTTGTTAATTGGTTTATGTAATTCAATCATGTTCCCTACTATATTTAGTTTAGCGTTAAGAGGGTTAAAACAACATACCAGTCAAGGTTCAGGTATTTTATGTTTAGCCATAGTAGGTGGTGCCATTATTCCTTTATTACAAGGCTTTCTAGCAGATAAAGCTGGAGTGCAAATTTCATTTATATTGCCTTTATTGTGTTTTGTTTTTATCGCTTATTATGGTTTAAAGGGGAGTAAATCATAATGATAAATTCACATCTTAAATCAGTTTACTCTATTGGTTTAGCAACAAGTTTGTGTGTAGGTTTATTGGCATGCAGTGGTAATGAACCTGCGAATGATCAAAACAGTCAGCAAGTTAAAAACCTGACACAAAATAAAGCTACCCAAATTTGGCCAAAGTTAAATATCGCTGTGAAAAAAGACCCTGAGATGGAATCTAAAATTGCAGCTTTGATTAATAAAATGACATTAGAGCAAAAAGTAGCGCAAATGATCCAACCTGAAATACGTGATATTACAGTTGAAGATATGCGTCAATATGGTTTTGGATCTTATCTCAATGGTGGCGGGGCATTTCCTAATAATAATAAATATGCAACGCCAGCAGATTGGGTCAAATTAGCTGAAGATATGTATCAAGCATCACTTGATGACACTTTAGATGGCATTAATATTCCAACGATGTGGGGCACCGATGCGGTGCATGGCCATAATAATGTGATAGGAGCGACTTTATTTCCCCATAATATTGGTTTAGGTGCTGCGAATAACCCTGAGTTAATTGAAAAGATAGCTGCGATCACCGCGACAGAAGTCATGGTAACGGGCATTGATTGGGTTTTTGCACCTACGGTCGCAGTGGTAAGAGATGATAGATGGGGGCGAACGTACGAAGGTTATTCTGAAGACCCTGCAATAGTTAAGTCTTATGCATCGTCAATAGTAAAAGGTTTACAAGGTTCTGTTGATCAAGATTTCTTAGCCGAAAATCGTGTAATCGGTACTGTTAAGCATTTTTTAGGTGATGGTGGAACGCAAGATGGAGATGATCAAGGGAATAATTTAGATAAAGAGCAGGCCTTGTTTGATATTCATGGGCAAGGCTATGTCGGCGGATTAACCGCTGGCGCGCAAACAGTTATGGCGTCATTTAATAGTTGGAATGGAGAGAAAAATCACGGTAATAAATATCTATTAACGGATGTATTAAAAACGCAAATGGGCTTTGATGGTTTAGTTGTGGGTGATTGGAATGGTCATGGACAAATTCCCGGTTGTACGAATGAAAGTTGTAGTCAAACCGTTAATGCGGGTTTAGATATTTTCATGGTGCCAACCGATGCTTGGAAGCCACTTTATAACAATACGATTGCGCAGGTAAAAAGTGGTGAGATAAAAGTGTCTCGAATTGATGATGCTGTTACCCGTATTTTACGCGTGAAAATGCGTGCGGGTCTATTTAGTAAGCCAAGTCCGGCAAAGCGTTTGTTATCGGGTAAAACGAGTTTAGTCGGTGCTAAAGCACATCGAGAAATTGCGCGTCAAGCAGTGAGTGAATCATTAGTATTATTAAAAAACAAAAATAATATCTTACCTTTAACTCGCAATCAAAAAATATTAGTCACGGGTAATGGAGCACATAATATTGGCAAGCAGTCGGGTGGTTGGAGTATTACTTGGCAGGGCATAGGTAATACAAATGAAGACTTCCCGGGTGGTACTTCAATCTATCAAGGTTTTGAAAGTGTGATGCAAGATTCATCAGGCACAATTGAATTAAGCCTAGATGGTAAATACACACAAAAGCCAGATGTTGCGATTGTTGTATTTGGTGAAGAGCCTTACGCAGAAGGTAATGGTGATATTGACAACTTGGATTATCAAAGAGGTAATAAAACAGATTTAGCATTGCTTAAAAAATTGAAAAGTCAGGGCATAAAAGTTGTATCCGTGTTTATTAGCGGTCGTCCTCTATGGGTTAACGCTGAGTTGAATGCATCGGATGCATTTGTGGCAGCGTGGTTACCTGGCTCTGAAGGTGAGGGTGTAGCTGATGTTTTATTTAGCAAAGCAGATGGTGAAATAAACAAAGATTTTAAAGGCAAGCTTTCTTATTCTTGGCCAAAAGATCTTGATCAAACTTCACTTAATAAAAACGATACTCATTATGACCCGCTATTTCCATACGGTTATGGTTTAACTTACGGCGATACTGACATATTGGCGAATAATTTAAATGAATCTATTAATTATTCTACCCAAGACTTACAGAGCTTAGCTGTATTTGAACGTGCTGTGAAAGCACCTTGGAAATTATTGATTGCAGATCAAAGTAGCTTAGTTCCTGTGACTTCAAGTGTGCAAAACAATCAGGTTGTTACAATTAAAACACAAGATAGGTTTGTGCAAGAAGATACACGAACGGTTACTTTTAATGGTAAAGGGCTTGGGCGTGTTATTTTTAAAAGTGATTTTCCAAAAGATTTAAGAGCTTACAGTCAAACTAACGGTACTTTATCGGTCGATTTTATGCGTGAAGATAAGATCACTGCTGATATCAAACTTGGTATGAGTTGTTTTGAAGATTGTAATAGCGACTTTGATATTACCGAAAAACTTAATCAATTTGCAGTAAATGAATGGCATAAATTAAGTATCGACCTTAAGTGTTTTGAAAATAAAAACCTTAATTTAGGCAATATATATAGCCCATTTTTATTAAGCTCACAGGGTAAAGCTAAGTTAAGCTTTTCTCAAATAGAATTAAGACCTCAAGGTGCAGAAAAAGCATCGATCAGTTGCCAATAATTACCCCTCGATATGGAAGCCGTCTGCTCATTTAGGCTTCCATATTTTTAACTGTTTTAAGCTTGAATGCTTATAAACGTTGTTTAAATTATTTTATGAGGTATCGCTATGAAGTTGATTAGTGGTTTATTACTTTCATTTTTTATGTCTGTTTATTTACATGCGCAAACTGTATCAATACCTGGAAAACCAACAGAAGATAAACTGCCAATTAATATGCTTAAAGCAGCATTAAAGCATATTAATATAAATGTTCACTTTCCTTACCAGGTAAGTGAAAGTGGCGACATTTCTTTTACGCGAATAACACAAGATATTAATAATGGTCAGCTTGATGTTTTTTGGAGCATGACTTCAAAAGAAATAGAACATGACTTTATTCCAATTTATATCCCTATTTATCGCGGATTATTAGGCATGAGAATTCCTATTGTTAAGCAAAAAAATCAAAATTTATTCTCTAATATAGAGTCACTTTCACAGTTAGCTAAATTTAAAGCAGGCAGTGGTACTTTTTGGCCTGATACTGAAATCATGAAGTCAAACGGCTTACAGGTAGTGACGACTTTAAAATATCAAAATTTATTTCCAATGTTAGAAGGTGGGCGTTTTGATTATTTTCCTCGTGGATTACATGAACCTTGGCAGGAAATTATAAATGTATCAGAGCTTGATTTAACGGTTGAGAAGAATTTACTGATCCGCTATACCGCACCAAACTATTTTTTTGTATCTAAAAACAATGAAAAGTTAGCACAAAGATTAAAAGGTGTTTTTGATTCAATGATTGAATCCGGTGAATTTTCACAGCTATTCTTTGCGGATAGTGAAGTACAAAATGCATTAAGTAAGGCAAATATAAAGCATAGGAAAATATTTGATATAAAAAATCCTCATTTATCAGCAGCTACGCCACTTAATCGTAAAGAACTCTGGTTCGATCCTATAAGAGGTCAGTAAAATGAAATCAATTACGCAAAAAATGTTAATGGCATTAGTTAGCTCAACATTATTGGTATTAGTTTTTGTATCCTTTACTAGCTATATGATGCAAAAAAATAGTGAGATTAATTATTGGCAAGATAATACCCAGATATTAAATGAGCAACTTAAGGTGATTTTATTAGAACCCGTATTTTCTTACGATAAACCATTAATAAAAAGCATATTAGAAGCCATCATTAAAGATGAATCAGTTGTGAAAGTCGCTGTGTTTGATCAAAGAAATAAAGCACTAGGCACGGTGTCAAAACAAAGAGGAAATTTGAATGAGGCTGTAATTTTGCCACTTATTTGGGAAGATAAAAGTCAGATTGGTACTGTTAAGATTAATTATTCTCAACAAGGTGTTGATGACAGACTCAATCAAGCAATTATTGAAAAATCAGTAGCTTTGATAAGTACGCTTATTTTACTAAGTTTAGTATTAACTTACCTTTTACGTAAAATTATAATAGCCCCTTTACTTAATTTATCCGGTGTTTTGGCTGATATTGCACAAGGAGGCGGTGATTTAACGCAAAGGATCCCAAAAAAATCAGATGATGAAATAGGTGGACTTGCTAGCAACTTTAATAACTTTATTAATACAGTACAGTCTATTGTTTCTTCTTTAGCTGGGGCGAATAAAGAATTAGAACATGTCGCAGGTAGGGTCGAAAGTGTAAGTGATACCACAAATAAAGATTTACATGAACAAAGAACGCAAACAAAAGATTCTCTTGAACATTTAAGCCAGCTACAAATTGCCACATTAGATATCGCTAAAAACGCAGAGCAAACATCAATCAATACAAATAACGTTCAAAAGTTGTCACAACAAGGCAAGGTATTGATGGAAAGCAATTTAACAAAAGTAGATGAATTGGTAGCAGAACTCGACAATACAGCTGATGTGGTGACACAGCTTAGAAGTGAAACTCAAAATATTACGCAAGTACTTGATGTGATAAAGGGCATAGCAGAGCAAACAAACTTACTGGCATTAAATGCGGCAATTGAAGCCGCCCGGGCGGGGGAGTCTGGTCGAGGATTCTCGGTCGTCGCCGATGAAGTCAGGGCACTTGCAAGTAAAACCCATGAATCAACAAATGAAATTGAGCAAATGATTATTTCATTGCAAAAGCAAGCACAATCCTCTTTTGAAGCGACCCACAGAAGTAAAGAATTAGTCACACACACGATAGAGTCAACGCGTAGTGCAAATATATCTCTCAATGAAATTAATGAAAAAATTGAAGAAGTGAATGAAATGAATACTTTAATAGCCAGTGCATGTGAGGAGCAATCTTCAGTGACTTTAGGCGTAAAAGGGGGAATGGAAAAAGTAGATCTTGGCGCTCAGAAACTGAGTCAGGAGGCTAATGAGTTACATACTGCCACATCAGAGTTAAGTGAAGTGCAGCAGAAATTAGTTAAACAAATTACGCGTTTTACATACTAATTAAACTTTAGTAAATATCACTTATTGGATAAAAGAATGAATAAAAAAACAAAATTATCATTATTAATTGCGGCTGCAATTAGTGTGTCAGCAATTGCAGGGCAAGAATTAAATACAGTAAGAGATAATATTGAAGCAGATGTTGAAGCTTTGCTTTTGAAATTAACGTTAAAAGAGAAAGTATCTTTAGTACATGCCAGTGGTAAGTTTCATATTAATGCCATTGAGCGTGTGGGAATACCTGAAATGTGGTTATCAGATGGGCCTCATGGTGTGCGTCATCAAATTGAACGTCATACATGGGATTCAGCGGGTTGGACTGATGATTACTCTACTTACTTGCCTCACTTAACCTCTGTTGCTGCCAGTTGGGATCCTGAAATTGCGATATTACATGGTAATGTTTTAGGCAGTGAAGCACGCCATCGTGAAAAAGATTTCATTTTAGGCCCCGGGGTAAATTTGGCTCGCTTACCTTTATATGGTCGCAACTTTGAGTATATGGGGGAAGATCCTATTCTTGCCGCAAAATTAGTGGTACCGCAAATTAAAGCCATTCAAAAAAATGATGTTGCAGCAACCATTAAACATTACGCTTTAAATACCCAAGAGCTTAATCGTACAGGGGTAAATGCAAAACCTGATGAAAGAACATTAAGAGAAGTGTACTTGCCTGCATTTGAAGCTGCAGTTAAAGAGGCGAATGTACTTGGCATGATGGGATCATATAACGAATATTACGGCACTAATGCCAACCAAAGTAAACACTTAGTTATGGATATTCTAAAAGGTGAGTGGGGCTATAAAGGCGTTTTATTAACGGATTGGAATGTAGATATTAATACTTATGATGCCGCTGTTAATGGATTAGATTTAGAAATGGGTACGGATGTAGCCAATTATAATGATTACTTTTTAGCTGATCCTTTATTGAAGATGATAAAAGCAGGTAAAGTACCTGTTGGCGCACTTGATGATAAAGTAAGGCGCATTTTACGTGTTCAACATACCATAGGCATGATGGATGAAAATCGTAAGGCAGGAGAACGTAATACCAAGCAACATCAATTAGATGCACGAAAAATAGCAGCCGATGGCGTAGTGTTATTAAAAAATGAAATTGTTGGCGATAACACTGTATTACCTTTAGATAAATCAAGGATAAAAAACATTTTGGTGTTGGGTCCAAATGCAGATAAAAAACATGGCACAGGCGGTGGTTCTTCTGAAGTTAAATCTTTATATGAAATAACACCGCTACAAGGGCTCAAAAATAAACTGGGGAAAGATGTAAATATAAAGGTAATGCGTGCTAGAAGCAGTGTATTAGCACCTATTGCCAGTGATTATATTGCAAGTCGCCATTGGACAGGTACACCTGCTTGGAATATTTCATATTATGATGATAAAGCACGCACTCAACTTAATAATGAATCAT
>Ga0209395_1004766_pt1 | contig 15686 bp, 12 predicted proteins | sample GOMGulsemesocosm_3_FD_184635 | JGI IMG/M metagenome (GOLD analysis project Ga0209395, IMG submission 184635) | Methane-oxidizing microbial communities from mesocosms in the Gulf of Mexico - GOM9D Gulf of Mexico (SPAdes) (version 2) | ecosystem: Environmental > Aquatic > Marine > Cold seeps... | reverse complement strand
AGATGAAAGGTTTCATCTTTGGATTCCAGTAACGGGTTTGGTGACCGAAGTGAACACCAGCTTTTAACATATCGCGCATTGAAACAGTAGCCATAATAATTTCCTCTTGGGGTTAGGCCTCCACATACCCTGATGTTCGAACCATTAACATCAAATTTGATGGTTAGGCACCCCGAACACAGTTAGTGATATGTGTGTGATTTAAGATAAATGTAAATTTTTATTGGTTCTTTTAGCCAAGACCATTAAAATCGGCATGTAAACCGAATAAAATGATGATTGAATAAATTCCCCGGCGCGCTTTATACCAAAAACACGCATAAAACACAAGTTTTGCCCACTTTTTTGTGGCAATAAAAATAGAGATAAATAAATGGCTATTACAATAAAAACCAATGAAGAAATAGAAAAAATGCGCGTTGCTGGTCGTTTGGCGGCCGAAGTGCTCGAAATGATTGGCCCAATGGTTAAAAAAGGGATCACCACCAATGAGATAAATGATATTTGTCATCAATACATCGTTGAGCAACAAGACGCGATACCTGCACCGCTCAATTATCACGGTTTCCCGAAATCAATATGTACCTCAGTGAACCATGTCATCTGTCATGGTATTCCTGCTGACAAAAAATTAAAAGACGGCGATATCATCAATATCGATATTACCGTTATCAAAGATGGTTATCATGGCGACACCAGTAAGATGTTTATCGTCGGCAAGGGTAGCATTTTGGCTGAACGTTTAATTAAGACAACGCAAGAAAGCCTCTATCGCGCAATAAAGATGGTAAAACCAGGCGTAAGATTAGGGGATATCGGCAACGCGATTCAAACCTATTGTGAAGGGTTTAACTATTCTATTGTTCGTGAATATTGTGGCCATGGTATCGGCAAAGAGTTTCACGAAGATCCACAGGTTGTTCATTATGGTAAAAAAGGCACGGGCGATACACTGCAAGCCGGCATGTGCCTGACCATTGAACCGATGGTTAATGCGGGTAAACGTCATAGTAAAATGGCCAATAATGATGGCTGGACCGTAGTGACGAAAGACCGTTCATTATCGGCGCAGTGGGAACATACATTATTAGTGACCGACAATGGTGTCGAAATATTAACGCTGCGTAATGATGAAGAATTACCAAAAGTTATCGAACACACGTTATAAGAGCTCTGATGGGTGATTTTAAGCACTCACCACAACAAAGCACAGAAACCACAGCCTAAATTAAGGAATGTCATGTTAGCGCCACTGGAGTCCATTACTGGACTATGCCCACTCGATGTAATGAAACATTACAAGCTACAGATCGAAGAATTTACACTGCACGCGCAACAACGCTTTAGTAATGGTGACAATATTCGAGAACTGTTGCATAGCCGGAGTTATTTTACGGACCAAGTACTGTATCAGTTGTGGCAACATTTCGAATTATCAACGCATGATATTTCACTCATTGCCGTTGGTGGCTTCGGCCGCGGCGAGTTGCACCCTCATTCAGACATTGATTTATTGTTGCTGTCACGAAACAAAGTGACCCCTGAACTTTCTGAACGCATCAGTCTATTTATCACGTTGTTGTGGGATATTCGTTTTGATGTTGGCCACAGCGTCAGAACCCTTAAAGAAACGATGAGTCTGGGGCGTGATGATATCACGGTGGCAACCAATCTGATGGAATCACGGTTGTTAGCGGGTTGCCCTACACTTTATAACGAACTTGAAACTGCCGTTGATCACCCTAAATTTTGGCCGAGTCGTGATTTTTATATCGCTAAACGCGATGAACAAATTGACCGTCACCGTAGTGGCGACTCGTTCGATTTAGAGCCTAATATTAAAGCATGTGCTGGCGGACTAAGAGACATCCAAACCGTTGGTTGGATCGTCAAGCGTCACTTTAAGGCGACGTATGTCGAGCAACTTGTTGCTCATGGTTTTCTATCACAGTACGAATTGGACCAATTGTTAGAGTCACAGGACTACTTGTGGAAAATGCGATTCGCACTCCATACCACAGCTAACCGTAGTGAAGACAAGTTATTGTTTAATTATCAAAACGAAGTCGCAGTGGCGCTTGGTTATCGCGATACGCAGGAAGAAGAAGGACAGTGTGAACAACTTGCCGTTGAAATCATGATGAAGAAATATTATCAAACAATTCGCGAGATTAGTGAATTGTGCGGTATGTTACTACAGCTCTTTAAACGCGAGGTGTTAGGCCGTGTGCAGCAACTTGAAACAGTCGAAATAGACGACAACTTCCGCCGAATTGGCTCTTTTGTCGAAGCGAAGAGTGATGACTTATTTAGCGAACCACATCAAATTGTCAGTCTATTTCTAGCGGCAGCACGAGAACCTTCCATTACCGGTATTTATGCCCCAACATTACGTCAATTACGTCAAGCGCGGTATGAACTTGAGACCCCATTGTGTGAATTTGCCAGTTGTCGTAAAGCGTTTATGGATATCCTTAAACATCCAGATGGTATTAACGCCCTATCGTTGATGCATAAACACGGTATTTTATCGAGTTATTTACCCGCTTGGGAAGGTATTACCGGCCAAATGCAATTTGATCTATTTCACGCCTATACGGTCGATGAGCACACTCATCGTTTATTACTCAGCATTGACCGATTCTCAAACCCTAAATACAAAGATGAATTCCCGCTCTGTAGTGTGTTAGTCAAAACAATTTCAAAAAAAGGCTTATTGGTCTTGGCCGCGATATTTCATGATATCGGCAAAGGACGAGGTGGTGACCATAGCGAGCTAGGCGCTCAAGATGCGTTGGACTTTGGGGCATTGCACGACATGAATCAACACGATTCGCGACTAGTGGCGTGGCTCGTAGAAAATCATCTCGTTATGTCGACAACAGCCCAACGCCGTGATATTCACGATCCAGATGTCATCAATACCTTTGCCAAAACCGTGCAAGATGAAAAACGCCTAGCCTACTTGTATTGCTTAACCGTCGCTGATATTTGTTCAACCAATGATAATCTTTGGAATAATTGGAAGGGTTCATTATTACGTGAACTCTATTTCTTTACATTACGGGCATTACGTCGTGGCAAGCTTACCGAAGTAGATGCCGATCAGCGAATCGAAGAATACAAGTCTAAAGCGCTACAGATACTGGCGAATAAAGGTACCGAAAATAGTGTACTAGCACGAGTTAGAACATTGTGGCAGTCCTTTGAACCGAGCTATTTTTTACGTCATAGTCCTGTTGAAATAGCCAATCACAGTACCAATATTGTTTCAGCGACAGACATCACTGCGCCGCTGGTCACGATCTTTAATTACGACAACAAAACCAGCAGCGAATTGTTTGTTTACACCCACGATATGACCAACTTATTTGCTAAGGTAATGCGAGTGCTGGGTAGTAAAAATGTACAAATTAATGACGCTCATGTGATGGCGACCGAGCACGGTTTCGCGTTAGATACCTTCACTATCTCAGAACCTGATGGAAGTGCGCTGGTTGAGCCAAGGCGGATTAATTCAATAATTCAAACATTATATAAGTCGTTAACAACGAAAAACTTCAAGCCTCACAGAAAGCGTCGCATCGCGCGACAAATTCGTAGTTTTAGCGTACCGACTCAAATTATGTTTGATAAGAATGAAAACAGTGACAATACGATTTTCGAGCTGGTAGCCTTAGACATGCCAGGACTGTTGGCAACCATTGGCGATGTATTCACTAAGCACAAAATTAATTTGGTCAACGCAAAAATAACCACGATCGGCGAACGCGTAGAGGATTTCTTTATCATCACCGATTGTGAGGGCGATGAACTGACCGAGCAAGCACAACAAACATTAAAACAAGCGCTATTTAAAGCGATTGAAAAGATCAACAACTAAGGAATAGACATGACTGACTTACAACAAATTATCGAGCATGCGTTTGATACCAGAGATCAATTTACCAGTGAAACGGCTAGCAGCAATGTTCAAGAAGCAGTGAAGAGCGTGATGGCGATGCTCGATAGCGGCGAGGCACGTGTCGCCGAAAAAATTAGTGGTGAGTGGGTTGTCCATCAATGGATTAAGAAAGCGGTATTGTTGTTTTTCAAACTTCATGACAACATCATCATCGATGGTCAAGAAACAAAGTATTACGACAAAGTTCCACTAAAATTCGCTAACTACACCGAAGCACAATTCAAAGCAGAAGGTATGCGTGTAGTGCCGCCAGCGACCGTACGTCAAGGTTGTTTTGTTGGCAAAAATGTTGTGCTAATGCCTTCATACACTAATATTGGTGCCTATATCGACGAAGGCACTATGGTTGACACATGGGCGACCGTCGGTTCATGTGCCCAAATTGGTAAAAATGTCCATCTGTCCGGCGGCGTAGGCATTGGCGGCGTGCTTGAACCATTGCAGGCCAATCCAACCATTATTGAGGACAACTGTTTTATTGGTGCGCGTTCTGAAATTGTAGAAGGGGTTGTCGTCGAAGAAGGGAGCGTCATTTCGATGGGCGTTTACATTAGTCAAAGCACGCGTATCTTTGACCGAGAAACTGGAAAGATTCACTATGGCCGTGTGCCCGCTGGTTCAGTTGTCGTGTCTGGAAGTATTGCTTCGGCCTGTGGTTCTCACAGTCTTTACGCAGCGATAATCGTGAAAAAAGTAGATGCTAAAACAAAAGCTAAAGTCGGTGTTAACGCCCTACTTCGCGGCGTTGAGTAATTCTTAGCGATAAAAGCGCGATATCTATCGCGCTTTTGTGCATATTGTCACAGAAATGTCTTGTTGGTCTGCTACACTCATTCATTGTTAAAATAAATGAGAACTATATGACCAACATAAATAAACTCCAAACCCTTAAAGTTGCGTGTGAGCAATGTGGCCAAAAACACCTTAAGACGGTTGCTTGGTTAGTTGAGCACAAAGCTATACACTGTGATTGCGGGCATCAAACAAGCCATCAAAATATCGAAGAAGTAGTGCTACAAGCGGTTAACGAGCTAAAGTAACCACTGACTCGTTCATTGTTAATTAAAAACAAAAGCTTATCTTCATCTTACCTTATCCTCAAATCGTTTTATCTGCTTTAATTTACAAAAAATAATTGCTATATTGGATTATATCAACGAATCATACTCACTTGTTTTGCCTCACTAATTGTGGTTAATCGCTGTTTTCGAATACCCAATTAAATTTCAGCGCCAAGCTCATAAATTAGCGAAACAAACGTGGCGTTATGGCCGTTCAACATTGACATGGATAAGTTAAATGAACACTTCTTTTAAACGGGGTTGGTACGTCGTCTATTTGCCCACAATTATTTCGCTACCGCTATTTTTAATGGTGGCCTTTATCAATGAAATTAATATTAAAGAGAACGCCCACGCCAACGTTCTTGAGGAACTACAATATAAAGCAGATACCATTGGTAAAGCGCTACATTATCTAATTGAACATCAACCATCACCTCTTCGGCCTGATGATTACGACTCTTTCGTCGACTCCTTAGCGAGTAATAGCCAAACCCATATATCTATCTATTCATCGGCAGGGACATTACTCGGTGACAATCTAGCGTCTGGTTATACCCTAAGATCGACCCCAAATGCGCTCGAGTTACCTGAAATAAGTCACAAGAATAAGACAAGCCTCATTCGATATAACCCGAGAATATCCCAGACAATGCGTTATGTATCGAGTAACGAAACCGAATTTATTCTTCGGGTCGGTATTTCTACTAGCGTCGAACAACAGTTTATTACCGACCGTCGCTTTGACTATGTACCCAGTTTTTTAGCCTTGTTTCTTATCACCTGCATCGGCGGTTACTTTTTCATTACGTGGATTAACGATCGGCTAAAAATACGCTACCAACATCTCAAGAGTCGTGTCCATACTCAGACTGCAGAGTTACTATTATTACAAGAGTTTGGCACCTTATTGACGTTATCAAAGTCCCTTAAAGATATTGAGCAGGTACTCGCTAAATTCGCTCAGATGTTAATGTATCACGATGCAGGCGTTATTTCGGTGATCCGGTCATCGCGAAACCTTGCCGAAATCAAAGTAGCATGGGGCGAAAGTGATTGGTTTGAGGGTGGTAGTTACACGCTCGATGCTTGTTGGGCATTACGTAAAGGATATGCGCATCCACAGGGTCCTTATGACAAGCTGATCCGCTGCGAACATGATACCCAGATATTATCTAACGTCATTTGTATTCCGTTGGTATCTCAAGGAGAGACACTAGGCGTAATGCATTTTCGCCGTAATAACATCGAAGATAATTACGATGAAGATGACCGTAAGATAGCAACATCAATCGCCGAACAAGTTGCCCTCTCGATTGCGAATTTACAATTACGAGACCATTTAAGAAATCAAGCAATTAAAGATTCGCTAACCGGCCTATTCAATCGACGCTACTTCACTGAAACCGCTGAGAAAGAACTGGCAAGAGCGATCAAGAAACAATCAATGCTTGCGATCTTAATGATTGATTTAGATTTCTTTAAAAAGCTCAATGATAGTTTCGGCCATGATGCTGGCGATAAAGTACTGCAAGAATTTGGCACGTTACTCAACAAGCTAACTCATAATGAGCATATCGCCTGTCGTATTGGCGGTGAAGAGTTTGTGGTTCTGTTGTCTGATACTGACATTGGCCAAGTGCAATCGTTCTGTGATCTTTTGCTCAAGAACCTTCGTGATTTGAAACTCGTGTGTAACGGCACCAATATTGGCACCGTGACAGCGTCTATTGGCGTAAGCACATGCCCAGACGATGGCTTAGAGGTCGCAGAATTACTTAAGCTTGCAGACCAAGCATTGTATCAAGCAAAAGCACAAGGACGTGACAGAACGGCGTTCACTTCCTTAACGCCACCGTCGGTTATGGACCTTAGTCAACAAGCGTCGAAAACAACATTGTTGGAATAATTTAGCCGTTTTCTTAGCGATATGGCCTAAAAAACGACTGCTACGTAAGCGACATAGCCTAACATTGCGATAGCAGCGGCCACTAAGTTATACGGTAATTGCGTTTTAACATGCTCAATATGATCACAACCACTGGCCATTGACGCGATAATCGTTGAATCTGAAATCGGTGATGAATGGTCACCGAAAATTCCGCCTCCTAATACCGCAGCCACTAAAAATGACGGTGGTAAACCAGTACTTATCGATAACGGTATTGCAATCGGGATTAACACCGCAAACGTCCCCCACGATGTCCCCGTCGCAAATGCCATAATCCCCGCAGTGACAAATAACACCGGCGCAATCAACATTAGGGGGAACGATTGCCCAACTAATTGGCTAACATAGGTACCAGTTCCATACGCTTTCACGGCATCACCAAAGGCGAAAGAAAGGACAAGAATAATCACCACTGGCAATAATTCTTTCACACCATCAATACTGTGTGTCAATAACGTTTTAGCGTCAAATACCCGGTCTTTTAACAGCATCAATACTAATGTTATAAAAGAAATAATAACCGCCCACATCACCGCCCAAGAGCCTGAGCCTCGCCTTATGTCACCTTCACCGCTATAAAAGAGCAAACCAATCGTCAGTATGCAGATCATCACCATCGGTAGTACAAGGTAACTCGATTTACCGGTATTCACCTGTGATACTACAGCTTGTGATGGCGACTGCTCACTGAATACATTCGCTTTACTTTGGCGTAATGGCCCATACACGTTTGTCGTTATGGCGGTGTAATAGACAAAAACTAAAATGATAATAGGATAGAAATTAAAGAAAATAGTATCAATGAGAATCCCGACGGTGTCAGTCAACTCGTAGCCATCTAACAACCCTAGAACATAAGCGCCCCAACCATTGACGAGTAATAGAATACTCACTGGTGAACACGTTGAGTCAATCAGAAACGCTAATCGAGCGCGGCTTAGGCCATACTTATCGAACAAGCTTTGACTAGCGATACCTGCCGTAAACATGCTTAAGTTAGTATCGGTAAAAATACTGGTGCCGATCACCGACGGTAATAAGCTCGCTTGGCGACGATTTGTCACCCAGTTCTTATTAGCCAACATCTCAATGAAACGTTCGATGCCACCACTTCTCTTCATTAGCGTTAACAACGCACCAATGAGTAAGCTAAATATAATGATTCGGCGATTGCCTTCGCCTGTCACGACACTATAGAGCCCAAGTGTCGTGTCCTTGAGCCCTTGCCATGGTGCAAAGCCGCTGTTCATAAGCCAAGTTAGCGTAACGCCAACCGCTAAAGCGGTAATTGCATTTTTTCTCCACACGGCGATAACAATTGCAACGATAGGCGGAATGAGGGTGTAAGCATCATTTAACAGCATGTGATTCTCAAAAAATTTTCGCCTAGCTTGCGTGTAATACGGATAAATAGCAATAAGATAATAAAATATCGCTTTATGCTTGTTTTATCCACTCACTTAAATGATAATAATTATCACTAAGGTTTGATAGGGAGTTATCTTATGTTTTGGGCAATAATTGCAACCACCTTTGGTTGTGTATTACTTTTTAGCGCTGGTAAATACCAGCAACCAAGTTTGCCAACCAATCAAGCGGAAAACTATATCAAGCAATGGGAGTTACCGCATCTTTGGAAAATGATGGGAGGGGTGAGCATTCTTTTATCCTTGGCGTTATGGGCGACTTTATTCGGCCTGTGGCAAGGTATCGCTGGATTAGCATTATGCGGCGCATTAAATTACTTGGTGTTACATGTCATTAAACCAAGTGTATTAAGGCTGTTAACAACCTCTGTTGCGTTAATTGGTTGTTGTTTTATTTACACCACCGTAGGGATGGTAATGCCAATCTAGCGTACAGAGACATCATAAAAAAAGGAGCCATTTGGCTCCTTTTTTTGATTACTCTGATGAAGCTTTTTGCTGATTCTCGTAAATCAAAATAGGATCTGACTCCCCCTTAATCACGGTCTCATCGATCACAACTTTCACTACACCTTCTACGGATGGTAGATCATACATCGTGTCTAACAAAACAGCTTCAACAATTGAACGCAAACCACGTGCCCCAGTATTACGGGCCATCGCTTTCGCAGCAATTGCTTTTAACGCATCATCTCTAAATTCCAATTCCACGTTCTCGAGTTCGAGTAACGCAGCATATTGTTTAGTCAGCGCATTTTTAGGCTCACACAAAATTTGAATTAACGCATCTTCGTCAAGTTCAGTCAGTGTTGCAACGACCGGTAAACGACCGATAAATTCAGGAATAAGCCCGTATTTAACTAAGTCTTCCGGTTCAACTTTACTGAATGTCTCAGACAAGGTCGTCGTCGAGGCATCTTTCACTTCAGCACCGAAACCGATTCCCGTGCCAACATGAGCACGCGCTTCAATAACCTTATCAAGCCCAGAGAATGCACCGCCACAAATAAACAAGATTTTAGACGTATCAACTTGCAAAAATTCTTGCTGCGGATGCTTTCGACCTCCTTGAGGAGGTACTGCGGCAATAGTACCTTCAATAAGCTTTAACAATGCTTGCTGAACGCCTTCGCCTGATACATCACGGGTAATTGACGGATTGTCTGACTTGCGTGAGATTTTATCAATCTCATCGACGTAAACAATACCACGTTCCGCTTTCTCAACATCGTAATCACATTTCTGTAATAGTTTCTGAATGATGTTCTCAACATCCTCACCAACATAACCCGCTTCGGTCAGCGTGGTTGCGTCAGCCATGGTAAAGGGAACATCAAGCATTCTAGCCATCGTTTCAGCAAGTAACGTCTTACCAGAACCTGTTGGCCCAATTAACAAAATATTACTTTTACCGAGTTCTACACCGCCTGACTTACCAGCATTTTGCAAACGCTTATAATGATTATAAACGGCAACCGCTAATACTTTTTTAGCATGGTGTTGACCAATCACGTAATCGTCTAAATTGTGACGAATATCGTGCGGGGTCGGGAGTTTTTCCGGCTCTGGGATATCCAGCTTTTCTTTAATTTCTTCTGTAATAATGTCGGTGCATAAATCTACGCACTCATCACAAATGTAAACAGAAGGACCAGCGATTAGCTTACGCACTTCATGCTGGCTTTTACCGCAGAAAGAGCAATATAGCAATGTCTTGCTATCATCATCGCCTTTGGTGGTGTCAGTCATCTATCATCCTCTATTGGATAAAATATTGTCAATAATTACCACAATTCTATTACAAAGTAGCCTTAAACCCAAGTTAAGCTTAGGTTTATGGCACTCCAATATAAAAATCACTTCAATTTTAGACAATTATAAAACAAACTAAATTTTTAGCGTTTAGTTAATATCGAGTCAATTAAGCCATACTCAAGGGCTTGTTCGCTGCTCATGAAGTTATCACGATCGGTATCTTTTTCTACCACAGCTAAGTCCTGACCACTATGCTCTGCGAGCAAGCCGTTTAACTTATTCTTAATCCCTAAGATTTCTTGAGCGTGGATTTGAATATCAGACGCTTGCCCTTGGAACCCACCAAGTGGCTGATGAATCATCACGCGCGCATTAGGTAAACAATGACGCATACCTTTTTCGCCGCCAGCCAACAAGAATGCTCCCATACTAGCCGCTTGACCAATACAAACGGTACTAACTTTAGGCTTGATGAACTGCATGGTATCGTAAATCGCCATACCAGCAGTTACTGAGCCACCAGGAGAATTAATGTATAGAAAAATCTCCTTATCAGGATTCTCAGCTTCTAAGAACAGCAACTGAGCAACGATAAGGTTAGCCATATTGTCTTCGACTTGGCCAACTAGGAATATGACACGCTCTTTAAGTAAACGTGAATAAATATCAAATGAGCGTTCACCCTTAGGAGTTTGCTCGATAACCATCGGTACTAAAATATTTTCAGGCGAAGAATTGGAGAAGCTTTGCATTAACTTATATCCCTTTTAAAAATTCCAGATGAGCATATTTAAAAGCAACTGTGCTTTTAAATATTATATATATGGTAAAGATAAACCATTAACAGGGATGAAAACAATTATTATCTTTGCAATTGAGACAATTAGCACTATTTAAGAGCAATCGACACAAAAAAAGCCCGCACAGAAGGTACTATGCGAGCTTTGATACCAAAAACTAACACACGATGACGTGTATTCGTCCAAGGCTATACAGGCTTAAAATTAAGCTTGCTGCTGGATCATGTCGCTAAATTTCTTCGCTTTCTCTTCAACCTTAGCTTGACCTAAGATGAAATCAATCGCTTGATCTTCTAATGCTAGATCTTTCATTTGATTGCTTAGCTTTTCGTCGTTAGCGTAATGAGAAACAACTTCACTTGGATCTTCATAAGCAGAAGCCATTGATTCGATCATTTCGTTAACGCGCGCTTCATCAGCTTCAAGTTTGTTTACTTTGATCACTTCACCAAGCAATAGACCAACACTAACACGACGTTTAGCTTGCTCTTCAAACAATTCATCAGGTAGTTGTGGCATGTTTGCAGGGTCTACTTGGCCACCGAAACGTTGCATAGCTTGTTGACGTAGAACATCAACTTCACCTTTGATAAGTGCAGCAGGAACGTCAATTTCGTTCACTTCAACTAAACCATCAATAACTTGTTGCTTAACGTTGTTTTTAACGTTTTGGCTTAGTTCACGTTCCATATTTTTACGAACGTCAGCTTTAAGCGCATCGATGCCGCCTTCAGCTACACCGAATTTCTCAGCGAATTCATCAGTAAGTTCAGGCAATACTTGGTCTTCAACTTTCTTCAAGTTAATTGCAAATACTGCTGCTTTACCTTTAAGGTTTTCAGCATGGTAATCTTCTGGGAAAGAAACTTCGATTTCGAATTCTTCACCAGCTTTATGAGTAACAATTTGCTTTTCGAAGCCAGGGATCATGCGTTCTTCGTTTAAGCTAAGAACGAAATCTTCAGCTTTGCCGCCTTCAAATTCTTCACCGTCAATAGAACCAGTGAAATCGATCGTTACACGGTCAGTCTTTTTAGACTTACGCTTAACTTCTTTAAACGTCGCGTGTTGCTTTTGCAACGTCACTAACATCTCTTCAAGATCTTTATCAGTCACTTCAACTACTGGCTTTTCAACAGTGATGTTTTCTAAGTTCTTAACTTCAACTTCTGGGTACACTTCAAACGTAGCAGTGAATTCTAAATCGCTACCCGCGTCGTTTTTAACAACATTAAGCTGTGGCATGCCAGCAGGGTTTAGTTTTTCAGCAATAACTGCATCGAAATATTGACGTTGCATTAATTCACCAGCAACTTCTTGACGAACTGCAGCACCAAAACGCTTTTGGATCACTGTTACTGGCACTTTACCAGGACGGAAACCGTCGATACGTTGAGTTTTAGATAATTGTTGAAGACGTTTTTTTACGTCTGCATCTACAGTTGCGGCTTCAACAGTAATTGTTAGGCGGCGCTCTAGGCCTTGAGTCGTTTCAAGTGAAACTTGCATTGCATACCTCAAAAATTCATATGCCCATCGGGCTCTTGTATAACCAATTGAATATTGGTTATTTTAATTATAAATGATAACTTCAAGTCAAGTATTACCTGCGAGAAATTAACATAACCATGGTTTTCGGACGCGACATTATAACGATGCAATGAACGTTAGTCGAGCCTCAATTAACTTCTACCACCCTCTCAAATATTGAATAGCACAATATAGTATGGGTATTGAACATTATATATGTGGACGAATATCGAGATATCAACCCTCTGATGTAAATAAATAGCCATGACAATATTTACGCCATAACACTATAGGCGTTGTGTATTTCTCTATAAAGTGCATAATAATTTATAAATATTTGGCAATTCTCGAAAACAGGCACGCAAATGACCAATCCAAAAGCAACGACAATCGTTACGACAGACGATATTTTACTTAAATTATGTAACTCAGTGTCTGGTGTGCTATCCAAAGCTAGCCACAGTCAGATAAATCATGCTGCCATGGTGCAAAAGATCAACAAAACCAGCCTAAAACCCGACATTGGCTGTTTTGTTATTTTCGACGGTGGATTTTCCGGACTCGTTATTATTAATTTTACGGCAGCGGCAGCTATGGAGATTTATCGCGGTTACCTATTAAGTATGGGGATGCCTGAGAATGAGCTAGCCCGTACTCATACTTCAGACGAAGTAAGCAATGTCATGGGCGAATTAATGAACCAGATCCTAGGAAAATTCATTTCGACTATTAGTAAAGATTTGCAAACGTCGATCACTCAGAGTCAACCGAAAATGCTAACCGTCAATAAGCAACTCGCTATTTCGATTGAAGCGAATTTAGATGAACCAGTATCACGTCGTGTATCGTTCACCACCAGTAGTGGTAATGTATTTTACTTAGAGCTATCTATAGACCAAACGGAATTTATTCAAATCAAAGAATTTGAACAGACTGATACCGATTTTGATGCCGATGAGTTATTAGAACAACACCAAAAGAAAGCTCAAGACACTTCCCCTGTCATCGACGCTGACGACATCCCTGCAGATGACCTGCTAGACTCACTAGGAATATAAATTGAAGGCTTAGCGATTACTAAGCCTTCATCAATTTCTTATCCGCTATCATTTACTAAGGGAATTGACACAAATGATGAGTAAAATTTTACAGTCTGTTGTCTCTATCACCAGCCAAAAAGACACCAATGATTTATCCTACAGCATGATTGCAACGCTGGCGGAATTAGTAAATTTAAGCAGTGCAGCAATGATTCATTGCTGTCACGGTGAGCAACCAACCCCATTAGTTCACCTCGAGATTAAGCGGACAGATTTGCTGCCAACTTACCATTGGGATAACCATAGTTATCAATTGAGCATCAATTTGGAGAAAATGACAGAATGCTTAATTAAACAAAGCCCAGTCGTTGATAAATTAGAGCACAAGTATGTTCATTATTTTCCAATTGTTATTAGTAATACTTTCTCAACAGCCCTAATTTTAACCAGCTCAGAAGAGCTAAGTGATCATTATTCAGTGATCAATGGTCTATTACTGATCTATAAAAATTACCACAGTCTGCTTGAAGAAAGTGAACATGACAAATTGACTGGCTTATTAAACAGGAATAGCTTTGAGAGACGGCTACAGCGCTTAGCAAGAAGCAACAAACCACCAACAGCAACACAAAATAACAACGGTTCAGCATGGTTAGCTATTATAGATATTGATTTTTTTAAACGTATAAATGATACCTATGGCCATGTAGGTGGCGATGAAATATTGCTAATTATCTCCCAACTAATGAAAACCTATTTTGGCCCAGATAGCCTACTATTTCGGTTTGGTGGTGAAGAATTCATCGTTATCGTCGATAAATTGAAGAAGGCTCAAGCAGAAAGTACGTTAGAGTCATTCCGACAACTAGTCTCTGAGCATAGCTTTCCGTTTAGCGAACGATTAACGGTTAGCATAGGCTATTGCGAGTTAGAGTCATTTGATTACCCAACCACGATTATCGATCAAGCCGACAAAGCGCTATATCATGCTAAAGAAACTGGACGAAACAAGACATTAAACTATCACGAACTAATTGTTCAAGGTTTGTTAGTGTCGGAAACATCCGATGGCGACATCGAACTATTTTAACCTAAAATCTTCACTTCAAAAAATAGTCGCTACTCTTTGGCGGCTTATCCTATAAAGATTACGCTAACCCGACTCGAATCCTCGCAGCCATAAAAGTTCGCTTATTTACGGTGTTAGGCAGCAATATGTCCTTTTTAAACGGATAGTATTGGCGTAATACCATTTGCATTTAATAACTGACCACTTGTACTCGTTAAAATTGACGACTACGGCGTTGCTCTCGACTATTTTCTCTTCGCACAACAAGATCAAATAATTAATACAAATGGTATAAGAAAAAGTGCGCTTGTTGAAATGATACTGATTAGATTCGAATCTCTGATCCCACTCTTTACCCAACAGCCCTTTTCTAGCTCAAGGTTGAGATACTTAGCATTGTCCAATAGTGCTAATCAGCAGTTCTACAGAACCAGTCTAGGCTTGAGAGTTCACGCTAAGATATGACAGGAAGTGGTTAAAAAAGTGAGATGTTAATTTAGCGATAAAACCGTTAAACGCAGTTTGTTGCGACTTTAGGGATTCGAACCTCTGACCCTCTGGTCCCCCTCTTTACCTAACGAAGGTAGATGCGCTACCAGGCTGCGCTAATCACCGACAGTCGGTTGGCTAGCAATTGCAGTTAAGTTTTTTGGAATTATAGAATGCGTTGAATAATTTGGTTAAGTAAATTTCTATTTGATATGTACTTGAAGTTGAAGTTGAAGTTGAAGCAGACTCACTTTCTAGGTAAGAAAGTGGTCGGTGATAGAGGATTCGAACCTCTGACCCTCTGGTCCCAAACCAGATGCGCTACCAGGCTGCGCTAATCACCGACATATTTTTTCTTTCATTTCATCAAAGGTAGATAAAATGGGGTGACTAATGGGGCTCGAACCCACGACAACCGGAATCACAATCCGGGGCTCTACCAACTGAGCTATAATCACCACAATGACCCTAATTAAATGGCGCACCCGGCAGGACTCGAACCTGCTACCCACGGCTTAGAAGGCCGTTGCTCTATCCAGATGAGCTACGGGCGCTCCGCATTTAAATAAGTGGTCGGTGATAGAGGATTCGAACCTCTGA